>ERZ1032078.271-NODE-271-length-20226-cov-9.166873_pt1 | contig 20226 bp, 7 predicted proteins | sample MGYA00517101_ERZ1032078 | MGnify/ENA primary metagenome ERZ1032078 (study PRJEB33719, sample SAMN04261301) | wastewater metagenome | biome: rural village; feature: human; material: feces | host: Homo sapiens | place: El Salvador | collected 2013-01-14 ... | reverse complement strand
GATACTTATCGCCCAACTGATGCCATACTTGATGCTTCGCCAAGAGAAAAGAATAAGTACTACCAATGGTATGCAGCCTATCTTTATAGCAATGGAGGCGAAATGCCTGAATGGTTGGATTATACTGCCCAATTAAAGTTGCGTTCACTGAATAAAAGCAACCTTGAAAGTGAAGCAAAGCAATGGACCAATCTTGTTGAACGAACACGTAACGCACGCAAGTTCCGTGGTAGCAATTCCGTTTCAGACTGGCTCAACGAGCAATACAACTTTAAGAGTGGCGACCCACGTATTATTAATGGAGCAAGTTACCCCTACCTCGTAACTCGTGCTGGACTAATTCAAACACCTTTGGTGCAAACCACGGGCCGTGCCACTGTGGCCGATAACAGACGAGCATACAACGAGTTGCTTCAATCAAACGAGCAGAGTAAAGCTAACCCAGCGCAAGGCGATGTTTATTCAACATCAAACATCATCAACCCCGAAAGATTTTGGGCCAACACTACAAAGTGGCAAGATTTAAGCGAGAGCCAAAAGGCTGCCTACAAAGATGAAGCCGACTACTACAACCAAATGCTTAAAGGACAAGCCAATGTGGGCTATTATAATGTTGGCAATGGGCAAAACGAAGAGGTGGAGTTTTTGAAGCACAACCGCAAGCAAATGAATGAGCAATACAACATGCTCACTGATAAAGAACGGACGCAAGCAGTAATGAAGCAAGCCGAGCGGACGCTAAATGTGCTAAATGGAATAAGCCATAACCTTAATACAAAATTGCGTTTTAGCATAATGGGCAAAGGTGTGGAAGAGGATAATGGCATACGTTCTGTTATCCGTCGTTACGAAAAGTTTTTAGAGGTTGCGCCACGTTACCTTGAAAAACGCAATTATAGTGCAGCCTTGCAGTTTTGGAACGGATTGACAGACTTGAATGGCTTAACATTTGGGTTGCTTGGTGTGGCTGATGCTGTATCATTGAACAAAATAGCCAACAATCCGCCCAAAGACTTGATTGAAAAGTTTGGTGGCGAAGCAAATGCTAAGAAAGTGATAGCTACTGCCATTCAGTTAGACAATATGGCCGAAGAGTACAGACAAAAGTTAGACTATTATGGAACGGGATATTCTTTAGGTGGTTTAACTCAATTCGGTATTCAAGCAGGACTGCCATTGTTTAAAGGCACAGAGGCTGTTGGTAAAATTCTAACAGGCGGTATGCGTGGACTTGTTAAAAAGGCCACATTGCGCTATATGCCCAATACAGCAAAGCGATTAGGCGCAAAAGAACTGGTGCAAACCACCCTTGCTGAGGGTACACGTCAAGCCATGCGTGAAGGTGGCATAGGCGGTGCTGCTGGCTATGTGGCTGGCCGTTTAGGAGTGGCCAATGGGGTTTCGACCATAGTAGGCAAGGCTGCACAAGGTAGTGTTGAAGGTGTAGTGCTTTCAGTGCCACACGCTATTGCTAACGTAACGAACAACCGCACAGGGCAAGCTAATGTGGTGGAGATTAATCGTGAAGGCATAAAGGTGAACGACCAACCTTTTACCCACATGAACCAGGACCCCGATGGAAAGGTTGAAGCAGACACTATGTTGCGAGAGTGGTCGCAATGGGTCGGTATGCGTGTAGGCGAAGTGTTTATGCCATTTTCAAAATATGTTGATGGTAAGGTAGCAAACGTGGCCAAAGGTGCATGGAACAAAAGTGTTGGCCGATTTATTGACGGGTCCTCATTTGCACGCATAACCGAAACTTTTAGCAAAGCTGCCAATGTTGGTAAGGCTGCAACCGAAGTGGGTAAATATGTGAGTGGCAACCTAAAACGTGCTGGTATGGGTGGCACTCTCACCTTTTATGCACAAACCAACCTTAGCGAAATGCTGAATGCTATGACGGTTGGAGATGTAAGTTGGGACGATATTAAGTCTGACCAACTTGACAAACTATGGGGCGCATTCGTTAGCAATGCTTATTTGGTGGCTCAAAACAACCTTGTTGGAACTGTTGGCTACTACAATCAAAAGAGCAATTTAAATAAAAGCCTTGCACAATATGACGCGCAAGGGAGTGCTGCATGGGGTGAAACGGACTGGAATGGCATAAAAGCCGATGTTGACCGATTGATTGACAACGACAAAAACTTGCAAGCCTATCAAAATGGTGTATTGGCTAACGAGAACCTTTCAAAGCCACAGCGTGAAACCATATCGCAATACATTGCCACGCGAAAGACTTTGCAAGCATTTGACTTGTTTGCCAAGGTTGGTAACGAAAAGAGCAAACCGAATGAGTTTGACATTCGCTATAACGATGCTTACATAGCAGGCACGCAAGTGAAAAGTCCTGACCAAATGGCACAAATGCGTGAAAGCCTTGATGCAAGCCGAAATACTTTGGCTAACTTACTCGGTATTAGACCCGAACAGGTTGATGCTTTGTTTGCTGACACAAACAAATCGTTGGGACAAATTTATGAAGAACTTACACAACGATTTGTTGATAATGAAAAAGCCAATTTGCCCAATGGACAAAGCGTAAATACCACTAACATAGAACCGATTAAGCGTGCAATAGACCACTATTGTACAGCCCTATCTATGCAACGAGGTGTGTCGGAGTCGTTAATTACTTCGCAACTTGAAGCCGTTCAAAAACTTGATGCAAAAGTAGATGCTGCCACCAACAAAGATAGTGGTATGATTGAGCGAGCCACTGATGATATGGGACGCGAATGTTATGTGATTAGTGGCAATGCTGATAGTTCGAACAATACAGACATGGTTGTGGTTCGTTATACCGAAGATGGCCGTGTTGCTTCACTTTCGCCCAAACAAGTTACAATTATACAGCAGACTGATGCCCACGAGTTGAAACAAACAAATGCTGATTTAGTTGACTTAAATTATGAAGGCATACACAATAGCATAGTTAATGGTAAAACGTTACCCGAACCAAACGACCAAGTGGTGCTTTACGATGGTAAGAGCCGAGGAGTGGCTACCATTGAGGGCATTAAATATGAAGAAAGTACTAAGGACGACACACGTGGTGTTGCAGCGCAGCCTAAATCGGTTGTAGTTAAAACAGAGGACGGACGTACTATTGAATTGCCTATTGACACTTACAGACAATGGGTACGTGATGGCTTTAAGCACGATACTGAAGTTTATGTGCATGGAACTGAAAGCGACAATAGTGAAAATACAAATGAACCTACTGAAGGAACAGAGAATGCAACCGAAGCACCTACCCTTGCAGAGGGCCTACGTGTTTCGATAAATGGCAATGAATACACCATTGGTAAGGTGGACGATAGCCGTGTTGAACTGATTGACGAAAATGGAAAGGATTTTCATTGGACCCGTTCTGCACTTGACAAAAAGTTGAAGAGTGGCGATGCAGAGATTTTAGCTTCGAATGAAGAGAACACACAACAAAAGCCAGAGTTGCATTATGGTGATGAGGTTGAACTGAATGACCCTGATAATGATGAGAATATACGAGGTAAGGTAAATAGTCGTGATGCAAGTGACGAGGTTGAAATCGTTACTGATGATGGCCGTGTTTTAAGATACTCTAAACGAGAGTTAGACAATGTGATTCAAAATGTCTATAACAATGGGGAGCATATTTGGAGTAAAGATGAAAACAAGACGAAAGAAGCAAGTAACGAAACGGACACCGAACAAGAACCGCAACCTATTGGCAAAGGTGTGTTCGGTAATATCTATGACCAATTCAAAGGAAAAGTAAAGGCTGCTTTTGACTTCTTGATGAAGCACAAGAGTGGCGATTTGCTTGGTGTGTTCCACCGCGATGAGGTTGGGGATATTGACCTTGTGTGGGGGAATGAAAATGGCGGTTTGTCGCACATCATCACAAAACACGTAGGTGAAGGTAAGGATTTTGAAACACCTGAAAAAGCTATTGAAAAAATAGAAGAAGTCTTGAAAGATGGCGAGGTGATACAAAATGGTCAAATGAGATATGTAGTATCAAAAGACGGGTATCGCGTAGCTATCAGAAAAGACTTTGATGGTGAAAAGAAAAATTGGGTCGTTACCGCAATTGACTATAATAGAACAAAAGAAGAAAAAGGAATTGCCACCAATCCCACGTCAGCCTCTCATGGTGTAAATGGGTCAGAGCTTGCTGCACCCAACAATTCCTTTGCCGACAAAGTTACGGAACAATCAGCAACCGCGCAAGCCGAAGCCACACAAAATGAGCCTATGCCCATGCACACAGTGGGTAAGGGCAAGAATGCTGTGCTAACGGAGGACTGGCTTACTACTACCCCGAAACGTGGATTTGACTACATATTTAGCGAGAGTGGACTTGATGCAGAAGAGGGACGAGAGTTTGTGAACAACAAACTTGCCGAAGCGCAGAAGAACCTTGATAAGGTGAAGAATGGTAAACCTAAAATGGGTACAAGCATAGCTGCATATAAGGAAGCGAAAGAAGCCTACACAACCCATGTTGAAGATGCTCAAAAGGCCGTTGACTATTGGCAGAGCGTGAAAGCAGAACACGACAAGGTGTTGCTCGCTGAAAGACATGCTCGTGACGAAAAAGATAAAGCTTTGCACGAGCAAGCCGTGGTCGAGGAGCAACAACGCATGCAGGATGATGCACGCAAGGCCACTGAACAAGCCGAGTTGGGCAGCAATGCCGTAGCTCCTACTATTCGTGATAAATGGAACGCAGCTAAAAAGGAGAATGGCGATGCCGATGAAATTACTTTGCCTAATGGCGAGGTGGTTAAGGGACACTATGTGCTGACCGAGAGTGGGGCTGCAAGTGCTTCGCATCAAGCCACTAATGGCTTTGCCGAAACCGAAGGCTTCCCTATTGACGAGAATGGGCAGAGTGTGAACGACCGCGACTACAAACGCGACCAAGAAGCGCAACAAGTTACACGCAGTATGGCCACTGATTATGACCAACGTGCCTTGCAGTCGCCTGTGGTGGTGAGCCAAGAGGGTGTGGTGCTTTCGGGCAACGGACGCACAATGGCTGGCGAACTGGCTGCACAAGATGGAACTGACACAAAATATGTTGATTACCTTCATTCGCATGCTAATAAGTTTGGCTTTACACCAGAGCAAGTGAATGGTTTTAAGCACCCACGTGTGGTGTTTGTTCCTAATGAAGCTATGCCTTACAACGCCGACACCTTTGCCAAGTTTAACCAACGTGAGCAAAAGAGCCAAAACAATACAGAGATGGCCGTTAAAATGGGCAAAGTAGTGAATGATGCGCTCTTTGGCCGTATAATGGACATGGTTAGCAAGTACGACACGTTAGGCGAATTTTATGCTGACGACAATGCTACTTATGCCGTAGTTAAGCAGTTGGCCGAAGCTGACATCATTCCGCAAACCGAAATGGGCCACCTGTTTGATGGTGGTAAGTTGAGCGAAGCTGGCCAAAGTATGATTGAGGGGGTAATGATTGGCAAGGTGTTCCAAGCCAACCCCGATGCAGTGCGCCAAATTACCGAGGTAAAAAGCATGCGCCAAGCGGTTATGACTGCCTTGCAGGACATTGTGCAAAACAATCGTTTGGGCGGTGGCTATAACCTTTCAAACGAATTGGCCGAAGCGGTGAACTTAGTGTACAGAGCGCGTAAGGCTGGCTACAAGTTGGGTCAACACGTGAGCTACTTTGCCCACCAAGGCAATTTGTTTGAATACGATGAAGGGGCAACTGTGGCAGACTTTAACAACATGGCCGTGATGATGTTGGCCGATGTGTTGAACGATGGTCGTAGCACACAACTTAAAAAGGTGATTGCTTTTTACAACGAGCAAGCCACTGATGCTGCCCAAGGCATAGGCGATATGTTTGTGGGTGGTGTAAAGAGCAAAACAGAAATTATTAACGAAGTAAACAAAGCATTAAACAATGGACGAGAATACAATACAACAGCCACGTCCCTTGCAGACGGACAAGGCCAAAGAAACCAAAGCAGCAAACAAAGCAATGATGTTGGCACGAGCGGTACAGATGGCAAGCAAACAAACGATACATCAGCAGTAACAGCCGAAGCAAATGTGGAAAGTGGTGCAACCGATGGTGAGAAATCTTCGGCAAAGGGTGATGTTGTGCCTTCGGTTAATGGTGATACCCAGTTGAGTGAGAAGATCGCCACCGCCTCAGCCGAAGTGAACACCGAACCCACCGAGGCGCAGAAGGAGGCAGGCAACTACAAGAAGGGACATGTGCAAGTCGGTACGTTCGACATCACCATTGAGCAACCGCAGGGAAGCGTGCGTAAAGGCACTGATGCTGACGGCAAGCAGTGGGAAAGCAAGATGAACAACACTTACGGTTACATTCGTGGTGCAGTGGGTGTTGATGGTGACCATATAGACGTGTTCCTCTCTAATGACATTGATGGTTGGAACGGACACAAGGTGTTTGTAGTGGACCAGTACAACCCAGATGGCAGTTTTGACGAGCATAAGGTGATGCTTGGTTTCAACGATGCTGACGAAGCAAAGAGCGACTATCTTGCTAACTATGAGAATGGTTGGGAGAATGGTCGTAGAATTGACGTGACTGCTGTGAACCTCGAAGACTTTGAGAAGTGGATTGCATCAAGCAAGCGCAAGACAAAGCCTTTTGGTGAGTACTCGTCTGTGAAGAATGGTGTTGTGCCTTCGGGTAAGGGTGAGAAAGATAATCTTCGTATGCAGAAGGTAGAGGATTATTCAGCAATAGATGCCGAATACTTTGCTGCTGTAGAACGTGGCGACCTGGAAGAAGCGCAGCGCATTGTGAATGAAGTTGCAAAACGTGCAGGGTATTCTGTGAGTTCTGATTATCAAGGAACATCTGCTTTTAATGGTGCAGCTCCTTATGGTAATGGCTATTTCTTGACTAAGGAAGAGCGTAAGGAAGCATGGGATAATGGCGACTTTGAGGGTGAAAGTACGCTTGGAGATTACATTGATAATGGTGTTGATGGTGGAAATTTGGAAACACTGACCAGCAATTCTTTATATCGTCATGCCGATGATATGCGTAAAGAAGCCATAGAGAATGTGCGCGATGTTATTGAAAATGGACGTAATACTATCACCATGTATAGGAGTGTACCATCTTCAGTAAAAGAGGGTAAATTCAGAAATGGTGACTGGATAACTCCAAGCCGTAAATATGCAGAGGATAATGCTGAACTGCATGGTTGGGGCAAGGACTATCGTGTTATAGAGCAGGAAGTACCTGTTGATGAAGTATGGTTTGATGGTAATGATATTGCCGAATGGGGATATGGTCGTGAGGAAGATTATGTGAATGACACAGACTTTGCCTATAAAAACACAAAGAACAATCGTAAATTGCTTGATGTGATTACTCGTGATGATGAGGGTAACATTATCCCCCCCTCAAAACGATTTAACTCAAATAAGGCTGACGAACGTTATCAAAAGGCGAATAAAGCCACCCAACCATCAAAGGAAGAGGTCGTTTTGCGTGATGCAGTGATAGACCATTTGCGCGAGAATGACATGGACGTAATTACTGACGAGGCTGAAGGACAGAGTGTGCTTGATATGGCGAATGGAAGAGATGTAAGGTTAAGTGCTAAACAAAAAAGAGCACTTGAAACCGCGACGATAGCAGACGAATCCACTAATAATGCCACAGTCGTTTCAAGTGCTGCTGGTGCAAAAGTACAAAATAATCTTGAAATACTTGCGGAAGGCTATCAAAAACGTCCTAATAAAACAAAAGGATTTATCACGGACTTGTCACGTAGTCTTGGTTTGAAACAGCATGAATCAAGTCAGTATGGAACGTTCGTAACGGGAAATGGTAAGACTGTTACTATCCGTGTGAGCAATCACAATGCACGTGTTTCAAATTTTGATAGGAATGGTGAGAACGATGGTATTAGCATCGTTATATCAAGTCACAAAAACAAAGGTTTGAATAATGATGGTGATGCTCATGTTACGGAGTTTTTCTATCCTAAACAATCTCTTGAACGTGCGGGCAGCAAACCTTTGTCTGAGGTTATACGTTCTGTTTCTGAAGCATTAAATAGTGGTGTTTTCAAGGACACGACGGGGCTTGCTGAGCGTCAAGAGGTGAATAATATAATAATTCGTGAGCACAGAGTTTACCACGGCAGCGGTGCGGAATTTGATGCTTTCGACCATTCCCATATGGGCGAGGGAGAAGGTGCGCAGGCCTTCGGCTGGGGTACTTATGTGACAGAGGTAGAGGGCATTGGTAGAACGTATGCCGAAAGCGCCAGCAAAAAGCCAACATATTTATATGGTGGTAAAGAAATGTCTTCCGATGAATTTCATGATTATGTACTGGGCGAGATAGGAGACTGGAACGAGAATATGCTTAATGACTTCATGTACAATCTTGAACGGCATGGTGTAACAAGAGCCAAAGACATATTGAAGAAAGGCGATTTGGCTCAATATAAAAAACTGTTTTATCAAAGCCTAGGCGATACAAGAAACTATGCGGAGGGGAAAATTAAGGCAGCACGAACCTTACTCTCATTAAAAGGCATTCGTATCAGAAAGCATAAAAGTCACCTCTACACCATAGAAATTCCCGATGACAACGGTAAGAATTATCTGGATTGGAATGGTCACCCTGCTGAATCTTTACTGAAAGATGTTGGTTCGTTTTTGGAGAGTAATGGCTTTGAGATGGTGCAGGATAGCCCTGCCAGATATGAGAAAGGCGAAAGCACCATTGTTTTGAACCCTAATGCGACTGGAGCTGATTTGTATGCGGAATTGCAGGAGGCTCTTGGCTCTGACAAGGAAGCGTCGAAAGCGTTGTCGGAGATAGGCCTCACGGGTATTAAATATCCCGCTGACTACATACGTGGTGGCCGTGAGGATGGCGCCAAGAATTACGTTATCTTCAACGAGAATGACGCGAAGATAACAGATCACGTGAGGTTCTTCAAAACAAAGAATGGCGAGGCTTATGGTTTTACAATAGGTGGAAAAATCTATATAGATCCCAAGGTGGCAACGAGTGAAACTCCAGTGCATGAATATGCGCACCTATGGGCGAGTGCATTGAAGGCAAATAACGCAAAGGAATGGCAGAATGTAGTAGGCTTAATGAAAGGCACATCAGTGTGGGAAGAGGTGAAGAAACTCTATCCAGAACTAAAGTCAGATGATGAGATAGCCGATGAAGTGTTAGCCACTTATTCAGGTCGCAGAGGTGCGGAGCGTTTACGTAAGGAGATGGATGATATAGCTAAAAGCAATGGCAATGTGTTTGACAAAGCCACAGCCATGAGTGCCTTGCATCGCGTAAAGCAAGCCATTGAAAAGTTTTGGCACGCAGTGGCCGACTTCCTTCACATTCACTACACCAGTGCAGAACAAGTTGCCGACCAAGTGATGAAGGATTTGCTTGACGGGGTGGATCCTCGTAGTATGATGGACGGTGGCAAGAGCCTTCGTCCTGAAACGCGTATCAATATAGTGGAAGCTAAGGCCGAGCATGGCTTTAAGAATTATGCTGAAGCTAAGACTTGGGCGAAGGAGCATATAGCACGCACTTATAGCAGTAAAGAGACAGGTGGAAAGGGGGATATTCGTATTAGCAATGCGGCCGTTGACAAGTATTTGTCGCAAAGTGCTGTTGATAAGAGTGATAGCAAGGACGTTCATTTGTCAGTGCTGAAGGTGTTGCCTGATGTTATCCGTGAAAGTGTGGATGCAGAACAACACGCAGACTTTAAGAAAGGCGAAGATGGTGTGCGTTCGGCAGAGAATGGCATCAATCCCAATGTAACCATACACAGATTGTATGGTGCAGTACGTATGGACGGAAAGGTGTATAGGGTTAAGGTTACGCTGAAGAAGAATACAAGAACGAAGGAGACGCCTAAAGCGTATAGTTATGAGGCAACAAAAATAGAGTTGCTTGAAGGTTCTCTCAGTCAAACTGAAGGCAGTCATAACCTTGAACCAAGCAACTCTAAGTCAGAGGTATCGGCTGGTCAACATGGGAACGTGTCAGGACTGACATCGACCTTCCCCCGCTATTCCGATAAATCTATAACTGCTGCAAATTTACTGAATGGTGTTGAGAAATCCTACGGTGGCGGTAAGTTTTTTGAAGATTACAACAAAATTCGTGAGCAATTTATAGGTGAACAGGGCGCAGAACGTGCCGACCATGCCGAGGAGGTAAGTACGCGACTTGACAACTTGAGTGTGGCACGTGAGATGGAGAACGACAAGAAGGATGCCAAGGCTATCAAGATGGCTACGGGTTGGGAACGTGGCGCAGATGGAAAGTGGCGTTATGAGATCCCCGACTTGAAGTATTTTGGCAAGGGTGATGCTGGTTACAAAAAGGCACGTGAAAAGCAACCTTGGAGCAAGGAACTTGATGGTTTGTCAGACAGGATATTTGATGGTGAAGAACTCTCGGAATCAGAATACCAACGTTTTGATGAACTTGCACAAAAGGAAGAGAAATTCAAGACAGACTATCTGAATAGAGAAAAACCGCACCTTGCTGACTGGGTGGAGAACGATGAATTGTTTAAGGCTTATCCCGACTTGAAGCGTGTGAAAATGGTGTTTACTGACCAGCTGCCTGTAAATGTGGGTGGCAGTTATAATGAGCATGAGCATACGATTGTAGTCAATACGAATTATGTGGGCGACATAGCTTCTGTATTGGCTCATGAGGTGCAGCATGCTATTCAGCAGATTGAAGGTTTTGCAAGGGGCGGTAATCCAGAATCTATGCAAGAACGATTTAATGCTGCTAAAAAGGAATGGCGTGCGCGTGCTTGGGCTAATGAATTGCGTTACAAGGCAGATGAAATGGGCGAGCATTACAATCAAGCTGCAGTGGAAAAAGCCCTAATTGATGAGTACAAGGAAATGGGCATGGATAATGATGAATGGATACCCGATAAGGAAACTCGCATGAAGGGTTTTAACTACTTTGCAAGGGGGTATGCAGACAGAAATATGGATGCTGATATTAAGAATTTCCATTTAAACGAAAGTACGCGTTCTGAATTTAGTCCTTATGTAGAGTACACAAAACTTGGTGGTGAAGTAGAATCACGCAACGTAGAGCATCGTATGAATATGACACCAGAGGAGCGTATAGCGAGCCTTGCAGCCGAAACAGAGGATGTGAGCCGTGAGGATCAAATTTTCTTGATGAGTGGTGATGGTGGAAATGCGAATAGTGAAATGCCCCAAGAGAGGGAAACGGATGATGATTATTCAGAGTTTGCTAAAGAGCATGGCGTGGATGCAGATATGGTGAAGGATTATGCGTCTGGCATGAAGACAGGCAACTTGCAAAAGGCTGATATTGCATTGGCAGAAATACGTCGCACAATGCGCGTGGCGAACCGAGGCATGAAACTTTCGGAGTTTGGCAAATTGTTCCGTCCTGTACAAAAGGAACTGGCTGAACGTTATGGCGACATAGAAAAGTTGCGTCAGGAACACATTGATGCTGCTATGCGTGAACGAGGCGTTATGGAGGCAGCTCGCAAACGTGCCGAGGAAGAGGAGGCAAAACGCAAGGCTCGTTCTGATGAGTTGTCGTTGTTGTCAACTGAGGAACTTGACAAGCGTTATTTTGATGCGATTGAGAGTGGTGACGATGCTGCAGCACGTGAGATGCTTGACGAGGCAGCACGTCGTAAGGGGTATGATGACACCGAAAGCAACTACCAAGGTGTAGGGGCATGGATTGCACCTTCTAACCCTGGCTATGAGAGTGATGCAGCGCGCAGAGAAGATGTGGAGGATAATGCTCCCGATGTAAATATTGAAGATATAGCTTTAGGCTATTCGTTGGTTGACGAAAAGTATTGGCAGGAGCCGCGCAAATATATGCAGACAGACGCTACCGCCATAGAGTCTGTCAACGCGATAAGAGAGGCAATAGCCGCAGTCAGACGTGGCGAGAAGAATGTAAAGGTAAAAGTGTATCGTGCTGTGCCTACATCGGTGAAAGAAGGAAAATTGCGCAATGGCGACTGGGTGACACCGTCAAAAGACTACGCCAAGATGCACGGCGAACATCGATTGGAAGGCAAATATCGCATCATTGAAGATGAAGTCTCTGTGAATGAGCTTTGGTGGGACGGAAACGACAGCCGTGAGTGGGGCTTCGATAACGGCAAGGGCTACAAGTATAAGAATGTGAAGAACAACCGCAAGTTGAATGACCTTGTTACGCGTGATGATAATGGTGAGATTATTCCTCCTTCGAAGCGTTTTGACGAGAATGTGGAGGATGTGAGGTATAGAGAAGCCGAGCCTAAGACCTTGAAAGGTGAAGTAGCACTTACTGCACTTGAAAATATTTTCAGTGAACCGACAAGTGAAAGTCTGCCAAAATCCATTTCAACTTTAGAGAGTTTTAAAGAAGTATTCAAGCACCCTATACGAACATTTTTAGGGGAACTCGTAAAAGTAAAGGACGAGGTTTTCAATAAAATTATACGCGAGAAACGTTCAAATATATCAGGTGCAGTACTTTCAACTATTGAAAATGCTGATTTTGCCATACGTGACAAAGATGGTAGTACATTATACATAAAACGATTTAAGAGCGATAATAGCGGTAATACGTATAATATAGTAGCAGTTAATAAACATGGAGAGGTTGAATATTATGTAAGTTCTGTACACATAAAACGAGATGGCAACTTACGTAACAAAATAAAAAATGGTGCTGAATTGTTACTACCGCAAGAACGGAATACCGACGGAACTTTGTCCCGAAACAATTCAACACCTACTGCAAAGGTAGAGAATAATCCCGATACATCGCAACTTTCTCTCCAAGAAAAATCTATGCACCAAGCAGCTAAGGCCGTAGCAGACGAAATGCACTTAGGTGGCAATGTAGATGTGTTGACTTCGACAGACGGACTGACGGGACGCAAAAAGAATGCAAAAGGGTGGTACGACCCTCAAACAGGGCGCATCACCATTGTGCTGCCTAACCATAATGGCCGAGCCGATGTTGTTAACACCATGCTACATGAAGCCGTAGGGCATTATGGCTTAAGAGAACTTGTCGGTAAAGAGAAAATGAATGAGTTCATTGACTTCGTTTTCAAAAATGCTGACAAAGCCACACGCAGCCAAATAGCCCATAATTCAGCCAAATATGGTTGGGATATGCGAAAAGCCACAGAGGAATATATGGCAAGTATGGCCGAGGACGGAACTTTCAAAAATGTGAACAAACGATGGTGGCATCAACTAAAACTTGCATTCCTTAAAATGCTTCATAAGTTAGGCTTTGCTGGCTTTAGCGGAACAACACTTAGCGATAATGACTTACGTTACCTTTTGTGGCGCAGTTGGAAAAACTTGACTGAAGGCCCTGCACGCAACATCTATCAAGTGGCCGAAGACACGTGGCGACAACAACACTTAAAGGTAGGCGACTTTGCCGAACCTAAAGCGGTTGACGCAAAAACACGTGAGCAGAACTTATACTACCGCGAAGAGAGAGAACGCAAAAGCGCACGCGATGAATATGAACGAAGCGTAAACACGGCAAAGCATAAAATGAACCTTGCATGGGTGGATAGCATGTCGGGACTAAAATTGTTGCAAGACGCGATTGTACCCAACGAAAAAGATTTGAAAGATTGGGAGAATGCCTACATGGCCGAGAACCGAATGAGTTCGACCAACCTTGCCGAGATGGAAACGTACAAAAAGTCGTTCTATAAAGACCTGCTTGATGCCGAACAAGAGTTGCTTGACAAAGGTGCTATTCACGAGCAAGTGACTAACTACATGATGGCAAAACACGGATTGGAGCGAAATGAAGTGCTTGCATTTAGAGATGCCTTGAAACATGATTTTGCCAACGATAAGCAAAAGATGTCAGCAGCATGGAAGGCTTATAAAAACGATGCAACTGCACAACAGAACAAAACAGACTTTGAAAGTGGCAAAATCAGTTGGGACGATTATAAGGCAAACGACACGGACATAAGAGAGAGGTACGCACCCAGTTACAAAAAATACAGGAGCAAAGATTATTCGGGCCTTACCGAACTTACGACAGACGACCCAAGCATAAAGAGCTATCAAGACCAAATAGCTACACTCAAAGAGCAGTTAAACAATGAACGAGATGATGCAACGAAAAAAAGTATCAGAATAAAAATTGCGAAACTAAATAAAGAGATGGTGAACGAAGCAGAACGTATAGCTGAAAACTCCTCATCAAACTTTGAGAAAAAATACGACACATCTGAATTGTGGAACAGAACGAATGCTGCCACAAAGGCTTCGCTCACAAAGCAATATGAAAGTGGACTTTTGACAGACGAGGTGTATCACCACACACTTGATATGTTTAAAAACTACATTCCTTTGCGTGGTTTTGACGATGTAACAAGTGACGAGGTGTACAACTACTTTGGCAATGCAAAAGGCCAATTTGGCGGTGGCATACGTAGCGCAAAAGGTCGTAAGAGTAAGGCTGACGACCCCATAGCAACGATTGGCAACATGGCCGAGTCTGCCATTATGCAAGGCAATCGCAACCAGATGAAGCAACACTTTTTAAAAATGGTGTTGAACCACCCAAGTGATGCAGTGAGCGTTGACCAACTTTACTTGCACTATGATGCTGCAACGCAAGAGTGGAAACCTGTTTTTGCCGAGTTTGATGAGCATGACGATGCGAATGCTGTTGCGCAAAAGGTCGAAGCATTCAATCAACGAATGGAAACCTTATGCCAACAAAAGCCAGATGAGTACAAAAAGGCGAGCGAAGCTCATGACATTCAATACAAGGTGGTGGGTAAGAACATCAACGAACACCAAGTGCATGTAAAAATGCAAGGTAAAGATTATGTGCTAACAATAAACGGCAACCCCGAAGCAGCGCAAGCATTGAATGGGCAGACCAATCCTGACAGCACGGATAATCCGTTCATTAAATTCTTCCAGTCAACAAATCATTTCATGGCAGCTATGTTCACGCAAAAGAACCCAGCTTTCATTCTTAGCAACTTGTCACGCGATAGCTTTTATGCAAACAGCATGGTTTGGGCCAAGGAGTCGCCAGCGTATGCGTGGAAGTTCAATAAAAATTGGGGCAAAAGTCTTTACACCTTGTTCGGTTTGATAACAAGGCAACGCAAGGGAACACTTAACATGAACGACAAAGTTGACCGAATGTATCAAGAGTTTATTGAAAATGGTGGTGAAACAGGTTATACCTTCTTGCACAGTGTTGACGATTATAAAAACATGATTGCAAAGGCACTGAAAGAAATTAGACGCAGTGGTTGGAATCCGAAGTCGTGGTTGAAGTTCCTTGACAATTTAATCAATTACCTTGGAACATGGGCCGAAAACACAAGCCGATTTGCAGCTTACAGAACAAGCCGTGAAATGGGACGCAGCATTGAAAAATCAATTTGGGACGCTAAGGAGATTTCAGTTAACTTCAACAAAAAAGGTGCTGGCGCAAAGGCAGCAGGCAAATGGGAGGACGGAAACCGACTAAACGTTATGCAAGCCTACATGTCGCAAAGTGCAAAAGAGTTGTACGTGTTCTGGAATGCAGGAGTTCAAGGTTTGTCAAACGTAAGCCGAACTTTTGGAAAGAGTAAAGGCAAAACACTTGCAGTTGCAGGTTTGTACTTTGCCATAGGAACAGCACTTCCTATGCTGATGGCAGCTCTTTCACAAGGCAGTGGCGATGACGATACAAACTATTACGACTTGCCCGATTGGGTACGCAGAAACAATCTGTGCTTCTACACTGGCAAGGGGTGGGTAACAATTCCATTGCCAATTGAGTTGCGTGCTTTTTATGGCTTAGGAGAGTTGGCGCAAAGTGTGCTTTCGGGCAATGAGGAATACACTGCCACTGAAATCGCTACCAAAATGCTTGAACAAGTGTCACAATTATTCCCCGTTGACTTTATGGAGGGCGGTGGCAGCTTAACCTCATTTGTGCCAAGTTACGCAAAGCCCATAGTTGAAGCATACGTTACAAATAAGGATTACACAGGCACACCCATTTACAAAGACGCTGAATACAACAAAAACCGACCCGAATGGACGAAAGCCTACAAGGGTACTAATCAAGCTCTTGTGTGGGCAAGTCGCTTGCTGAATGAATTGGGTGGAGGTGACGATGTAAAGAAAGCAAATGTTGGAGTGATGGACGTGAACCCTGCTAAAATTCAGCACTTGTTTGAAGGCTATTTTGGCGGATTAGGTAAGTTCGTGTTCCAAACGATGAAGGTAGCTTCAATGCCTTTTAATGAAGATAATCGTGAACTGAAAAATGTGCCAATCATTAATTCTTTCTATAAAACATCTGACGAAAGAACCAAAGACAGAGCCATCACCAGCAAGTTTTATAAATACAACGATGAATATCAAAAGACGAAAGAACTGCTTTCGCTTTACAAAAAGGAATTGCAGGCCCCAGAGTACAAGTCAAAGTTTTATGATTTAATGTATTCGCCCGAAGGCTTTAGCGCAACTATGATGGACTCATATAATAAACAACTAAGTGCTGTGCGAAAGGCAATGTCTGTAACTGACCCTAATAGCGACAAATACAAAGAGTTGCAGCTGCAACAAGTTGACATTCAAAAGCAAGCCGTAAAAGTGATAGAAGCGACAAAGGGAGTTGTTAATTCAGAAGATAAAGAAATGAAAGAACTTTACAACCTTTGGATGCAAGACTATTCAAATGACCCCAAAAAAGCTGAAGAAAGAAGCAACAAGACCATTGAGATGCGCAAAGATATAGTCAAACGTATCATGGATATTGCAAAGCAAAACAAACCTCAAAAAAAATAGCTTAAACACATGAAAAGTCGGCAACACCCTCCAACATAGGAGCCGTGCTGCCGACTTCAATTTAAACTTTTTACACACCAAGAATGATATTGGCATCAATGTTTAGTTGTTGGCTCATCTTGCGTGCAATGTTAAGTGTGGGTTCACAACGCCCTGACAAATAATCACTGATGCGCGAGGGGCTAACACCTAACAACTCTGAAAGTTTCTTTTGGTTTAATCCCATTTCATATATTCTCAATTTTAAGACATCAACAAGCGATGGCTGTTTGATGGGATAGTGTTCTTCCTCATACTCCGAAACAAGGTTTGATAGCAAATCTAATTCTATTAAATTTTTATCCGTCTTTGGAGTATCATCGTTCACCAATGGTAAGAGTTCTTCTATTCTTTTCATAGCAGCTTCGTAAGCCACTTTATTCTTAATCATAGTCATGTTATCAGATGATTGTAGCGTTTATTTTATCATATTCACGATGTGTTCCAATAAATCGTATGAATATGGTTTTGATGGTGAATTTTATAACAGCTATTAAACGATAATTATTACCTTTGATGTTGAACACATAATGCTGATTTCCAACATTGTCAACACTATTAAAGGTATCTTTTACGTCAGCAAAACAATCCCATTCTGCCCTTTTTGTTTTATGATACCATTCTTCAAGAGCCGTTTCAGAATCATTGAACTTTGTGTAGTATTCAACAATTTTATTTCTTGCAATAATCCTCATATAACATATTTTATATTGCAAATGTATTTATATTTTTTTGTAAAACAAAATTATATTCTAAAAAAATGAAGTATATAAAGTCGGAAATAAAAAGTCTATCAACGCAAGGTGCTTTATATTTGCATAAAAACACAAAACAATATGCAACAAGAAATTACCATACAATTACAATATGTGCTGAACAAACTGCATGAATTTACTGCTTACGAGGGAGCAAAACTCATCGTGCAAGACAAAACAGCCTACAAGCGAATAGCTACAACCGAAGTTGATGAAACGTTTTTGAAAAGTTGCATTAACGAAGCCATAGCCGACCTTTCATCTATGCTTGCCATGTATCAGCCTTATGTAACGAATAGCGATACAGGAATAAGAATAAAGCTCACACTGCCGAGCAATTTTGACACGTCACAAATAGCTGGATTGACAGATATAGCCACGATGTATTTTTATTCTTATGCGCTCTTCAAATGGTTCTCAATCATTAACAAGCAAGACGCTGAATTACAAATGCAAACGGCAACAAAAAATTTATTGTCAATGCGAAAACTTTGCACCATGCGTGCAGCCCCAACGCGCAAGCAACCCACCGAGGTGAAGTATAAAAAAACTAATTACGAATAAGCAAGATGGCAAAACAAACGATTGAGATAAAATTGTACATGAGCGAACTTGTGTACGATGTGCAGCAAAAAGCGCACCTCATAGGCGATGCAATGCGCACAGACGAAACGTCAGAACAAGCAGCAAAGGTGCAGGACTTGACCGATGAACGCAAAGACGATATTTTGCGCTCATTCGCTGAGTCGTATGCTTGTTTACGAAATGAGTTAAGCGAATATATTGTTGAGACGAACAGATATGCTGACAACATTTTGCTGCAAGAAGAGCGAAACAAAATCAAGCATGCACTCGTGTTTGGCTATCAAGGTAAGCCAGCAGCGCAAAGCGAGGAGAAAGAAGATAACACCTTGTTTTTGATGCTTCGCGTGCCAATGAACTTTAACCTTTCAGTTCGTGGCGACATTGCTCATGCCATGCACAATTACATGACTGACCGAGCAGTTGCAACGTGGCTATTGCTAACACCTGCAAAAGCCGAAGCTGAAACCTACATTAAATCAGCACAGGCAGCATTGTTAGAGCTACACACTGCCATGAACAAACGCATACGGCCCACACGTGTTCATACACCCGAACAAACCCCACCCCAACAAAACGAATTGCGATATGAATAAAACAAAGATGATTTATGGGCCTTATGGCTATGTGATAGGCCCTGCCGACTGCATTGAAAAACTTGCAAATTGCCAGTGCAGCGCAAATAGTTCTTACGCTAAGCACAAAGTAACTTTGTTGTTTGACCGCGAAGCCCTACTTTACGACATAGCAAATGTGAGTTATGTTGAAGGTGATGTTATGCCGACCGATGATGCGCACACAAAGCACCAAGTTTTTGACATTACTGAAGACGGCAATGTTGATCGCGTGACACGTGTGCTTGACCTTGCGCATGCCATTTGCGTTGAAGAATTGTATCGTTTCACAAAAGAGCCGTGTGAAGATGACATGCAGTTAGACGATTTGTTTAAAGAATCCGACACTTACGTTATTGAATTGAATGTTTCGCAAAAGTTTTCAAACACTACTGCCAAGTTGTTAGAGCAACTTATTCATGAATACTTTGTGGCATCAGCTTTGGCCGACTGGCTATCAATAACCAACAAGGACGCTGCTGAAAAGTGGGCAATTAAAGCACAAACATTGCTTGACGAAGCAAAACGAAAAGTGAACATGCGCACAGGTGTGCTTACACGACCTTTGCGACCTTTTTAAAAAAAGAATGATATGGCAAGAGGATATAAGACAGGAGGTAGGGTGAAAGGTACGCCCAACAAGCCTAAACCCTACAAGCAAATTATATACGAGTGTATTTCGAGCGGTGTGAGCGACTATTTTGAAAAAGGACTTTTTGCACAAGATGTTGAGCAACTTGAACCAAAGGACCGCATTACGGTGATGGAAAAGCTCTCACAATATGTAGTACCCAAGCAACAAAGCCAAAAGGTTGATGTGGCTGCAACTGCAAGTGTGTCAGCATCGCTCACTGAAAAATTACAGAACATGGCTTTACAATACAATAAAAAGAAGAACTAATATGGAACAGAGAATAGAATATAAGGGTATGACCTCGCAACCATCTGATTATCAATGCAGTGATGGCGAAATGAAACTTGCTGTGAATGCAGAGTTTAGAAATGATGGGTATAAGGCCGTGAGAGTGCCAAGTGAGGTTGAATTTAAAAATAATAATTTTATACCTCTATTTGTTCATGAACCAAGTGGAAATGAAAGTAGTATATATATAGGTACAAAGTATGATGATGATGATAATTATTCATTAGGAGCAATAACAGAAGATGGTATACGAATAGAAATAGAAAACAATACAGGCTATAATACGCCACATGATGTTGACAACTTTTGTGCGATTGGCAACATAATTGTGTTTACTTTAGCTGGAAAAATAAAATATGCTTATTTCAAAGATGGCAAATATATGATTTTTGATAGACTTTGACGTGTACTGAAATTGGTTGACAGTTTTAAATGTTAAAACTAAAGTTGTTTA
>ERZ1032078.270-NODE-270-length-20227-cov-12.938082_pt1 | contig 20227 bp, 10 predicted proteins | sample MGYA00517101_ERZ1032078 | MGnify/ENA primary metagenome ERZ1032078 (study PRJEB33719, sample SAMN04261301) | wastewater metagenome | biome: rural village; feature: human; material: feces | host: Homo sapiens | place: El Salvador | collected 2013-01-14 ... | reverse complement strand
ATCGACTCGGGGTCGTCCTTGAACAGATTGTAGGCAAGGAGCATCAGCACGGGGCCATCTGAGAGCGTTGTCACGGGCAGTTCTTCGCCGAAGATGACAACCTGGTCGCCTTCCTGGCAGTCGATGTCCGTAACGTCGATCATCGCCACGTCCATGCAGATATTGCCCACATACTCAGCCTTCTTTCCGTTTACGAGACAGAAGCAATGACGGTTGCCGAGATGGCGGTTCAGTCCGTCGGCGTAGCCGATAGGTATGGCAGCGATGCGCGAGTTGCGCGTGAGCTTGCCGCGACGACTGTAGCCTACCGTCTCGTCTGCCGGCACATCGTGTATCTGAAGAATCGTTGTCTTCAGCGTCGTCACGTTGTTAATCATCGAGTTGTCGCGCGAGTCGTAGCCATACAATCCGAGTCCGAGTCGGCACATGTCTAGCTGGCGTTCGGGGAAGTGCTCTATGCCTGCCGAGTTGTCGATGTGGCGCAGAATCTTATGTGGGAACGCCGCACAAAGCTGACTGCTGCCACGCTTGAAGAGTTCGAACTGATGAGCCGAGAACTCGTCGAACGAGTCGCTGTCGCTGCCCACGAAGTGAGAGAACACCGAGCGCGGCACGATTGCCGACTGATGCTGCAGGCGATCTATCAGCTCAGGCATATCCTTGTCGGGGTCGAAGCCGAGTCGGTGCATACCGGTGTCGAGCTTTATGTGTACGGGGAAATTGCTTATGCCCTCCTTCTGCGCCTCGCGAACGAGCGCGTCGAGCAGTCGGAACGAGTAGACTTCCGGCTCAAGGTCATAGTCGAACATCGTCTTGAACGCCGACATCTCGGGGTTCATTATCATTATGTTCGACGTGATGCCGTTCTTGCGCAGCGTCACGCCCTCGTCGGCCACAGCCACAGCGAGGTAGTCTACGCGATGGTCCTGCAGCGTCTTTGCTATCTCCACCGCACCTGCGCCGTAAGCGTCTGCCTTAATCATGCACACAAGCTTAGTCTCCGGTCGCATGAACGAGCGGTAGAAGTTCAAGTTCTTCACCACGTTCGAGAGATTCACCTCGAGAATAGTCTCGTGCACCTTCTTCACAAGCAGTTCAGTGATGTTGTCGAAACCGAAGCGGCGTGCGCCCTTGATAAGTATCACCTCGTCGCGCAGCGACTCGAACACCTTGCTGTGAATGAACGACGTAACGTCGTGGAAGAAGTATTTCTCCTGAACCTTTATCAAGTCGGCATGCTCCATAATCTGCGGACCGATGCCTATTATCTTCTCAACGCCGCGCTGCACACTGAGGTCTGACACCTCCTTGTAGAGCTCGTCGAGCGGCTCGCCGGTCTGGTAGATGTCGCTGAGTATGAGCGTGCGCTTGCGTCCCTTGTGGTCGGGGCGGCGGTTCATGAAGTCGAGCGCTATGTCGAGCGAGTTGATGTCCGAGTTGTACGAGTCGTTGATGAGCGTGCAGCCCTTCTGACCCTCTTTCACTTCGAGGCGCATCGCCACCGGTTCGAGCGACGCCATGCGCTCGGCAAGATGCTTGCGCGAGAGTCCGAGATGCAGCGCTACGACAGCCGTCGTTACGGAGTTGCGCACCGACGCCTCGTCGATGAACGGCAGCACATACTCGCCTGCCTCGTCGTTATATATATAATGTATAGTGGATGTGAGTCCTTTCTTCTCCACGCTCTCCACGAAGAGCGCAGCCGAGCGGTCGTTCATCGACCACGCGAGGTTCTCACCCTTGTAGCCTACGCTGCGCACCACGCGGTCTACCACCTCGTCGTCCTTGCAGTAGACGATGGTCTTTGTGTCGTGGAAGAGCACCACCTTCTCGCGGCACTTCTCCTCCAACGACGAGAAGTTCTTCTGATGGGCGTCGCCGATGAACGTGAGCACGGCGATGTCGGGCTGTATGATGCCGCGCAGAGCCTGCATCTCGCCCGGCTCGCTGATGCCAGCCTCGAACACTCCCACCTGGCTCTGCTCGTTGAGCAGCCATACAGAGAGCGGCACACCTATCTGCGAGTTGTAGCTACGCGGCGAGCGCGTAACCTTCATCTCCGGCGAGAGCAACTGGTAGAGCCATTCCTTCACGATGGTCTTTCCGTTGCTGCCCGTGATGCCCACAATAGGTATGTCGTATTCCTCGCGGTGACGCTCGGCGAGTCGCTGCAGGGCGACAAGCGAGTTCTCCACTTTCAAGAAGTTTGCGTCGGCGTATGTTGTGTTATAGTCGGCAGGAACATCCTCTACGACGAAGTTGCGCACTCCGCGGCGGTAGAGGTCAGAAATGTAGTTGTGACCGTCGTTGCGTCCCGATTTCAAAGCGAAGAACAATGTCTCCTCTGCGAAACAGAGCGATCGGCTGTCAGTAAGGAGGAACCCGATGTTGGCGTCTGCTGTGCCAAAGCGGTGGGCTCCGATGAGCGTTGTTACCTTTTCAATAGTATAAGTCATTTTTCCGTACTATATTTTTCGGTTGCAAACTTACTTATTTTCTCGCAGATACAAGCAAAAAAGATGCACTTTTTGCGAATTATCATTCAAGATTGCTCAACTTCCTTCCAATCAACAAGCCCCTTTCCTTGGTCGTCGAGTTCAACGGCAAGGGCTATAACCTTACGCTTGTCGGCCTTGAACGGCTCGGTATATCGGTTGTCGATTATCTGTCTCTCTGCAGCGGCTATGCCTCCATTCTTTGCGAGTTTCAGTTCGATGACATATATGTAGTTGTCTGTTGTTACAACCATATCTATCCTGCCAGTCGCAATCATTCGCTCCACCTCCACACGGAAGCCAATGGCGTTGAAGATGGTGCTCATAATCAGCCGATAGCGCTCCTCCATGTCCATGCTTGCCAACTTTTTGTTGCTGTATGGCACATCGGCTATAAGAGCCTTCATAAACTTCTTTGCCTCTTCTGCATTACCCATGTACATGTGCATGTACAGATAAGCCTGCGCCGACTGGATGTCTCCGCGCTTGCGCATAGCCAACGCTGGCAGCACGGTTTCATATAGCGCCTGGCGAACTTCGTGATTGGGGAATCCGAGCAGGTAGAGTCCGTTCATGTATCCCTTTATCGTGAGATAACCCGACTGGTAGAGGAAGAGTTCCACTCCGCCTCCTGTCACGTCAGATGTCTCAATGATGGTGCTGAGTATTGCGCTATGGTCGTAGTCTGTCAGCTTTATCTCCATGTCGTCTACAAACTTGAGCAGCAGCGAGGTCGCTCCCGATGTAGCCCAATAGTTCTTGATATCTTTGTCTGCCAAAGCGTTCACAAGACTGAACGGATTGTATACATCAACCATGTTGCTACGACAGAAGTGATAGCCGTCGTAGTTGGTCTTCAGTCGAGCCATCGTCTCTTCTTCTGTCCATCCGTTCGCCTCGCCCATCGCCTTCACTTCTGGGCCGAAATAGTCGGTTATCTCTTGAGTGGTGATGCCGCAGATGGCTGCAAACGGCTCGTCGAAACTGATGTTGCTGAGATTGTTGAGGACAGAGAAGAGGGATATTTGCGTGAACTTCGTGATGCCGGTGATGAAGACGAAACGCTCGTACTCGTCGTCGGCTTTCAGTATGGCGAACACTTCGCGGTAGACCGCTGTACACGCCTCATGGTCGGGCGTTTTCCATGAATGCTGCAAGGGCGAGTCATACTCGTCTATCAATATCGCCACCGACTCGCCAGTTTGCTGGCAGGCAGTCTGAATGATTGTATCTAAGCGGTCGGCTAACGAAGCGCCTTCGTGCATTGTTATACCATACTTCGCCTCTTCGCGCGAGAACGCCATGCTGAGATACGAGCGGATGGTCTTTTCCGATGCGCCAGCGCGACTCATGTCGAGCCTTATCACGGGCGACTTCTTCCATTCCTTTTCAAGATTCATTATCTTCAGTCCTTCGAAAAGGTCGCATCTTCCCTCGAAATAAGTCTGCAACGTATCTACAAGCAACGACTTGCCGAATCGTCGCGGACGACTCAGATAGTTATACTTCTTTCCTCTGTTGACAAGGTTCCAAACAATCTCGGTCTTGTCGACATAGGCGTAGTTGTTTCTTCTTATTTCCTTGAACGATTGTATGCCAACCGGTAGTCTTCTCTCTTCAAAGTCTGCCATAACAAAAGGATGGATTAAAAGTTATATCGCAAATTTACGAATAAAAAAGATAAAAACAAAACAATTCTTGCTATTATCTCAACGTTTTCTCATCGGACGGCGGACGCAATCCAATCGGACACCGTACGCAATCTGATCGGACGGCGAACGCAATCTGATCGGACGGCGGACGCAATCCAATCGGACACCGAACGCAATCCAATCGGACGGCGAACGCAATCAGATCGGGCGGCGTACGGAGCACGATGACTTTTCGTGTGCTTTTACGGAGAGAAAGCGCAGTTGCAACCCTCACTTGCCGAACACGTATACGGGCAATGCATCAGCATAAAACTACAGATGCAAACGAAAAGAAGCGGATTCTGATTGATACATATCAACAAAACATGGGTATATATAATAAAATTGTTATTCTGTTTGCGCAAACAACTAATTATTCATACCTTTGCATCGTCAAAAGATTAATAGATTGTTTAGGTTAGTAGTAATAGATTTAGGTTTTTAGTTATTAGGTTTAAGGTAACGATTGTTTAACAGGTAGCTATGAAGGATCGTGAGACTCTTCATTACTTTAGAAATTTTTTTCAAGTTAAACATAGTGACAGTGGCACAGCTCGTTGAGAGTTGTGCCACTGTTTTTTTATGCCCTACTCTGCAGATGCAAAAAAAAACTGCAAGCGTCCGGTTTAAAACGCCTGCAGATATATTCTGTTTAAAGCAAAGAGTCGTTATGCATAGCTGTGCATTCCGCCGAGGAAGTAGTTGACGCCGAAATAGGTCATCACGAGCGTCAGGAAAGCCAGCGTCATGAAGAGATGAAACGCCGTAGGGCGGCGCAGCTGAGCCACCGAACGCGCATGCAGCGGTATGGCGTATATCATGAACGTGATGAGCGCCCACACCTCCTTCGGGTCCCATCCCCAATACTCGCCCCAAGAGACGTTAGCCCAAATAGCTCCGATGAAGATGCCGATACCGAGTGCGGCAAGTGCAGGATAGAGAAACACGAGCGAGAGTTGCTGCAGCTGCACCATCTTTGGCTGCGCCGTGCGACTGACGAGGCGCAGCAGAAGGGCGGTGAGCCCACTGATGAACGTGAACGAGAGCATGGCGAAACCCATCATTATTATAGACACATGCACGCTGAGCAGCGGCGAATTGAGCACGGGCATCGTGTGCTTTATCTGCGGATCCATCTGTCCGATGTGACTCACAAGCAGGAAGAAGCCCGACATAAGGAAGCCCAACGCCACGAGCAAGCGGAGGCGCACACCGCAGACAAGTGCGAGCAGCTGCACGAGCCACGCTACGAAGAGCATAGTCTCGTAGCCGTTGGTCATGGGTAGCGTGCCACTGATAGTCCAGCGCAGATACTCGCAATAGGTGAGCGCGCAGAACGACAGAAGCAGTACGGCGTAACTCGCACCGAAGAACGTGAGATGCAGCCTTTTGCTGCGCTCTTTACGCACGGGTTCGGCGTCCGTGCCGCCATTGTTCGCGCCGTTGTCCTCACGACACATTCTTATTATAGCGTAAAGAAAAGAGATTATGCCCATCGCCAGACACAGCATAAAGAGTATTGTGGCGAAAGGTATGCGATTGTATATGCGCTCGGCTGCGACACGTCGGTCGGAAGGCATCGACGCTCCCCCATTCTTCTGCTGATACTTCAGCATCTTGCCCACTACGGCGTCCATCTGCGTGTAGTCGGACGTGAGAGCGCAGTCGCCGAGCAGCAGACATATCGAGCGCACGAACTGCTGGTGCTCTCTGTCCATCGCATTGGGCAGGTCGTCTGTAGGCGCAAACCATGTTGTTTTGCCTTTATGTGTATAAGGAAAGAGTTTAAGGAGCGAACCATTGCGCAGCTCCATTATCATTTGTATCTTATTGTCTATGGCAGCCACCTGCGAATGGAACGCATCGTGGTTGCCGCCATAGTATTCCTGCACGTACGGACCGAGCGTGTAGCCGCCCATCGCACTGTTGAAGAACTGGCTTACGGGCACGTATTCGGGCAGCTGCAGGCGGTCGCGCATCTCGGCACCTTTCAGTCGGAGCATCGGCTCCTGCATCCAGTCGTCGGCGTAGAACATCCAGCCCGTGAGCACCTGCTCGGGCGTGTAGCCGTTGTACGACGCCTTGCCGTAGAGGTTCTTAGTGAAGTCGATGGCGAGGGTCTGCAGCGGACAGATGCGACTGTTGTGCAGCACCATCAGACGTCCGAAGCGGTCGGCACTTTCCTTTGGCAGAACATTTGCCTGAGCCGAGCCTGAGCCGAGCGCGAAAAGCAGCGCCATCATCATCAGTCCTTTCTTCAGATGCGAAAGACGCAAGAGCTTGCGGTAGGCTCCGTGCGGATCGAAGAGCATATAGATGAGCGAGAGGAACAGCAGAGCATAGCCCGTGTAGGTAAGGGGGATGCCAATGGGGTCGGAGTTGAAGGAGACGGACGCGCCGAGCATGTCGTTGTCGTACGACGACTGATAAAAGCGCATCGCTCCGTATCTGAAGATGCGGTTCATCGACACCTTACCGCTGTATTGCTTGCCGTGGTCGATGATGGTGAACTGCGACACGTAGTCTTCTGCCGCGTCGGTGCCCTCATGGTATTGCACATCGAAGCGGTCGAGGCGCATCTGGAACGGCATCTGCGCGTCGTGCGGCTGGTTGTGACGGTCGTACATCACGCAGGTGCTGATGTATGCACCCTGACGCAGATGAACCGTGCCGCGCTCCGAACTGACGTGTGTCACGAAAGCGCCCGCAAGTATCACCACGAACGAGAGGTGGAGCGCTATGCCCGACCACGACTTGCAGCGATGGCGCAGGAAATAGATGATGCCAGCAGCCGTGAGCACAGCCCAAAGCAGCGAGAACCACCATGCGCCGTACACATTGGAGCGCACAAAGTCGGTTCCGCTATACTTCTCCACTACTGTAGCGGCTGCCATGCAGACTATCACCAAAACATACAACGCGAAAAGCGTCTTCTTTAAAGGGTTTTGCATAATTCGGTTTGCTTAGATATGATTATTCTCCCATGCACTTCGCAGGAAGGCATGGGAGAATAAGGTATTAAATAGAACGAAGGAACATGACCACTGCGTCGCGGTCTGCCTTGGAAAGATTGTAGAACTTGAGCGCCGAGTTGTAGGCGTGCGAGTTCTTCGAGTAAGCATGCCACATGATTGCCTCTACCTCGTTGCGGGCGCGGCAGTCGTGCAGACGTTCTACACCGCTACCGTTGGTTGCGGCAAGTCCGCGTCCCCACAACGGTGTTGTGCGACACCATGATCCGTGTATGTCGTTCACCATATAGAGCTTGTGCTGCATCATGTCGCTGTACGGATAGATGGTCTGGTTGGCGTAGCGCGGCAACTTCTTGCCTGCAATCATATTCGGTGTCCAGTAATTATCCGAACCGGTCTTCCACGACGGGCGGTGACAGTTGGCGCAACCTATCTCCATGAACACCTTCTTGCCCTGCTGCACACGCGCATCGTTGAGGTTGCGGGCGCGCGGAATGGCAAGTCCGCGATGCCATACCATGAACTCGTAGAAGTGGTCGGCAGACATCTCCGGCTCAAAGTTGTGCCACTCGTTGCTGAATTGGTTGGTGCCGGGCTTCAGCAGTCCGTTCACACGCTTGCTTATCTCGTCGTCGGTCGATGCCCAGAACGGCGATGTCGGGTCGTTCTTTATCTTCTCTATCACTTCCTTGTCTTCTGCCATTGCCGCAGCCCAAGCGTTTGTGGTGTAGAGCTTCGGACGGTCGGGACGTGTCACGTTCGTGATGTTCCAGATGGCGTTGGCACCAGGACCGTCCTGCAGTGTGGCACGTGTAAGAGCGTAGGTGAAACGCTTCACCATCGGCTTGCCGTTGCCGCCGTCGGCGTATACACCGGTGTTCTCGGTGCCGGGATACCATGCGCCGGCAGCGAAGTTGTCGGCAGAAGCGTCCCAGAAGTTCGGGTTAACGTACTCCGAAACGTTAGCCACCTTTGCTACGTTCTTGTAGTAGTTGGCTGTAGAGGCATACTGCGCCTTGAGATCCTCTTCAGTGATGGCGTCGAGCAGACCAGTACCCGGCACGCCGATTGTAGACTCTACGCGGACAGCCACTGCCTTATTGCCCGTATCGTAAGGATTAGGGTTGGTGCGGAATGCCGAGCGCGGTATCGTAACCTCAGGATAGATAAGGTCGTAAGCCTCGCCATCGGGGAACTTCATAGGCAGACCGCTCTCCATAGCCGTTACGTGATGCCATTGCATTTTGATCTGGCTCTCGTCGATAGGCGCCTTGAAGGGTTCGGTGGCTTGTGTCTGCGGCATACCCGTCACTTCAGCTACGTAGCCACCGTCGTTGCTGTTGGCTCCGTCTACGGGGTGATACACAGCGAGTAGATAGCCGTTGCCATTGCCGTAGGACGTGGTGTACGAGTCCATGCGGCGGCCATGTCCATAGTTGGGGTGGCAGTCGAGACACGAGCGGCGCACGGAAGCCGGACCGAGTCCCTTGAAGCCAGAGTTGGCTGACGTGAACTGACGCTCAAAGAACTTCTCGCCGGCGTTGAAATCGTCGATAAGTCCCTGCGCGGTTACAGCAGGTGATTCGTCTTCGTAGCATCCTGAAGCCACATTGTCGGTTGTTCCGAGTTCGCCGCCAGGATACCACTCCTCTTTAGAGAAGTTGCCGACAGCCTCGCCTACATACTTGCCGTCCGACTCCATTGGCTTGAAGTCATCACCCGACGGATCGCTGTTCTCGTCAGTACACGAGAACAGCGATAGAGAGAGGGCCATTGCTAATGAGCCCATGAGATAGATTCGTTTCATTGCTGTATAATTTTAAAAAGCCTTGGTTTTGTATTTCTAAACTGCCGAACAAGGCAGGGCGCTTAAAGCGCCTCCTGCTTGTTCACCCAGTCGCCAGCCTTGTTCAGCTCTTCGTCGAGAGCAGAAACAGCGTCGATGCAGTCCTTTACGTGCTGAGCTCCAGGAGCCTCAACAAACGACTTGCCGCTGTTCTTGGCTGTCTCAAGTGCCTGGATGGCATTGTTCAGAGCCGCTGTCAAGTCGTTCAGACCAGAGTAGTTCATAGCCTTGAGCAGGTTCAGGAGCGAGTGCTCTGCCGGAGAAGCGGCGTTCACGTCGCGTGTGCCGTAAAGCGTATTCTTTATAGAGTAGATGTTATCCTGATAGTCGATGAACGAACGGTGGCTGTAGGGCGACTCGATATAGTCGCGAGAGTCTTCTGCTGAGCCCGAACCGGTAGCTGTGCGGTAAGCCTGACCGAGCTTCTGGTCGGCAACCTCTGCGCAGATGTTAGAGCAACCGCCTACGAAAATCTGGCGAACTGTGCCCTGCCATGAGTTGTAGCCCGTTGTTACAGACGGAGAAAGCAGGAACTGACCGTAGCACATTGTGCCGTTGGCAGCCAAACCGTTGTAGCGGAGTGATGAGAACACGTAGCTTGCGTTGCTGAGCACGGACTTTGTCTCGTTGCTTGCTGCGCTGCCCATCCATGTGAACTCGAGGAGTGCGGTGATGTTGCGCACGTCGGCTGCTACAGCCTGAAGGAATGCGAGCTCGTCGATGCCCTTTACTGATGTCATGCCTTCTTCTGTCTCGTTAGCCTTGAGTGCGTCTACTGTGCGGTTCTTGCCGTCGCGGAAAAGAACGAACTCCATGCCGTGGAAACCGAGTACAGACTGGAAGTGGCTGTTGTTCTCTGACACGAACTTAGCCGGGTCGCTGCCCTTGAAGCCTGCTACAAGTGTAGGATTCTTGAGGGCGTTCACAAGTTCTTCGTGGTCGAGAGGCCATGAGTCGATGTGCGGGTCAAGCTCGTTGTCTGAAGCCGAACCATAGAGGAAAGCCTCGCTGCGCTCCCACTCGCGACGTGTGTCCTTGAAGGCTTCGCAGGCTGCGTCAATCTGAGCCTGTGTCATGGTGCCTGCCTCTGCTGCGGTGTAGAGAGCAGCTGTTGTGGTGTAGAGTGTGCGTGCGTTTGCGGCAAGTGCCTGATATGTGGGATAAACAACCTGGTTTACGTAAACCTTTGCTACCTTCTGCATCTCCTTGTCTGAAGAGCTTACGTTTACTGTAGCCTGACCAACCTCAGGAAGTTCGAACTTCTCCTCGTTGTTGTTGTCGTCACATGCTGTGAAGCCGAACGAAACGACTCCGACGAGGAACGCCATTACTAACTGCTTAAACTTTTTCATTGTGTCTTTGATGTTTAAATATTTATTACTATAGGAACTTTACTTTTTTACCCTTTTACTTTTTTACTTTTAAAGGAATTGTCCTTGATAAGCCACGCCTATGTTCAGAGCTGGCTCGTCGTTATACTGCTGCTTGAACTTGCGATAGCTGTATTCTGCCTTCACGCAGATCTGCGGCAACGGATAATAGTTGACGCCACCAGAGAAGATCTTCTTGCTTGTATACTCCTTCGATCCGCCGAGGCACGAGTTGTAGTATTCGAAGTGGCCGAACACATACATCTTCTGACGGGCTGCGCGCAACTTCTCAATCTGCGAGAAGACATCGTAGCCTACTTCCACACTTGTGGCAATGGCGTGCGAACCGAACACCTGATTAGACTGGTATGGCTTCACGTACTGTGTGTTCGGCTTGCGCATAGCACTAATCTCCTTCGCGTTGCTCACGTAGCCGTAGTCGGCGCTGCCGCGTGCCACCCAGTTGTGCGCGTTGTATGTGAAGTCGAACGCACCGAGATAAATGTTACCCTTGATGCGCTTGTTGTTGCCCTTCTCCATGTCGTGCGGAACGGCGTTGTGCATCGACTGACCGAAGTAGCCGCTCACGCCCAATCGCAAGCCGGGCACGGTATAGTTGTCCACACGCGCAGCAAAGCCGTACTTGTTAGCCACCTCAAACTCGAATGGCTTCGTGGTGCCGGGCTTAATCCAGTTGTCGCGCGAGAACTGCCATGCGTCGAGACCTGCAATCATCTGCAACTCGTAACGGAAGTCGCCGGCATGTCCCCAGAACGAAACGCCAGTCTGATGCCACGTGCAGGGGAGAATGGTGTTCTCGCCTTCGGGACGATAGACGGTGAAGAAATTGAGCGGCTCGTGGTAGGCGTTGGTCAGACCTACGGGCACGACGATATGGCCGGCACGTATGTTGGCGAAACGTCCGAACGACTTCTGAATCCAGAACTGCTCCAACTCTACCTCGCCACCGCGTTCCTGCTCCTGCTCAAACTCAATAGATTCCTCTGCCTCATATTCTATAGCCGAACCGGTGCCGCCGTGCTCGAACTCAATCTCGGTGCCTAACGTCCAGCCCTTGCCAAAGTCGTAGCCGAGGTAGATAACTGCGTGCGGAATGTCGAAACGCCCGTGACTGGGGTCGTTCTTGTGCAGCTTAGCCGAACTGTATCTGTTGCCACTGTCGCTGTAGAAGTTGCGGCTGTAAGCCACTTCGCCGTATCCGCCAACGCTGAGTCGTGAACCTCGGGCGTGCTGCATCACACTGTCTGCAGCCACTGTCTGCGCATTTGACGCAAGCGGACTGCATACTGCCACCGCTGCACACGCCATAGAAATGATTGTAGATTTCTTCATCTTTGTCATAATTTTACGAGTGCAAAGGTAGCTTGAAGAAAAAAAGCAGGCAATACTTAAAAATTGGTAAACGAAACGGACGCACGCCAATACCTACTTTTAGTGATTAAACCGCGGATATACATTATATAATATAGTATGAAGGGCCAATACGTGGTTAGTTAATACCTAATCTATGCTATAATATCCAAGTAAAAATAAGTAGATAAATGTCAAAAAACGCCATATAAACACAAAAATAGGTAATGAAAATAAAAAAAAGCCGTATCTTTGCGGCACAAATGCAGAACAACAAAATATTTAGTATAGGAATACTCACTTTTGTAGCGCTCATCGGCAGCAACAACTGCACGATGGCACAGGAAACGGACGTGCAAAAGGCGCGTCCGACATTCGGTTTAGAGTATACTGGTGAGGTGCAGACCGACTTCAAGAAGCTGAAGTCGGTGAATCTGCTTGAGTTGGGCGCGCAATTGCCGCTCACGAGCAAGCTATCCGTTGAGTTGGGGTCGATAAGTGTGCTCACAACTGACGAGGACATACTCACCAACTGCCTGCAGAACTTCTCGAGCATCGACGCTCCGAACATACCTTTTGCGCTCACAACGGCGGGCTTGGCGTGGCAGATAAACGAGCGCCACCATCTGTTTGCTGGCATCCACCGCATAGACGATAACTACTTCTGCAGCGACATGCTCGGCTTGTTCACGCACAGTTCGTGCGGAGCCTTCCCCACCATCACCGCCAACTACGACATCGCCGCATATCCCGTATCTGCGCTCGGCATTCACTATGGTTATACAAAGGATGCTTTCAGTCTGGAGACGTCGCTCTACAACGGCGTCGGCTACAAAGACTTCAGCAAAAGAGACAATGTGTTCCGCATCTGCCCCGAGAGCGACGGCGTGTTCCTCATGGCGCAGGGCGAATACGATAAGAACGCAACGCGTGCATACGTAGGCGGCAGCGTGCTTTACAGCGACTTGCACGCTACGGCTCCCAAGCGTATGCGCCCCGTTATCTGGGCTTATGCCGAGCAGAATCTGACGGAACGTTTCTCCGTGCTTGCCGGATATTCGCACGCCTTCGGCAACGACATCGCTTGCCACGACTTCTATCTCGTCTGCGGCAAGTATGCGTACAAGAAGGCTGAGTTCGGCGTGTTCTCTTCCTACACGCGTATCGACGAAAAGGACGAATGGGCGACTGAGCTCACCTGCAACATTCAGTTCAACAAGATATTCTCGTTGCAACCGGCGCTGCATTTTGCCAACACCGACGGCAAGAACAAGTGCGTTGGATTGGTAAGATTGGGAGTGAAGATTTAAGAGTAAGACTGTTCTCAAGAACAATAGCATTCTCTTCACGTGAGCGATTAACTATATTGGATAGATAAAGATAACACAATATGAACAACGTAATACTTGAAGCCAAACCTATTGGCGATATAAAGGGCAACTTCTTTGTACCGAAATACCAGAGAGGTTACCGATGGACCGAATCACAAGTCAGAACGTTGATGAATGACTTGTGGGAGAACTGCAAACAAGAAACGCAGAAGGAGTATTGCCTGCAGCCAGTGGTAGTGCGCAAGCGCGGTGAAGCCGACTATGAACTGATTGACGGACAGCAACGATTTACGACCATCTTGATTCTGCTGTCTTACATCAAGAGAAACTTCCTGCCACGTGTCGCTATAGACTATAAACTGGAATATGAAACACGTGAGGCTACATCGGAGTTTCTTTCAAACATTACAGAAGAACGTGCACATGAGAACATAGATTTCTTCCATATCTACAATGCAGATAAGTGTATTGACACTTGGCTGAAGGAGACGTGTGAGAGTAATGACAACAAAATGTATGCAGCCTTGATGGTCCTTTTTCCTTATATTCAAGAGAAAGTCAAAGTAATTTGGTACGAGGTGGGCGACGATGAAGACCCCGTGGCACTGTTCACTCGTCTCAACATAGGAAGAATACAACTGACTAATGCCGAACTTGTCAAGGCTCTGTTGCTCATCAAATCAGAAGACGACAATCTGAAGGACATGCGCCAGGAACGTGCTATCCAGTGGGATAGCATAGAGAAGGAATTGAGTGGTGACAAGAACGAACTTTGGTATTTCCTTACCAAGAAGGATGCCACAGCCTATCCTACAAGAATCGAGTTGCTCTTTGACATGATGGCATGCAAAGCTCCAGGTGAACGCGAAAAGCACTTTACCTTCTTCTGGTTTGAAAGGAAAATCAAAAAGCATGGAGTGACCCAAATCTGGGAAAAGATACAACAGTGTTTCCTCCAGATAAAGGAATGGTACACCGACAATGTTCTCTATCACAAGATTGGCTACCTGATTTCTTCCGGCAGCAAGACAATGGCAGAAATATTTCAGTTGGCGCAGGGCAAACGGAAAAGTGAATTTATTAGTGAACTGGATGGAATAATAGCAGAAAGCATTAACTTCAAAATGAAGGAGGGCGAGACATATCAGGACTTGGACTATAGAAGACATTACGATGAAATCAGCCGTTTGCTTCTTCTGTTCAATGTGGAGAGCATTATCAAGGAAGATGTCTACCAACGCTTCCCCTTCAGTAAATACAATACGCTTGAGTGGAGTCTGGAACATATCCATGCCCAAAACTCACAAGGCTTGAAGACAAAAGAGACGCAGCTGTTATGGATTAAGAAACATATCGATTCCGTAAAAGCTGTCTCCGAAGACGGAAAATATGATGACTTGATACAGGAAATGGAAGATGTTGTCAAAGCCGGCAATGTCAATGTAAGAGGATCTTTCGACGATTTGGCAAATAAGATTACCAACGCCTTGTCAGAAGATACCAATCACGACTATATCGACACACTTTCCAATATGGCATTGCTCTCAAAGAATGACAATTCAGCCCTCAATAACTCAACCTTTGATGTGAAGAGAAACATGATTGTGGATATGGACCGAAGAGGAGCGTTCATACCATACTGCACCAAGATGGTGTTCTTAAAATACTACACTCCATCAAGCGAGAACCAGATTCATTTTTGGGGGCAGAAAGACCGAGAGGCTTATATCAAGGCAATGGGAAACATGCTGAATCCCTATTTGGTACTCATCAACAAAACCTTTTAAGTTATGGCTACAACAAATCTGCATACACTCATCGATCTCTTCAACACCACTGAAGATGAAGGAAATGAGTCACTTCCTCTGTCGAAGATTGAGATACCCATGATACAGCGCGACTACGCGCAGGGACGCAAGTCGCCGGAAGTAGACAGAATACGTAAGCGATTCTTGTCATCCATTTATACTGCATTGACAGAAAACAAGCCATTGAAGTTGGACTTTGTTTATGGCGACATCAACGACAATAAGGTGCTGATACCTCTCGACGGTCAGCAGCGTCTGACCACCCTCTTCCTTTTGCACTGGTACATTGCTCGTCATGAAGCTGTTGAGGATTCCAAAATGGAATTCCTGCATCATTTTTCTTACGAGACACGCTTCAGCGCCCGAACTTTCTGCCAACACTTGGTGGATTATACCCCAGATTTTGCAGTAGAAAAACTATCGGAAGACATCATTGACCAGAGTTGGATGCCCCTCGACTGGAAGAACGACCCGACTATCAATGCCATGCTGAACATGCTTGACGACATCCACATAATGTTCAAGGAGACTTCCAACTTGTGGTCTTTGCTTGAGAATGGTTGCATCGGCTTCTATTTCCTATCCATCAAGGACATGGGATTGACGGACGAACTTTACATAAAGATGAACTCGCGTGGCAAACCGCTCACTGAATTTGAACACTTTAAGGCAGAATGGGAAGGCTACATGCAGAAACTGAACGCCGATGCTGCTGATAGAATCAGCCGTAAGATAGACCTTTCATGGACAGATATCCTGTGGCCATACAAGGGGGACAATGACATTATCGATGATGAATTCATAAAATATTTCAGATACCTATGTGCAGTCATCTACTATAAGAAATATTCTACAGAACAGATTCCAGAGGATATCTTCGACCTAACAAAAGCATTGTTCGCAGACAAGCAGGATGGGGCTATGGACAATTTACTATTCATAGAAAATGCTTTCGACTGCCTGGAAGGGCTTGACATAAAAGATTGTTTCGACACATTCCTAACCACAGAGCAACATATAGATGGCAAGTCGCATGTGGACGACCCGATCGACATTTTCGAACAATGTTGTCGCTACTATGGTGAATACAAGAGCGGTGGGCGTGTGAGAGTTTTCTCCATAGGACGCATGCTCCTACTCTATTGTTTTATCCTCTATTGGCAGAACAAGACCAAAATAAGTGAAGAACAGTTTGCCAAGCGTCTACGCATCATCAACAATCTGATTAAGAGTTCAGAATTTGAGTTGCGCGAAGACCGTATGACTGCTTTACTTAAACAGATAGAAGAGGTTATCCTTGAAGACAAGATAGAAATCATAGAAGGGCGCAACACGTTCAATGCCTTCCAAGTACAGGAAGAAAAAGAAAAAACGGAATGGCGCAAAAGCCACCCAGACCAGGAACTGCTTCTGCAGAAACTTGAAGACCATCCGTTGCTGGAAGGTTGTGTAAGAGTAGTTGGTTGGGATAACCTCGACCATACCGACAAATTCTATTCTCTATTCCACTGTGACCGTGGACTTGTAAACAGAGCACTACTTACAATCGGTGACTATTCAATCAAGGTGAACTGGCGCTACCAAATCGGTTCTGCTAAAATCGAAACAAGTTGGAAAGCTATCTTCCATAGCAACAAGGATAGCATCAAGAAAACGCAGGGTATTCTTCTTCAACTGCTTGCAAAAGCAGAAGTGTTCACAGATGATGTTCTGCGTGGTATCGTTGACGAATACCTCGTAGAGGCTGCACATTACGATTGGAAGTATTATCTCGTGAAATACGACTCCATGCGTCCCGAGAAATATGGCATGTACTATTGGTATGAATACAACACGAGAGAAAAGGCTTCATACAACATCTTAATGATGATGACTGAGAAAAGCATCGGTGGCCGTAATTTCCAAATATTCCTCAAAACTCTGTACGACAGGTTTTTGGCAACCCATGCTGACAAGGCTGCAAGATTGGGCGAGTATGCCTATTCTGGTGATGGCAACAAGTTGGAACTTCTCTGCATCAACAAACGAGTTTTCTTCACTGACAACGAGTTTGTTATAGAGGAATATACAGAAGGTTCTGAAGAAGTGAATATGACAAAAGTAGCTATCGACCAGGAAGATGGTATTGATACTGTTGATCGTGTTGAGCTGGCATGGAAGGAAATAGAACTTTTGCTGGACAGCCCCAAAAAGTAAAAAGGACTTTCAAAAATAAAAAGGTAAAGAAGTAAACGATTAAAAGCATAAGCTGCTGTGTTTAATCTTTTACTTCTTTACCTTTTTTTATATATAGGGTAAGACAAAAGCAAGTTAAACTGCGTACATCGGTTGTTACCGCGAACTGGTAAGGAAGAAAACTACTTCGTTTTCCTCCTACTCGATGTATCAATCCGTTTATGGTTTGTCTGATTGCTTTTGTCCGTTTGGTAATGTTGCTTTTACTTAGTTGTACAGACTTACAGCACCAGACTTTTGGATTAGAAAAGTCTTTGTCGTTAATTTCTGAAGATTTTCAAATACGCTTTGCACTTTGTTTGCCGGTACTCCGGTATAGCGTGTCGAGTTGTTGGTAGACCATGTTCGTGTCAACGTAGAACCGTCGGGTTGGAAATAAATGAACATAGTCTGTGCAATATCGTATTTCTCCTTTGTAAGACTTTCGTTGTTCAGAATAATCTGCGTCTCGCATTTTACAGATGATGGTAGACTGCTTATTCTTATCGGATACTTGAAGTATCTCAGGTCTTTCTGTGTCTGAAGAGTAGGGTCGGGAATGTTTTCGCTGAAGCCCTCCTTCGAGGCGACAACCTCTTGCGACTTCTCGTTTCCTTTCTCGTCTATGTATGTAAACTTGAATTTGAAGTAAGCAATGTCCAGTTCGCTCTCAAGTGTGCCATAGCAGAAATAGAAAGTTCCTTTAGTGTACTCCTTGTTTGGTTCCGGTGTAGGATTGTCGTCATCGCCGCATGCTGCGAGCATACTTATTCCTACTACAGCGGTAAATGCTGCAATTAATAATATTAAATACTGTTTCATAAGTTCTTTTCTATATTATATTTTTTGCAAAGATAGTGTAAATCGAACACAATGCAAAACAAACCTGTTTGATTTTGCATTTTTTAGATGCCGCCTGTCTTATTTAGAGATTGTGTGGTTTGGACGGACTACGAATTTTATAAATAAAAAGGTAAAGAAGTGAAAGATTAAAAGCATAAGCTGCGGTGTTTAATCTTTTACTTCTTTACCTTTTTATATATAGGGTAAGACAAAAGCAAGTTAAACTGCGAACAAAATCAAGTTAAACTGCGTACAAAAGCAAGTTAAACTGCGTACATCGGTTGTTACCGCGAACTGGTAAGGAAATTACCTTTACGCGGTAACAATGTTACCGAAGTGCGGTAACAAGATTTTTGCTACGCGGTAATTATGTATTAGCTGCGCAGTTGAAGACTTGAAACCTTTCTAATACTCGTCAACGGCGAGAGTCTTTCTGTACTCTTTCTAATACTCGTCAACGGCAAGAGTCTTTCTGTACTTGTTCAGCTCGCGCTGCAACTGCTTCGTAATCTTTTCCGTACCCGGTTTGCCGAAGATGTTATTCTGCTCGTGCGGGTCAGCCTGCAAGTCGTAGAGCTCGCAGTAGTCTACAGCCTCATCCTTCGGTTCGAAGTAGCCGATCGACTCCAAACTCTTAAGCGTAGCATACTCGCGAGTGCCCGGCACGTTCTGATACTTGTTCTCCGGCACAGCGTCGAGTCCGCCCTTGCCGTAGAAATGGATGAGCTTGTAGCGGTCGGTACGTACACCGTCGTGCTTGCGCACCATGTGGTATGTCGGATAGTCGTAGTAGTGGTAGTAGATGCTCTGGCGCCAGTTCTTCACGTTGTCGCCGTTGTCGAGTACCGGCACGAGCGAACGTCCCGGCATGTCCTTCGGCTGCTGAACACCGGCGAGGGCGAGGAACGTCGGAGCATAGTCGATGTTCTGCACAAGGCGGTTACATACAGAGCCGGGCTTGGTGTGACCCGGATAGCTCACGATGAGCGGTGTGCGCAGCGACTCCTCGTACATGAAGCGCTTGTCGAACCAGCCGTGCTCGCCCATGTAGAAGCCCTGGTCGGAGGTGTATACAATCATTGTGTTGTCGGTGAGTCCGTTCTTGTCGAGATAGTCGAGCACACGGCCCACGCTCTCGTCAACGCTTGCTATCACGGACATATAGTCGCGGATGTAAACCTGATACTTCCAGTTGTCGAGGTCTTTGCCCTTGAGTTGCGCCTCGAGCAGACGACGGTTGCGCGGGAAGTAGTAGCGTCCCCAAGCCGAGCGCTGTTCGGGAGTCATGCGGTTTATCTCGCCCATGAGAGCGTTGTACGAATCCTGACTGTCGGGGTTGTTGAGGTCGAGCATTTCGGGCACTTTGAAGTCCTGCTCCCAACGCATGTCGCGCGTAACCAACATCTTTTGCGTGCGAGCGGCAGAGCCGCGCGTAGCATAGTCGTCGTAGAAGTTCTCTGGCATCGGGAACTCCACGTCGTCGTACATGCCGAGATATTTCAGATTTGCCTGCCAGTTGCGGTGCGGCGCCTTATGGTGAAGGAGCAGACAGAACGGTTTCGACGGGTCGCGATGCTCGATGAAGTCGAGAGCATGGTCGGTGGTGAGGTCTGTAGAGTAGCCCTCCTCCACGACGAACTCGTTGTTGGTGTCGGTGCCACGATACTGCGGATTCCAGTACTGTCCCTGGTCGTTGTACACATGATAGTAGTCGAAGCCCTTAGGGTCGCAACCCATGTGCCACTTGCCCACAACGGCTGTCTGATAGCCAGCCTCCTGCAGCAGTTCGGTGAAGAACGTGCGCGTGGTGTCGATGCCCTCGCCCAGCTGGCGCTGTCCGTTCTGATGGCTGTACTGGCCGGTCATAAGGCAGGCGCGCGACGGCGTAGAGAGCGAGTTCTCGACGAAGGCGCGGTCGAAGCGCATGCCACGCTCAGCGAGTCGGTCGATATTCGGAGTTGGTGCAAGTTTGGAGAGTGCGCTGCCGTATGCGCTGATGCACTGGTAGGCATGGTCGTCGCACATGATGTAAACAATGTTTGGATGCTGCTGAGCCTTCTGCTGCTGAGCATAAGCTGCCGTTACGCAGGAGAGGGCTGCAAGAGAAATAATTGATTTGCTATTCATTGTTTTTATTTAAGTAGGTTGTTTTTTAAAATTTAAGTAGATTGTTATTTTTGAGGAGCTAAGCCTCCTCAAAGAGCGCATTAAGCCTAACTAAGCCTCTTTAAGCCTTCTAAGCCTCTTTAACCTTCTAAGTCTAAAGATAACTCAACACAGAACAAT
>ERZ1032078.264-NODE-264-length-20277-cov-10.118040_pt1 | contig 20277 bp, 10 predicted proteins | sample MGYA00517101_ERZ1032078 | MGnify/ENA primary metagenome ERZ1032078 (study PRJEB33719, sample SAMN04261301) | wastewater metagenome | biome: rural village; feature: human; material: feces | host: Homo sapiens | place: El Salvador | collected 2013-01-14 ... | reverse complement strand
CCGTGAGGCCATCATTGATCTTAACTTTGTGGGCCGGGTTCGCCTGGGCGAGAAGTGTCATCGCGCAGCAGGCGACGGCAAGCAGAATTTTCTTCATTCGTCGTTTGTGGTTTTAATATATTCAGACAAAGATACGAGTTTTTTATTTCGCACGTCCTTTCATTTTTGGCATAATTACTTACACGACTGGAGTGTCATCTCCGCTAATCCTTAAGGCAACCGATCGGCACGACATAGACCCCATCCTCTCGTTTGTAGGCATAGGGGCCGACCCCTGTCAGCACCATAAGGAATGAAGGCTTTTTCATCCGTTCAGTGTCGATTTTCGCCTCCAACGCTTTCAGCGTCCTTACACCGTCACTAATCAGATCATCCCCTCCGATCTTGATTTCAACGAGACCGTAGCAGCCGTTTCTTAGATGTATCACAGCATCGCATTCCAGACCGGTCTTGTCACGATAGTGATACACTTTTCCATTCAGCGCTTCCGCGAACACGCGGAGGTCACGCACGCATAGAGTCTCAAAAATCAACCCGAATGTGTTGAGGTCATTCATCAAGTCGGCCGGACCAAGTCCAAGCGCGGCGGTGGCAATGGACGGATCCGTGAAATATCTGGTGTCGGATGTGCGGATAGCCGATTTTGATCTCAAGTTGGGATTCCACGCCTCCGAGTCTTCAATCACAAAAATCTTCTTGAGTGCAGAGACATAGGATGCTATGGTGTCTTCGTCGAAATTATCGGATTCATTTGAAGACAGATCTGCCTTGATTGTTCCGTATGAGGCCTGCGCTCCTTGATGACGCGCATACGAACGTAATATTCTATGCGTACGCACTGCGTCCCGGTTTACTCCATCGGCCATTGAGATGTCCCTCTTTTCCACGGCCTCAATATAGTCGAATGCTTGATCAAGGGCTACCTCATCGTCCATTTTGACCGACAAAGGCCAACCGCCCCGGCAAGTGAGGAACGCTATCCTTTCCAAATCCATTGATGTGATGCCACTGATTGATTCGGGTGAGGTAAAAAGATCTTCCAGCGAAACTTCACCAGTGGAGTCACCCGATTCCCACAATGACATAGGCCTCATCTTGAGCCACCCGATTCTTCCTGTACCCGAATGTATGACCTCACTCATATCAGGAGGGACAGATGATCCCGTCAGAATAAAGAGCCCGAGTCCAGCATTGTGATCAGCTTCGAATCGTACACTGTCCCACAATGTAGGGGCGACTTGCCATTCATCAATCAAGCGTGGCTTATCTCCTTTCAAAAGAAGGGACGGATTGATTTTTGCCAACTGCCTGTTTTGTTCGATTTTCCCGCTTTCGGACATATACAGAATGCTCTTTGCAATCTGTTCGGCGGTCGTGGTCTTCCCACACCATTTCGCCCCTTCCAGAAGAACCGCTCCTTTTCCTGCCAGTTTCCTCGCTAAAAGGCGGTCGGCTATTCTGCTTTTATAACCAGTTTCCATTATTCCAATAGAGTTCAATTCATCTATCCGCAAAGTTATGGCTAATTATTTGATTTTCCAAGGGTAATAAGTTTTGTTCGGTTATTTGGCCGGATTCCGTTCGGTTGTTTGGCTTGGTTTTGTTCGGTTATTTGGCCGGATTTTGATAAAATCATTCCGAACTTTTCGGCAAGTTTATTCCGAACTTTTCCGGTGATACTCACTAATTGGAATTTCGAATATCAAAAGAAATGTCGAAATTTGCACTCGGATCTACAACTTTTTTTATGACGGAGAAATTCACGGAAATAATCACCTCCACGGTTGACGGAGCATTGGAAAGGCAATGTGCCGACATTCTCGAAAGGATTGGCTATGAATATATTATCGCCAGCATTACCTATTTCTTTGAGGCATCGGACGAAGACACCTACCTTCTGAATAATCATATTCTTCAATCCGCTACCTCCTCCGTTTTAAAAGATTGTCCACTTGTGAGTTATGTGTCACAGAAACCGATGGGCGAGAGGCTTGTCGCGGAAATCCTTTACATTAAGGGTACGCCAAAAGTCAAGAGATATGAGGATTATTTTGTCCTTTGCTCGGATGGCTGTGAGGAACTGCTGACGCAAGGTATACGTTTTCCGTCTGCCGGAGACATCGGGGAACAATCCGCCAAAGTGTTCGGCAGACTCCGGAATATTCTTGAATCAGAATCGTTCGCGGTTTCGGACATCGTCCGGCAGTGGAACTATATCAGCCACATCACTGCCGTTAATGATGGTATCCAAAACTACCAGTTGTTCAATGACGCAAGGTCGGATTTCTATGAGACAACCGAATGGTCAAACGGCTATCCTGCGGCGACGGGCATCGGTTGTGACTCCGGTGGAGTTATGGTCGTTGTCTATGCCATAAAGGGCTTCAAAGGAGTTGGCAAGCCGATTGACAATCCTTTGCAGATTCCCGCACATAAATATTCAGGGAAAGTTCTGGCATCTGGCAAGGAGGTCGTCCGCACCACACCTAAATTCGAGAGAGGCAGACTTCTTGGGAACGTCGTCTTTGTCTCCGGTACGGCGGCGATAAAAGGAGAGAACAGCGAGTTCTCCGATGACGCCCGTGTGCAGGCCAAGGAGGCGATTGATGTAGTAGAGCATCTGGTCGAGCCTTCCAACATTTCCAAAGACTGCGTCAACTTCCGTTTTGATCTGCTGCGCGTCTATGTGCGCCGCCCACAGGATATGGAAGTCATCCAAAAAGTATTCAAAGCCCATTTCAGGGACATTCCCACCCATTTCCTCATAGCCGACATCTGCCGTCCAGAGCTTCTTCTCGAACTTGAAGGAATAGGTCATATTTTAATAGTCTCACTTTAGGTTATCGTGCCCGGGTGGATCATACGAAAGCTCGCCATCCTTATTTATGTCATAAACCCCGCGTTTAACATAACAGCATATAACTGTTTGACAATAAAGCCTTGCACATCCTTGAAACCAGGATGAGAATCAATTTTCAAAGTGTTTTTGCCAAAAAATTCCGGCTTGTTTAACGGTGAAAGTATATTTTTGTATACTCGTTAATATGTTTTAAAAGCCATATTAGCGAGCATTTATGCGGAAAGTATCACCTTGATGTTTTACTAAACGCGGGGATTAACAAAACCATTATTAAATAAAGTTTTATGGGTAAACGATTAATTACGACTCTGCTTGCGCTTCTTGCTATAGTCGCGCAGACATTCGCCCAGTCTGCCGTTTCCGGAAAGGTTACAGACAAGGCTGGTGAACCTCTGGTCGGTGTGAATGTCCTTGTGAAGGGCACGACCACCGGAACTATGACGGAACTTGATGGTTCCTGGAACCTTCCGAACGTGAAGTCCGGAGCAGTTCTGGTCTTCTCATCAATCGGCTATGCCGCACAGGAAGTCACTGTCGGCTCACAGAAAGTGATCAATGTTGTTCTGGCCGATGACTCGAATTTCCTTGACGAAGTTGTTGTCGTCGGTTACGGCACAGCCCGCAAAAAGGATGTGTCCGGAGCCATCGCAAGCGTGAACTATGGAAGCAACAAAGACATCGCCAACCTTCCTAACCCTAATGCCTTCGTGGCATTGTCAAGTAAGGTGGCCGGTCTTCACTATCTTCCTACCAACTCCGCTTCAGGCAGCAACCTCAGCACGATGACACTCCGAGGACGTAACACGATCCCTTCCAGCACAAAAGCGGATGCGGAAAGTACCAACGCTCCTATGATCATCGTTGACGGAGCGATTTTCTACGGCTCGATCCAGGAGATCCAGACCAACGACATCCAGAGCATCGATGTGATGAAGGATGCATCCTCCGCAGCAATCTACGGATCCCGTGCCGCCAACGGTGTGATCGTCATCACGACCAAGAGCGGAAGATCAGACAAGCCTACTGTCAATTTCAACGCAGACCTGAAGTTCAACACTTGGGGCCGCAGGCCAAGGATGCAGACCGATGACGACACGTTCATCGAGCATCGTTTCCTCGCTATGGTCGCCACGAACAAGATCGCCGCCACCGAGGAAGTCACCCCGGGCGCAGTCTTCTCACAGCGAGAGCTTGAGGTTTACAAGGCGGGAACCAAGGTTGACTGGTTTGACGAGATCTCACAGACCGCTCCTTCACAGAGCTACAGCCTCAGCATATCCGGAAGAAAGAACGCCACTTCTTACTACATTTCCGGTGGATATGACAGAACCAGAGGTGTCCTCAAGGGTGACAACTTCCGCAAGTTCAACGTGATGTCTAAAGTGGACACCAAGGTCGCCGATTGGCTTACCGTTGGCCTCACCGGACGTTACATGGGTTCCAAGAGCTGGGGATGCACCCCTTCAATGCAGGCGGCAACCTGGATGAGTCCATATTCCTACACTCATTCCGAGATCAAGGGCTACGAGAACTGGATCAACTCCAACCCTACCGGAGAGGACAAGATCAACCCACTGTGGGGACGCGAGAACGCCAGCTACCTTTGGACTGACAACCAGACTGTTGGTTACAACATCGGTGGAGTAGGCTATGCCCAGATCGACTTCCCGTTCCTTCCAGGTCTTCAGTACAAACTGACCCTCAATGCGCAGCGCAACACCTCGCAGCAGGATCTGTTCAACAACCCTCAGCTTTACCTTGACACAAGAGTTGAAGACGATCTTGCGAATCCTTACAAATATGTTGGCTCGGCAAAGGGTTATGTGCGTGACTATCACACATCCAACTGGAATATCGACAACATCCTCACCTACACAACCGACATCAAGCAGCATCATATCGACGCTCTCGCCGGTTACACCCGTGAGGCCTACAATCAGGAGGCCATCAGAATCGACTTCAGCGAGTTTGACATTCCTGCCGCAGCCGACCTCGGCACCTATGGCCTTGATCTTTCCAACGCCAACAATATGACAGCCGCCCGTCAGCGCACAAGCTGGCAGCGAATCTCTTACCTTGCAAGATTGAACTACAATTTCGCGAACCGCTACTACCTGACCGGCAACTACCGTCGTGACGGCTACTCTGCGTTCGCCGAAGGCAACAAGTGGGGTGACTTCTTCGGTGCTTCGGCGGCCTGGACCCTAAGCAACGAGAACTTTATGAAAGATGTCAGCTGGCTTGATTTCCTGAAGCTTCGTCTCTCTTGGGGACAGAATGGTTCCAGCGCTGTCGCCGCTTACTCGACCATCGCAGGTGTAGGCAAGACCTACACATGGCTTGGAGAGCAGAGCGTCTATGCAATGTATATCACCGGCCTTGAGAACAAGAGCCTGACTTGGGCCACAACATCAAAGTGGAACCTCGGATTTGACTTCGCCGTACTTGGTTCAAGACTTGACGGTACTGTAGATGTTTACACATCGGCTACAACCGACCAGCTTCTCAACAGGTCAGTCCCTTATGTCTCAGGATTCCCTTCAGTTGACGCCAACGCCGGTAAGGTGACCAACAGAGGTGTCGAGATCACACTCCACTCCATCAACCTCAACGGTGACGGTGTCAACACACTGAATTGGGAAACCAACCTTACCTTCGACCTCAACCGCAACAAGATCGTGAAGCTGTTCGACGACAACAACAACATCGATGTTGCGGGTGTGACCAAAAATGGCTACGATTTGAGCTATGCTCTTATGCCGGGACACTCCATCACTTCTGCATGGGACTACAAGCTTCTTGGAATATTCCAGAGCAAGGAGGAGATCGACAACTACAAGAGCTCTGACGGCACGGTGATCATGCCGGACGCCGAGCCAGGTGATCTGAAATTCGCCGACATCGATGATGACGGAAAGATTACCACAGCGGACAAAGACTGGATCGGAGACATGGATCCTCTCTTCACCGTCAACTTGGGCAACACCTTCAGCTGGAAGAACTTCTCCCTCTACTTCAGCTTCCGCTGGATGCAGGGCAATGACAAGCACTTCCTCGGCTACGACCCTCACGGATTCTCTATCGGAACGACCGACAACCAGCTTGACATCAACCCTTGGACTGAGAGCAACCACTCAGACAAGTATCCAAGGTATGGCTATGAGAACAAGTATGGTTACAACTACTGGAACCAGCGCAGCTTCCTGAAGCTCAAGGATCTCACTCTGTCCTACAACTTCAACTCGAAGCTCCTCCGCAAGGCGAGCATCCAGAACCTGCGTCTGTACGTTTCCGCCACCGACCTCTTCACCATCACCGGATGGTCAGGTCTCGACCCAGAGAATGGTGGTACTGTCGCCGCTGACATGTCAAGTACACGTTTCGGCTCTACCCCTACTTACAGAACAGTGTCTTTCGGTGCCAACATCACATTTTAATCAGACAGCATTATGAAGATCAGAAAATATATTCTTGCGGCTGCTGCCGCGATCGCGACGTTCGCTGTGACTGGCTGCGAAAGCGATAGCAAGTTCCTTGAGGAAAAGTCGTACACACTCAACTCAAAGACTTTCTACAACAGCCCAGCCGATGTTGAACTAGCAATAAACTATGGCTACGCCAGAGTTCAGTACCTCTTCCTTGGAGTAATGCACAACTCTTGCTCGTGGCTCCTTATGGGTTGTGGCCTTGACACATTCACTTCCACCGGAACGAATGGAATCGGTGGCGGAAACTGGGACAATGGCTACAATGCTGATGACGGTTTCATCGACCACTGGTTCAGGAACCAGTACTATGTCATCTACGACATGAACAAGGTGATCCAGACCATTGAGCAGAAGGATCTCAACTGGAACAACGAGGCCCAGAAGAATGAATATCTCGCCGAGGCCAGATTCCTTCGCGGTTGGTTCTACCGGAATCTCGCCGGTCTCTACGGTGGCGTTCCTGTGGTCACAGAACCTACTGAGGAACTTTGCCTGGACTTCCCGAGAAACACTCGTACTGAAGTTTGGGAGCAGTGCTACGATGACTTCAAGTTCGCAAGCGAGAATCTTCCTTTGACGGTTGCCGCTGCCGGACGTGTCACAAGAGCCGCTGCCGGACGTGTCACAAGAGCCGCTGCCGATCATTATCTCGCAGAGATCTGCAACACCCTTGGCAAATTCGATGAGGCTGTTCAGGCCGCGACACGTGTCATCGATGGAACAGACGGTGACTATCATCTTATGACCGCCCGCTACGGCGAGCGCAAGGACGAGGCTACCGACAGGTATGGCCACGCTCTGAATCCTTACTGGGATCTTTTCCAGGTCGGCAACCAGAATCACGAGGCTGGCAACAGCGAGGCTATCTGGGTCGCTCAGTACAACTACGGAACCTACAGCACCGGTGGTGGTGGAAACTCTTGGTGGAGGTGTAACTACAACCAGTCAGAGGCCGCGATCAACTCTAACTGGATTCGTTCCAACAACACCCGCAAGACCATTAACGGCAAGGAGAATGTAAGAATCTTCGGTGACGGTGGTTTCTACTTCGCCGACGGCAAGACAGAGGCCGGTTCTGCGCGTCCTGACTCTATCGGAACAATCGGTGTCTATGGCCCGACAATCCGTCCTACCAATTTCTTCATCTACAATGTATGGAATGACAAGAACGACTTCCGTGGATCGGAAACGATGCTCCAGCACAATGTTTGGCAGCCAAGCGGCGAGAAGACCTGGCCTCAGGCCATAGCTGATGTGGCGACCCTTTTCCCGTCCTACACTCTTACACCTGCTGACACAGTTGGTTACTGGCCTCGCCTTTGGAAGTTCTCCACAGACAAGCGCGGTACCAAGACATCCGGTCCAAGCTGGCAGCAGTATGATGTCGATTGGTATGTCGCCCGTGTTGCGGAGACCTACCTGCTCCGCGCCGAGGCTTATCTTGGCAAGGGCGACAAGGCAAACGCCGCAAAGGACATCAACGCAGTCAGAGAGCGTGCCGGCGCGGCCGACTGCTCTGCCTCAGAGGTAACCCTTGACTACATCCTTGACGAGCGCGCCCGCGAACTCTTCGGTGAGGAGCAGCGCCGTGTGACCCTCTCACGTCTGTCCAACAACCCTAACCTCGCCTCACTTGGCTATGGCAACGTTCTTGTGGACAGAGTCAGGAAATATGGCTGGAACTACCCTAACGCCAACGACGGAATCCAGCGTCCGAACATCCACGACTATGACTATGTGTTCCCGCTCCCTAACGGATTCATCCAGTCCAACACCGGAAGCGAGATCCCTCAGAACATCGGTTGGGACAACGGTACATTCGACAACAGCAAGTAGTCTGACTACAATCCTGATAAGAAAGGGAGGTGATTTGATCACCTCCCTTTCTTTTATCAACACCCGTAGTCCCCTGCTACTTCCCTTTAACTGTTATGTCTGTTCCGGATGTGTTACGAAGAGTGTTTGCGATCTTGTGGCGGCTCACGGTGACCTTTCGCTCCATTAGTTCCGGAAGATTGTAGGAAACCATCTGGTCAGCGTAATACTCCAACGGATTCCTCTGAGGAAGGAGGAACGGCTTCGAGGCCTGTCCGTTTTCATCAATGTGGCAGATGAACGGCCTTGTGTAAAGTCCGTCTATTCTCCTGCTGCTGAATACCAACCAACGACTGTTGCCGCTCCAGGAGTGATAACTGTCCACGTCCTCGGAGTTCGCCGCTTCAAGAGGACGGGTCTCCCCTGTTGACATATTCATCAACCAAAGGTCGGCATCCTTGTGCCAGATGGAGAAATTACCATATTCCTGAAGAGTGAAAACCAGGAAGCGGCCGTCCGGGGATATTCGTGGAAACGAGACGCTCTTGCCGTTGGCGGCGCCGTTGTAGAGGGTGTCCACCGAGTCACCGAAGGACGCGTCTTCCTGATTGAAGGCTATGCGGCAAAGGCTGTACTTGACTTTTGAATATTCCTGAGGCATCGGAGAGGCAGCCTTGGCGGAACAGAAGTACAGACTCCGGCCATCAGGTGAAAAGGCAGGAAAGGTCTCGAATGAATCCTTCGAGCGGGTCAAAGGTGACCAAGAGATCTCGTGTCTGTCCACATCGTACACCACGATGTCTGAAGCACTGTCATAGACCTCGATGCGGTTCGGATTGTGACTGAAGAAGTTCTGGCTTGTCGTGTTGACGGAAAACGCCACGTACTTACCGGAAGGATGCCAATATGGGTACACCAAGGCGCTTATCGTTGAGTCGGTCTTCGTGTTCAGTTTCTCTACATTCCCGTCTATGATCATCGCCGTTCCGCCATAATCAGCACGCGCGTGGAAAAGCATCCTGGAAGGATCCCTCTGGCAATAGGTATGGCAGTTGACACAATTGCCGCCTGTCAGCGAGTTCTCAATGACCGGTGTCTGAGAATATGTCTCCAGATCCCTCTGGTAGATTCCCATTTTCTTCCACGTCTCATAGCCTGGCGGTATCAGTCTGTAGGAGAGGTACGGATCGATCACGTCTGCCGAAACGCTGAGGATGAAAGGTTTGAACGCCATCCACTTCCCGTCGCGTCTGACGGCCACAGTGAGTTTTACGTCCGAGCCTTTGCCCGTCTCCATCAACTTTTTCCAATATCTTGTCGGAAAAGAGAATAACCCCTTCCGTCCCTTGATCTGCCTTTCGCCGGAATTTCCATTGACGATCAGCACCGCCGGCTCGTCGCCAAGGTAGGAGAAGTTCAGCGGGGCGATGTTCGCCGGAATGGTGACTCCAGCGTAGTCCGGGAATATTTCCGGACACTCCTCAATGTTTCCTGAAACGCTTATTTCCTGTCTACAGGAGGCCAGAATCATAATTGACATCAATGATAATATTCCATTGATGAACGGCCGCTTCGATGGTCGCAGAGCCTGTCGGAGCGATGACCCTAAAGACGAAGTCATATTCATTAATTATCAGAAATTTGAGTGAACAAAAGATAGTACCAGAACGTCTCTCGGAAAGAGGCCATAGCGGATTTTGAGTTCCGGCTTTGCGCCGCCTTGCCGTATTTTTCCTTGAAGGATTTGAATCCGGCCAGATTCTCCTCGGTCACTCCGTGCGCAAGAATCCAGTCAAGGTCGTAGGCTTGTCTGCGTTCGACATCCTCCATCGGCATCCCGTGGCTGACCGCGAACTTGACGTCCATTGTTGCGTAATAATCCGAGTAGAACAGAAGACATTCCTGCACCGGTGTCGGAAGAGTCTTCAAGGCAGGCGCTCCGAAATATTTCTCGACAAACCCTACGATGTTGTCCATATCCTTTGCCAACAGGAGGTATGAAAGGGCATATTCCATCGCCTTCCCGTCGGATGGATTCGCTTCGACTATCCTGAACAGGTCATCCATCGGATTGGTGTACAAAACGAAAGCATCCTCACATCCGAGGTCTTTCCGTCCATTGCCCAAAAGACTGTCACTCTCAACAGCCTTGTCATTCCATAGGAATACCCTTTGAGAGGAAGCCCATTTCGAGAGAAGCGGAGACTTTTCCATAAGACGGATGTATTTTTCAGCCGTGGCGTAGGATCCCCTCATAAGGTCGATCTGAAGAATCATTCCCAACATCGAAGGGACATTGTCACCGAACGCCTGGTTCGCATTGAAAGCCATCCCCTGCGCCGCGCCCATATTCCCCATAGCAAAGAGAATCCTGCCAAGCCGCGGCAGATCCATATCATTCTGCGCCTTAACGTCATTTATCAGTGACGCCGGTCCGTTCTGCCTGTATTTGAAAAGATCCTCGGCGAGGATTCCTTTCTCCGCCAAAGCCAAATTCAGATAATTCGCCTCGTTCTGCGATCTTACATCCCGTCCGTGCAGACGGATGATGCCGTCCCAATCCTCATTGGTCGCCAAACATTCCAACCGGTAAAGCCTTGTTCTGGCCTCGGACCGGGAAGCGCCGCCGAAATAGGCATAAGTTCCCAACGTCGCCGCCGCGCATAGAAGGAATATGAAGCCCTTGGCGGCCATAGTCCCGACCTCCAGCCTTCGCGAGCAAGCGGCGATGAATATGCAGACTGACAGCATAACCCAGCTTACGTAGTGGATCTCAGGCATATTCATTATATTGACCTCGTAATACATCTTTGGAGTGAAGGCGTCGATGACTGAGGCAATCTCGCCTGTCTGGATCATAAACAGGCCGAGGACAAGGGTCAGTAACGGATAAACAATTGACAATAAAGATTTTTGGCGTTTTACGAATATGTCGAACAACAGCGCGCGTACAGCGAACAGGAGTGCGACGGAGCCAGCCAGAAAGAAAAGTCCGACCGTCATCAGGCATCCTTGGACCCAAGGTACGCGGCAGCTTCTGATCTTAGTATATTCCCAAAGGCAAAAGACAGCCGCAACGTAGGCAAGGAGTCCTTGGTAGAAACTATAATAGTCTAATAATGAGACAGCAAGAAAGGCGGAAGGCAGCAGGCACAGTGGGAATATTCCCCAAATATTTCTATTGGATCCATCCGCTGGCACATCGGAGAACCGCCCTCCTGTGCAGGCAGTCCTCTCCATAATTTTCCAGACCAACAATGCGTTCAGTCCAAGGATAATAATTGTGACCACCACCCCGGCTCCGGGAATGGTGAAGAACTGCACCAGAAACTTGGCGGCCAGTTCCGTCAGTCCGCCGGGATGCATCAGTATTCCATTGACGTACTCCCAGTCCAAGAGGAACATCTCCTGCAGCCCCCTGAAAGGCAGCACCCATTTCTGCGAGGAGAGAAAGCATATAAGGAACAGAATCGCACAGACAAAAACCGCGAAAGTCAGAGCGATCGTCCGTACGGTGTTTTTTTGAACTTTTTTCATAATGACTCTCGGCATCCTTCGTCCTTTCGTTTTATGCCACACAAAGAAACTGATTTCCGAGGAATAAAACAAATTCAATTTTCCTTGTGGCGCAAGCCCGTATTTAACGCGTGCCAAAATGGAAAGTACGGAACGCCACTTCTATGCAAAAAGGATTGCGCTTGTCATTTTTCAAAGTGTTTTTGTCAAATATTATCACAAAGTTCAATTCCGATAGTATAATTTTGCAACGTTTTGAACGAATTAACAACATATTGCATAATGACACAACACGACTGATAACAATTATTTCATCTCCCCCTTATACATTTATATTCACTAAACCCCGCGTTTAGAAAACCATTATTTTTAAATAACAGTTTATGGGTAAACGTTTATTCACAGCTTTGCTTGCGCTTCTGCTAATCGGGGCGCAGGCGTTCGCCCAGTTCGCCGTGTCCGGAAAGGTCACGGATGAGACAGGGGAACCCTGTGTCGGTGCCAATGTCCTTATAAAGGGCACAACAACCGGCACAATGACAGACTTGGACGGTAACTACAGCCTGCCTCACGTGAAGCAGGGAGCCATCCTCGTCTTCTCCAGCATTGGTTACACCTCACAGGAGGTCAAGGTCGGCACCTCGTCCGTGATCAATGTAGTCCTCCAGAGCGACAACAGGTACCTCGACGAGGTCGTTGTCGTAGCCTATGGTACTCAGAAAAAGAAAGATGTGACCGGATCGATCACCGATGTCAAGTCTGATATCGTGGCGATCCAGAACACGACCACAGTCTCCAGAGCATTGGAAGGAGCGGCCCCTGGTCTTCAGGTCTCAATGGTTGACGGTCAGCCTGGCTACGATATGGCGATCCGTCTCCGTGGTGTCAGCTCCACGAACGGTGCGTCGGCAGCCGCCCTTGTCGTTATCGACGGTGTGGCCCAGCAGACCAACTCCACCTACGAGAACCCTCTTTCCCAGCTGGATCCTAACGACATCGCTTCCGTGACCGTCCTCAAGGACGCGGCCTCAACCGCCCTCTACGGATCAAGAGCAGGTAACGGTGTCATCCTCATCACCACCAAGAGAGGCTCCGAAGGCAAGTCCAAGATCTCCTTCCAGAGCCGTTGGGGATGGAACTCCATCGGAAACTACAACGTCAATTCCATCGACACCGCCGCCGAGTACTATGAATATGCCTGGCAGTCAATCTACAACTCATACCGCTACGGTGTGAACGGAACAGGTCTTCCTGGAGTCGACGCGAACGGAAACTACTACACCAACATCGCCACTCCGAACCACACGGACGAGGAGGCAAGGCTCTTTGCCAGCCAGCACTTGTTTGACTACAACGGAAGCGAGACCCAGTTCCAGAAGAACGCCCTCGGCAACAATATGGCCTACAACGTTCCTGGAGCGATCTACACCCCGACGGGATCAGGCTCGAACGCCTCAGCGACTATGAGCGGAGCCTATCTGATCGATCCTGCCACCGGAAAGATCAACAAGGACGCCAGGTTGCTCTACAACGGAGACGCGGCCGACATTATGTTCAAAAATGCTTTCCGTCAGGAATATAACCTCTCTGCAAGCGGCGGATCCGACAAGATCCACTACTACGCTTCCCTCGGCTATCAGGACGAGCCTTCATTCCTTATCGCCAGCTCATACAAGCGTTACAGCGGACGTATGAACGTCGATGCGCAGGCCCTCAAATGGTTGAAGATCGGTGCGAATGTCGGTTACTCAAAGACCAGCACCCGCGCCCAGGCCGGTAAGTGGGGTTCCCGTCAGATCGGTGGAGCCTACGGTAACGCTATGCTTCACGTGAAGGGATGGCAGCCTATCGAGCCGGTTTACACAATCGACGAGAACGGCGACCCTGTGCTCGACGCGAACGGGAACAAGATCCTGAACACCAAGAACGCCTCATACTCACCACTCGGAGTAGCGACCAGCCCTTACGGCAGCGACTTCAAGTACATCGCCGAGACCAACATCGAGCGTCAGGACATCTCCACATGGACCACCCGTCTGTTCGCCGATGTCAACTTCCTGAAGTACTTCAACTTCAATGTGAACTTCAATATGGACGAGTCCCACTGGAAACGTACTATGTACGTGAACAGTGTCGCCGGCCGCGGAACTCCTAACGGAGGATTCGGTATCAAGACCTACCAGCGCCGAATTATCAACACCCAGCAGATCCTTACTTATAATCAGGACTTCGACAAGCATCACGTTGACGCTATGCTAGGTCACGAGTATGAGGATTTGAACAGGGATGACCTCAATTTCGGCACTGGTTACGAGCTGATTCCGGGTTATGCCATCGCCGGAAACTTCATCGGCCGCTATGTCAACGCTGGTGGTGAGAACTCCACTACCCCTGGCTTCAGCACAAACATCTACAGGACCGAGTCTTACCTGAGCCGTTTCAACTACAACTACGACAGCAGATATTATCTGTCTGGATCCCTCAGGCGTGATGCCGCCTCCAAGTTCACAAAGGACAACCGCTGGGGTACATTCTGGTCAGTCGGAGCCGGTTGGCGTTTCTCGGAGGAAAGCTTCCTTAAGGAGATGAAGACATGGCTTGACAACGCCAAGCTGCGCGCCAGCTATGGTGTGACGGGTAACTCCAATGGTCTTACCTCTTATTATCTCAACCACTACTGGTACTATGCTGTCGCCACGTGGCAGACAAGCTCAAGCGGTACCGGCGTTCCTGCCTCAACCGCCATCAGAACCGGCAACGACTTGGTTCGTTCCGACCTGACCTGGGAGAACATCCACCAGTTTGACCTCGGCCTTGACTTCAGTGTCCTGAAGAGCCGCATCACCGGTGCGCTTGACTTCTATGACCACAAGACTGTCAACTCTCTCTTCAATCAGTCAGTCTCCCCTCTCGCCAGCGCCGGCTACACCACCGTTCTTGGAAACGCTGCCAAGGTTCGCAACAGGGGTTTCGAGATCGAACTCGACGCTGACATCATCCGCAAGAAGGATCTCACCCTCAGCGTTGGCATCAACGGAACACACTACCGCACCACGCTTCTGAGCGTCCCTGCCGACCAGATTCCGAACTATGACGAGACCATGGATCTCCCTAAGGGCTGCTGGACCGTCGCGACTGAGGATATGGCGCAGGCCGGAACTGCAAGCCACGCCGGACGAGGAATATTCTACCTCCGTGGAGAAGGGAAGGATCTTTTCAACCTCTATATGCCTAAATATGCCGGTGTGGACGAAAAATCCGGTCTTCCACTTTATTGGCACAGAGTTACTTACTATGATGTGAATATGAACGAGACCACAGGTGTCTACGAGCACGGAGGACGTTACGCCAACTACAAGGTGGGCGACAATGTCAAGACAGACGTGGCGGCTGACGCATCTTACTACGAGGTAGGATCAGCAACTCCTGATTGGATCGGAGGTCTTACCCTCAGCCTGAAATGGAAAGATTTCGATTTCAGCGTTGTTTCCGCTTACCAGATCGGAGGCAAGTTCTTCTCTATGGAGTACTCCCAGCATCTGTTCCGCGGCTCATCTATGGGCAGACAGCGTATTCCTGTCTCAAAGGATCTCGTGGGCAACACCTGGAATCCGGACAACACCGGTGCCTATTACCCTATGCAGTGGTTCCCAAGCTCAGGCGCAAGCAGTTATTATCTTGATGGATCCTTGCTGCCAGGCTCTCACAACTACACAGACATGAGCCTCTTTGACGCAAGCTACTTCCGTGTCAAGAACGTGACCATCGGCTACACCCTGCCTAAGAAACTCACAAAGAAAGTCAACATCAGCGCCCTCCGCGCGTTCGTCTCCGCTGACAACGTGTTGATTTTCTCTCAGCAGAAAGGTGTGGATCCTACTTTCTCAACAATCGGAGGAAAAGAGGTTGACACCTTCATCTACCCACAGATGCAGACTCTCACCATCGGTTTGAATCTTGATTTCTAAAATTAAACGCGAATAAACATGAAAACATATAAAAGTCTTTTAGCCGCAACTGTCCTTGGCTTAAGCCTTTCATCCTGCACATCGCTGCTGGACGTGAACAACCCAAACTATTTCACGGATGATGAGATGGCGGAGTTCATCGGAGGAAGTGAAGAGGCAGAGCAGCAGGTTCTGACAGGTCTCGTTGGTTCTCTGCCAGGTTACATCAACATCTACAACGCTGCGATCGCCGGTGGCTATTCCAACGCTTCCGCTTACGAATCCAATTTTGAGTTCCGCCGTTTCTGCCAGTCTGGCGACGTGGTTGAAGGCGATAGACTGAACCAAGGAACATACTCGACTTGGTATCAGAATCTTGCAAACAACACTTATTGGAGAACGGATCAGGAGATCCAGAACTATGGCTACTATCTCGCCCCTGTACTCAAGCTCGGACCCGCACTCAAGGCGCTTGACTTCCTTACCGAGGAGCGTGTCGAGAAGTATCCAAGAATGGGTTCCAGCCGCGCCCAGGCACTGACAATGAAGGCTATCTGCTACATGATGCTGATGGAGCGCTACACTGACCTTCAGGATGTGACCTCCACCACAAAGCAGGGCTGGCCGATCTACGATGCCTACACCTATAATGCCGCCAAGGCTCCGCTCTCGGTCGCCGAGACCTGGAATTGGATCAACACTACACTTAAGGAGGCTGTGGATCTTTTCCACGATTCCACGCTCGGAGAGAAAGGCTATACCATCGGTAACGAGGCTGCCCAGATTTACGACATCGACTGCGCCGTGGCACAGTACTACCGCTGCCGCGCCGCCCTTGACAGCAAGGACTGGAAGACCGTGATAGAGGCGGGGAATGACCTCCTCAGCCATTTCCCTAACCTGATCAACGCCGATGATTATGGTATGAAGGCAAGCTTGTTGGCCTCTGTGAACTCTCGCGCTGGTGTCACCGCATCCCTGCCTCAGGGAACCTCTTGGAACGGATCCGACTTCAACGCCACACAGAACGCCTTCTACAATCTGGAGAAGAATCCTGAGGCGATTTTCGGCGGTGCCAGAGGCTCATCCAACATCTTCTGGACCAACGCTGGTCTCAATGCCCTCAAGCGCAGCCCTTCAGGCTACTATCAGGTGGACAAAGGAATCTACGACGCGCTTTCGGATAATGACTGCCGCAAGGCTTGCATTCTCCCTGAGGATTTCGAGGATTTCCACGTTTACACCAACAACGGTGCTGACACGACCTGGTACCAGTACACTATGCCGAAATACACGTCTCTCAAATGGGCGGCATCCTCGGCTATCGGTTACAAAAACCACACGAACGAGGCCACCACATCCGACAACATCTACCTCCGTTCCTCAGCCGTCTTGCTGATGGTCGCCGAGGCATACGCTCAGGGTGGACAGGACGCTCAGGCAAAGGCATTGCTTGACAAACTGCTTGCGGCCCGCACAAAGAGCGGCGCCACCGCCATGACATGCGACAACACGATGCCTGGCAAGAGTGTTATGGAGATGGTCAAACTTCAGTGGCGCATTGAGATGTGGGGAGAAGGCGATTGGGCGTTCTTCAACCAGAAGCGCTGGGGCGTTCAGAACGCCCGTGGAGCGAACCATTGGAGCGAGACTCAGATTCCTGCAGAAGGCTTCACTTGGGAGATCCCTCAGAAGGAGCGTCAGGGCAATCCTTACTGGAACTAACAGTCATTATCCACAACTAGAATTATATTCAGATGAAAAAAATATTATTGACATTCGCTTGCGCTCTTTCCGCAATGGCAATGTTCTCAGCCTGCGACAAGGGTGAGGATGTGAAGGAGTTCAAGGATGAAAACGCTACCGTGAAAGCCTTGACAATCGAGGCTACCCTTCCGTCCGCACAGGGTGAGGGCATGAAGACCGCTTTCACAGCCAAGGATTTCCTCCGTATACGTTTCGCGAAGGCTGACGGTACTTCAGTGGGAAGAACCCAGATCCTCAGAGGCGAGGCGGCAGAAGGCAAGACCGCGTCATTCAGCAACCGTGTGGCCGTGCCGAATGACGCAGAAACGGCTTTCGTCTATGTTGACAACAACGAGACTAATCTCGTGAACTATGGATCCGCTCCGACATTTGTGAATTTGAGCGGTCAGAAAGGTACGCTTGCTGATGCCATGGCACATCAGGTGATTGTTGGCTCCACCCCTGTCAGCGGCCTGTCAGGAGGTAAGGGCTCCGTATCACTCGCCTACAAGACCGGTATCGCAAAGATCGTGGTGTCTTATCCGGAGGGAACCAGAGTCAAACAGGGCGAGACCACAATAACGCTTGGTGGAGACGCACAGTACAACAAGATTGAACTGATGCTTGATTCTCCTGAAAAGTCAAGCACGAAAGGTGCAATCACCGTCCCTGCCATTGTTGACACGGTGAAATGCACCTCCACCGCTTACGTCGCCATCTGGCCTGTAGGTGGAGAGTACACCAACACCAACCTCATCTCCCACATCCAGACTACCACCTACGGCAATGCGCTTGAGGTCACGAACATCACGGCAGGAAAGACGACCGAGATCGTTCAGGGTGTTGACGCCAAAGAGTTCAACTATTGGATCGGCGATGAGGAATATAAAGTCCATGATGTCTATGCGAAGGTTGAGAGCGCTAGCAAGTGGATCACAGTGAAGGATGGTGTCCTTACAGTCGGGGAGAACAAGACCGGTAGCGTACGCGTCGGAAAGGTTGTGCTTGACAACGGTCACACCTACATCTTCACCCAGATCGGAGCCAACGACTTCAAGGGAAGCTGGACGCTTTACTCGAAATTATTTGACCCTAACAAGACACTGGGTAAGGGTAACACCAATGCGGACAAAACTGTTGTCACATTCGGTGAGCCACGTCAGCGAGAGACCTTGAAGGATGCCGCTGGCAAAGAGCATACAAACAACCTTGGCATCAAGGGCCTTTATCTTGATTCGGTTCTGGACGCTTGTGTCGAGATTGACTACAATGAAAGGACTGTCAAATTCGGCGTGTTCTTTGACCGCCGCGCAGCCCAGAAAGCCGCAGACGGAAAGTTCTGCACATATATTCCTGAATGCTCTGGCGGAAACGGTTGGGGCAACTACAACTTTGCTCCTGGTGACAAGGGATTCTCCGATTCCAACTACGAGTGGCTCTGGTTCACGGTAAGCGAAGACCTGAAGACCCTAAAGTACCAGTACTATGGTGCAGGTCAGATGACCAGTAACGGCAAGTACTACATCTGCGGAATCTCTATTCCGAAGGCCACTTCAACCGACAAGGCTTCCATTGCAGGCAGCTATGACGTGATTTATCAGGCCAACTACAACGGAAGCAACGAAGAAAGCATGTACTTCAAGAAGTAACCCTGCATTCAGTCAATCCAACAAAAGAAGGCGACCGGAAACCCCGGCCGCCTTTTTTCTTTGGCAATGGCAGTTAAAAACATCACCTTAAAGCCCCTATCTGCTCTTTGGTAAGCCCGGTCAACTGTAGGATCTGCCCTATCGGCATACCGATTTCAAGCATGGCCTTGGCTACTTCGGTCTTGCCTTCGGTTATTCCTTCAGCCTTACCTTCAGCCTTACCTTGGGCCATACCTTGGGCCATGCCTTGGGCCATGCCTTGGGCCATGCCATCTGCGATTCCTTTGGCCTCTCCGTCGGCATAGCCTTTCTCGAAGCCCTTGCGCTCGGCGAATACGCGCTGCGCCAGAATGTCCCTCTCGTTCATCTTGTCGATCTCGTATTTAAGTTTCTTCTCCTTGTCGAACGCCGCCACCTCGCACGCCTCGGCGAGCCGTCTGGAGATTCCTCCGGCCTCCTCGATCCACTCCGGAATCTTTTGGAAGCCACCGCTGTTCCTGAATATGTAGAACAGCCTGTCGGACTCCGTCACGCACTCCTCCAGCGTCTTGGTGAACAGTGTCATCTCCACAAAGATAACACTAATTGTCTGATTCGCAACCATTCCGGTGCGTTTTTCCGTGAACTGCCAGTAGGAGATGAGGTGGTCGGTGTCCCAGAGCGACTCGTCGTCGTGCCTCAGGCGATAGTTCAGGAAGGAGACCACATAGACTGGGTGGAGCTTCCCGTACAGATCCCCCTCCGACAGTTCCAGATGGTACAGTCCTGACGCGTAATAGACGCACCTCTCGAAGAAGCTGTCCTCCTCCGAGGCCTGCATCTCCACGATGAACGTCCTGTCGTCCTTGTCCACACAGACCAGGTCGAGCACTGTCTTCTTCCCGTAGATCACATCCTGTTGCTGCTCCCGGTCGGAATATTCCTTGATGTCCTCGATCCTCGCCTCGGGAGGCAGAATCTGGTTCAGCACCCCGATGAGGATGTCCTTGTTGTTCCTGTCCGCGAACACGGCCTTGAAGCCCACGTCGCTCCGCAGGTTGACGAACGGAGCGAGCTCTTGTCTCTTTTCATTGAAATACATAGTTCAAATTTTAAACAAACATTTGAACAGCAATAATATGCACAATAAATGTAAAAAACGAAAAGAAACATATACGGATTATAAAAAACAGAAATATTTTCGGTTGTTACTCCCTTAAGTAACATGAAAAAAATAAGTTGCTTCAGATTAAGAGAAGATTTTCGAGGATAGATCT
>ERZ1032078.259-NODE-259-length-20372-cov-23.896392_pt1 | contig 20372 bp, 14 predicted proteins | sample MGYA00517101_ERZ1032078 | MGnify/ENA primary metagenome ERZ1032078 (study PRJEB33719, sample SAMN04261301) | wastewater metagenome | biome: rural village; feature: human; material: feces | host: Homo sapiens | place: El Salvador | collected 2013-01-14 ... | reverse complement strand
AAGAACGTACAACGAGTTTTTTGTTATTTATATTGGGAGTTTTGACACACCCTCTGCAAAATTACACTCTTTTCCACTAACTCTCAAACTTATTATTATCAATCTTCAGAAATAATAAGCAAAAAACTGCGCGGCAATACAATTACCGCGCAGCAAAAACAACATTACAGCATATTGGGCATATCGTTACCGCATATCGGGCATCGCGTTACCATGCTGCTGTAACAAAAGCAGGTTAAATCTTTTCAAATGTATTTGTACATCTTCTTCGCCAACTTGTCGAATTGGCGGCGAGACTACATGCCAGCCAAACGTTTCTGGTAATAATCTCTTACTTCATTCCAATGATAATAAGGCCAGATATCTGTTTCAACCGGAATATGAACCTCTTTCTCGTTGTGCAGGAACTTCACCAGGACATCGCCTTTCTTGTTCTCGAAAAACACAATCTGAATGTTTGAAGCCATAGGCGTCGCCTTGAAATCGCACCAATGCTTATAAACCTCAGAAGGTCCGGCAACAGCAACATCGAAGTTCTCTATCTGGAGCAAAGCCAGCAAAGGAATCACATTGCCGTCATGTCCGAAACGCAACGTGGCAGCTATAGAGCGGTCTTTGATGGCTGCGTCGGCAGACTCGATGATGTTCTCGACCAACGACTTGGCGTTAGCCATCACGATGCCTTTGCTTGCCAACGGATTGGCATTGCCGATATAGAAGCGATAGTTTACGCATTGCCACAAGTCGAACATCTCGCGGGCTGTGAAGATATCGTAGAAAGACAACGGAGTCTCTATGTCCTGCATGTCGACAGCAATCCAATACAATCCCCACATCAAATTATCAGGATTCACCTCGCATCTGATGAAATCGGCATTGGAAAACAAAGAGTTCACAAGACGGTCGGGCTTAACCTGTGCCTTCTCAAACTTGCGGTACTCTTCCACCCAAGGTCCTTTCTCGCCATTAGTGAAGGCATTGGAGCGGTCGGTATGGTAATTGAGATACGACATGTATTTCTCGCTCATCTCATAACTGATGTCGAGCTTAGGGTTCAATCCCTTAAGACGGTCGCCAAAAGCAACCATACTCATCGCGCAACGATAAACCACTGTAGAACGGGCAGAGACAGAACGCTTGCCGCTGAACACCTCAGGGAAATTCTTATACATTCGCTCCGCAATACCTCGATGCTGGCGAACGCCCAATGGAGTCAGGTCGCCTGCACGTCCTTGAACTTCCTGCCACACCAACGACAATCTCTTCAACACATCCTTGCCCAGAGGAGTAAGACCATTTATGGAATCGGCCTTTTGCATCAGCTGTATAATCCATAGATAATCTCTGTCGCCTAACAAATAGCGAGAGCCGTGTCTGCCATAGTGGCTCACATAGAAAGGCTTATACCCTTTGGGGGCTGGGGTCTGCTTGGCTTCCACCTTCGGATATGCCAGATAAACGCCACCCGCCTTGTTCAGGTCCGCACTGATTTCCTCAAATGTGGTTTGGGCATTCACGCCCAAACCCACGGTAGCCAATATAAAGGCTAATATCTTAATTCTTAGATTCATCATATATGTTTCTTAGTTTGCATAACCAGCATTTTGCTTCAATTGCGGATTGTTAGAAAATTCTGTTTGAGGAATCGGGAACAGCTGGAAATGGTCGTCCACATCAGTACCCAAACGCTCGCCGTTCTTCCAGTCCCAGTTATGTCCCTTTGTGTACTTGCCGAAACGAATAAGGTCGGTACGGCGCACAAGCTCCGACGCCAACTCACGCTGGCGCTCAGCCATGATGAAATCGAGAGTCAGCTCGCTCTCCTCAATATCGCCAGAGACATCAGAACGCACACCAGCCTGTGCATACTTGCCACTCATGTAAGCACGCTCACGAATTTCATTAACATATTTCAGAGCCTCAGCCTTGCTGCCCTTGGCTCCACGCAGAATAGCCTCAGCCGCAGTCAGGTAAGCCTCACCCGTACGGAAGAGTGGGAAATCAATAGAAGTATAAGCGTCGCCACTTGCCGGAATCTGGTCGTTTTTGGTGACATTACGCCATTTAATGTATCCATATCCACATGTGTAGGTGCTTGTCATGGCATCTTTAGAGTCCCATGTTTCCTTCACCTGATTAGGCAAAGCCGTCATAAACTGCGCACGCTTGTCGTTTTTATTATTGCCCCAAGGATCATTCACGTCAAACATCACGTCGGCTGGATCAAAGGCGTCAACGAGAGTTGTCTTGGATCTGACATTACCCCAACCACGCGAACCGACGCCGGTGTTATACAGTTCGTCCATCGGACCATTGACAAAAGCCTTCACATAGAAGTTGGTGCCACCTGAGCTCTGCGCCTTCAATCCATCCTGCACCAAAGGCCAGATGATTTCCTTACACTGGTCGTTATCGGCAAGGAAGATATGGCGATAGTCAGAAGCCAAAGGATAGTGACCGTCCTCAATCACCTTCTTGGCATAAGTCAAAGCATCGTCATAGCGGTCTTCTCCAATCCATGTCTTGGCATTCAGATACATGCGAGAGAGCAAGAACCAGTCTGCCACGCAGTCTACACGCGCATAAACATTTTCTCCAGGAGCCTTCAGGTCTTTCTGTATATCCTTCAACTCATTTTCGGCGAACTCAAAGATCTGCTTACGCGACCATTGCGCCGGAATATCCTTCACACCCGTATTTTCATCTATATAAGGTACGGCTCCAAACATATCGCACAGGGTTGCATAGCAATAAGCACGGATGAAACGTGCCTCTGCACGATAGGAGGCACACTCGCCACCCAACTGGTCCCAAAGACCGCGCGACTTCAACTTTTCCTCGGTACACTCTCTTAACAACTCGTTACAATAAGCTATAGACATGTACAGACGCTGATAGGTCCAACGGATGACCGATGCGTTCGAGGCATCCCATTGAAGGTTAAGACACTTGCGCAAGCCATTGGACGAAGACGGCATAAGGAAGTTGTCGGTGCTCAATTCCTGCAGGTAGAACATCAGACGCATATAGCTGGAATAGCCCTCGTTGGCTCCTTCAATGTCGCCATCGCCGCCATCTCCACCTTTCTGTCCGGTCAAGATGAGAGAGCCGTAGCATTTTGCCAGCACACCCGTATAGCCATCAGCCGTGTTATAAACCTTCTCGCCGACCAGTTGTGTTTCGTCAAGAGGCATTGTGTCAAGGTCGCCGAAACATGAAGTTGTCAAGCAACCCATAAATACAAACATCAATATTTTAAATATATTCTTTTTCATATTCCTGTCGTTATTATGATTGTTTAGAAATTCAGATTGAATGACAAAGAGTAGGTACGGGGACGTGGATAGACATTTCTGTCGATGCCTGAGTAGATCTCAGGGTCGATGCCCGAATAGCTGGTGAATGTGCAAACATTCTGGACAGCTGCAGACACACGCAGAGACGAAGTGCTGTTCCACAGTTTTCTGAACGTGTAACCCAACGTGATATTGTCTATGCGGAAGAAGTTGCCACGCTGCAGGAAATAGTCGGTGTAGAGTTGCTGCTGCTGGAATCCCTTGTTTGCTGTCACCTTCAGGATATTCGAGAAACTGCCCTGGTCGCTATACACCTGCTGCTGATACTGGTCGGCCTCGATGTAATTGTAGATGTAGTTGCCGAAAGAGCCATGACCGGTAATGCCCAACTCCCACTGCTTGTAAGAGATTTGAGTGTTAAAGCCAAGGTACGACTTCGGCAAAGCACACTTATCGGCATAACGTGTCTCTGTAGAAGATATTGAGCCATCAGGCTGAACATACTTTCCCTCGATTGGCTTGCCTTTCTCGTCGTAAGCCTGCTTTGCCAGATAGAATGTGTAAGGGCGTTTGCCCACCATGAAACATTCAACAAATTTACCGGTACCCGAAATAGCACCCGTCTCCACATAAGAGCCCTCGCTATCCGACACGTTCAACTTTGTAATCTCCGAATCATTCCAGGTGTAGTTCATTCCTACCGACCATGTAAAATTCTTTGTGTTGATTGGTACAGCATTAATTGAGAATTCCACACCTTTATTATCCATCTCGCCAATGTTGGTAGTCAGGACAGCAGAATAGTTCACACCCGAAATCACCGGTATCGTGTTCAGCAAATCTTTGGTATGGCGTTTGTAGACATCAATCGAACCATAAATGCGGTTGTTGAGAAATCCATAATCCAAACCGGCATTCCAGGTCTCGGTAGTCTCCCATTTTATGTCTCTGTCATATCCGTTTGGACGATAAGTGTTATGCCATTTGTCACCAAAGAGATAGCTTGACTCCGGGTAAGACACGGAGAAAGTGGTCATGTAAGGATAGTCGTTGATGATATCTTGCTGACCGGTAAGACCGTAGCTCAGACGCAGCTTCAAGTTGGTAAGCACCTTACTGTTCTTAAGGAACTTCTCTTCCGACAGTTTCCAGCCCAAAGCCACAGAAGGAAAGTAGCCCCATCTGTTGCCCTTCGCAAAACGAGAAGAGGCATCGGCACGCAAAGTGGCTGTGACCATATACTTGCTGGCATAGCCATAATTCAAGCGTCCATACATAGACAGAAGATAATACTCAGACTCGTAGTGCTTCGGCGAGAACAATTCTTCGCCTTTCGGAGAAAGAGTGGTGTCGTTATACTTCTTCCAGAAATGCTGCCATCCATAACCGGCCATCGCGCTCACATCATGCTTTCCGGCAAATGTATGCTGATAGTTGGCATAAAGGTCGAGCAGGGTGTTGCGCTTCTGCTGTTTCGAATCATAATCCAAGCCCGTTCCATCCTTCTTGTTGGCTGTATACATCATACCGGCAAGATCAGGAACATCCTTGGCATACTTGCTTTCCAAGATATCATAGCCCAAATTCATATTGAGCTGCAAATCCTCAAAGCCATGCACCTTGTAATTAACCGAAGCATTGCCGATAGAACGATAGATTCTATTGCGCATGTCCTGCAAATCAAGCTGAGCCATAGGGTTATCGCCCTGGATAGCCATTGGCGCATTGCCGTTCATCCAAATGAAATAGCCAAGACCAGGATCTGTAGCAGAAGTGGCACTGCCCGTTTTCACCGGACGTGTCGGATCGTAAGACAAAGCACTACCTACCACTCCTTCGTCCACTCGTCTATTGTCCTCGTAGGAAGCCTTGACATTGAGGTTCAGACTTAAATGGTCCTTGAAAAACTTAGGCGAAATGCCTCCGTCAAAAGTGTAACGCTGATAGTTGTTGGTGCGAATCACACCATTCTGGTTTGTGTAGCCTGCAGACACACGAAAGGGTGTCTTGTTCTTGATACTTCCCGACATTGAGATGTTATGGTCCATACCAAAAGCCGTGCGGTAGATCTCATCCTGCCAGTTGGTGTTGCTCTTGCCCATTTCCACATTCTCGGGAACACCCGTCACGGTAGGTGCGAAAGCTCTGAACTCGTCTGCTGTCAACACTTCCAAACGCTTTGCTGTAGTGCTTACGGCATAGTTGGAAGAATAGTTGAACTTAGGCTTGCCCTTCGTACCTTTCTTTGTTGTAATCACGATGACGCCATTGGATGCACGCGAACCGTAAATGGCAGTAGCCGAAGCGTCCTTCAAAACCGTGAAGGTCTCAATGTCATTCGGATTGATACCACCGATAAGATTGGTTCCTCCCTCTATGGAAGAGTTGTCTACCGGAACACCGTCTATCACAATCAGCGGATCGTTGGACGCTGAAAGCGAGGCACCACTACGAATACGGATAGTGGAACCCGAACCAGGAGCGCCCGAACTTGACACCACATTGACGCCAGCCACCTTGCCGACCAAGGCATCTTGGGCAGTCGACTTGGCTCCACGATTGAACTCGTCTGGCTTTATGGCTGAAACCGAGCCAGTGAGGTCGTCCTTTTTTACAGTTCCATAACCAACCACAACAACCTCGTCAAGCAACTCATTGTCGGGATTCATCTTTATCTGCATGGCAGAAGACGAAATCTGCACATCTTTGGCCTCATAGCCTATATATGAAATATGTAGCTCGGAAGCGCCTGCCGGCACATCGTCTATGGAAAACTTTCCATCCAAATCGGTCACGACACCAGTTGTGGTGCCCTTAATCATGACAGTAACACCTATCATCGGTTCGCCCAACTCGTCAATAAGCTGACCCGTCACACGCTTCACATTCTGCCCGTTGGATTGTTTCTTCGACTGAGGCTTCACAATAATATAATTGCCCTTTTCCTCATAAGTGCAACCACATTCCTTCAACAGCAGGTTTAATATCTCCAACACGTCACCTTTAGTCTTGCTGATGGTGACCATACGGTTAGCGTTAATAGTCGAGGAGTTGTAAGCTATCTTGTACTTAGATGCCTTCTCGATTTTCTCAAACGCAGCCTTCAGAGAGACCTTATTAGAGCCAAGCGTCACTGTTTGAGCTGAAACCGCTATGTTTCCAGCCAGCAACAAACAAAAGCATGAAGCTGAAATTCTTTTAAAATTCATAGATTTATTTTTTAGTTATTATTCTTACTTGAGTAGCTACACCTTAAAGACCACCTCTTCTAAATTTACACCCAATCAAAAAACAAAAAAAATGAAACTTTTGTACAAAAAAGACTGATAAAAAAAGCAAAAAATAGCAGATTTGAGCTTTTGTTTTGAGTTTCAAGTGGTTGTGGTAGTCGTTGGCTTTAAGTGGCATTCGTGAGGAAATGCGAAAATGGCGGATTTGAGAAGTGGAAACGCTTTCAAGTCATTACCTCAAAGAAATGCCCTAATAAGCATATTTAACGGCTTCGGTTCTTACTTCTCCATTCTGCACAGGTTTAGAATTTGCCATGCAACTCTCATGATTTAATTTTGCACCGAACAAAAGCAAGGAATTATGAGAAGTACATTTAAGACAGTCTTCTATGTAAATGGAAGCAAGGAGAGAAACGGAATTGTCCCTATCATGGGACGAGTGACAATCAACGGAACTATCGCACAGTTCAGTTGCAAGCAGAGCGTTACCAAGGCTATTTGGGATGCCAAGGGCAACAGAGCCACAGGCAAGAGTAAGGAAGCCAAGGAGGTGAACTTTGCGCTTGACAACATCAAGGCTCAAATCACCAAGCATTACCAACGACTTTCCGACCGTGAGGCGTTCGTTACCGCTGAAATGGTGAGAAACGCTTATCAAGGCATAGGCATGGAGTACGAGACATTGCTCAGAGCCTTTGACAAGGAGAACGCAACCTTTGCCAAACGTGTGGGCAAAGACCGAGCTGTTAGGACTTATCGCAAGTATCTTGTGGTAAGAAAGTACGTTGCCGAGTTCATCAAGTTTCAGTACAAGCGCAGCGACATGGCAATGAATGAGCTTACCGAGGAGTTCATCCGTGACTTTTGCCTGTACTTGAAGAACGTTGTAGGGCTTACGCAGTCCACCATTTGGATATACTCCATTCCGTTGAAGCATATCGTCACGGCAGCACACTACAACGGCAAGATACCGAGAAACCCTTTTGCCATGTACCACGTTGACCCAGACCACAAGGAGCGTGAGTTCTTGACCTTGGACGAGCTTACCGCCATGACCGAGATAAAGTTGGAAGACCCAAACATGGCATTTGCAAGAGACCTTTTCGTTTTTGGCTGTTGGACAGGTATCTCTTTCATTGACACAAAGAACCTGACGGAGGACAACATCTGTATGATAAACGGTGCTCCTTGGATAGTTTCCAAGCGTCAAAAGACAGGCGTGCCGTTTCAAGTCAAGCTGATGGATATTCCGATGCAGATTGTTGAGAGATACAAGCCATTGAGAAAGGACAGCCACTTGTTCAATATCGGCAGACTTGACACTATCAACAAGCGCATCAAGAAAGTGGCTGCAATGTGTGGCATCAAGAAACGAATCTCGTACCACGTTAGTAGGCACTCGTTTGCAGTATTGTCCCTGGAATACGGTATGCCGATTGAGACAGTAAGCAAGATACTCGGTCACACGAACATCACCACGACGCAGATATATGCCAAGGTGACAAGCACCAAGTTGGAGCATGACATATCAGTCTTTGAAAATCGAATCAAGGGGCATTTGCCAACAATGGGAGGAATGGCATGAAAAGAACTGTAATCACTATGGACGGAAATGGAGAGTTTTCCATTCCGTCCAACTTGCAAGACTTGTGGATGATTGAGGGTGAATTGGTTGATATGCTTCATGTCACCGCCCCGAAACTCCATGCTGTGATAAGGTCAATGTACAAGGAAGGCTTGTTTTTGGTGTCGGATGTCCAACAGAAAAAGGAAACTTCCAAGGGCATTTGGCAAACGCAGTATGGCTTCCCGATGATTGTTGCCCTTTGTTTCCGTATAAATTCATACGGTGCTGTTCGATTTCGTGACACAATCATAAAGAGGTTGTACGGGGCAAAAGAGAAAGGTAGTGTCATTATCCTACAACTCAATGGAGGGACAAACGCTATTAACTGAATGTCCTCTTGTCGTTGGCTTAATGCTGTCGTTCTGTCACGAAGAAGTACAGAAGCATTGGTATGAAGCAGCTTATTTGATGGGGATAGTCCTAAGCCATTAAAAGGGCGGACTAATCCCCTTATTTTTGTTGATTTGTTGAATATACAGAAAGTAGTGTTGAATATCAAGTATTTACGGCTCTACATACTCTCAACAAATATCTCAACAAAAGAAAGAGAATGATGAAAAGAGAAATCCTCAATGTTCATGCCTATGTTTCTCTTTTGCCCAGTGAAGTGTTGTGTAGAAACTTTTGTTGAGAACTTGTTGATAAGTTAAGTCTTTGATTTTCATTACCATACAACATATTCTCAACTACTCAACTGAAAAATACCCATCACTTGGTCTGCCGTAGAATGTACTTGTGGATTTATTGGCAACCGCTCTATTCTCCGAAATGGTTGCAGCAACGTTCCTTGGAGGCTTTGCGCCTCCAGCCACTTGGGCGAACCTCCGCAGTGTTTTAGCATGGCATTAGATTTATGCAGACTATACCGAGGACACACAGCACACATAACACACTCGGCATAGTTCACAAAGGAAATCAACAACACACAACTGAAACACTTGGCAAGTTTCACACTGAAAATATCACCTTTTCCTTTGCAAACTCCATGTACAAAGTAGCTTGTGTCTGTGACCTTGTTCTTTCAATGTGGCAGCTTTGATGTTTGGCGCAAATTGAGAGAATTAAGGTCTGCAACCTTGGGCATGGAAAGCCGAAAGGCAAATATCTCGTCTTTTGTTCTTAGAGGAGGGAGCGAGGTTATGTTTTGGGAACCCCAAAACTCCTCGCTCCACCATAAGGGCGGAGAATTTTTGTTCCCAACGGTCGCAGAAAGTGAGTGTACCAACTATAAACAGTATGTCGAATTACAAGCATGCATGAACAAGCCAGGAGAAAGGGTGGAAAACTGCCCACTAAAAGGATTCGCAAGCTGTCAAAGTTTGACACGAAGAAATTCTCTCTGCCAAGCTACGAGGTATTGAAATTGATGGCGAGAAAAACCAATCGCAAGTTGGCTGAGTATATCCGTGAGTCCACCTTGAACGGCAAGATAGTCCGTAGAAACAACACTGAAATGAGACCATAGTCTCGGTAGGGCATAGATTTAACCAGTTTATCCTCTAATCACATATTCAAATTCATCAAAATTCTCATACCCTAATTCTTCTAAGACTTGACGACTGTGTTTTCTGTCCTCTTCAGTGTTGAACTTGGGTATAATGGGGAGACGGAGGGTGATTTTATCTTTATGTTTGGCATGGGAGTAGAGCCAGACAAGGTTCTCAATAACTTGCTGATTGCCCTTGCCGGTATAGGCTTGGTAGATGGCAGGTGTCATGTCCTTGATGTCGATGATGAAGGAGTCGATGAAGGAGATGACTTCCTCCAAGTGATGGCGAGGCACGTTGAGGCTCGTCTCCATCGTAAACTGCCATTCCTCAGGACATTGCTCGCAAAATTCCTTGATGAATGCGCTTCGCAAGAGTGGTTCGCCTCCACCAAAGCAGATGCCGCCTCCTGTCGCCAAGAAATAAAGATTGTCCATCTCCACGTTCATCATCAGCAGTTCCGTGTCCATCTCCTGCCATACGCCGTCGGCTTCGAGGCATTGGGGATTGAGGCAATACTTGCAATGGAGAGGGCATCCGTGGAATGCCACGAGGGTGGTGACACCCTCGCCGTCTATCGTAAGGCGGTGGCGGTCGATGCAAATGAGTGGGGCGGTCTTCATTTTATTCTAATCTAAAGGTAACGGGGACTGTATATTTCGTTTTTACGGCCTTGCCATTTCGCTTGGCAGGATTCCATTTCGGCATACTTTTCACTACCCGAATGGCTTCCTCGTCGAAGGTAGGGGAAATGCTTTTCATCACCTTGATGTCACTCAGGGTTCCGTCTTCATTGACAGTGAAACCAACAATGACTCTTCCTTGTATATTGCAATCTCCTTGTATGTTTGGATAGCGGAGATTTTGGGCGATGTATTGCATCAATGCAGCTGAACCGCCAGGGAATGATGCCATTTCCTCGATTGCTGCGCCAAATAGCTTGCTGCTCTTGGTGGAGTCTAATGCGACGGTTTGTTGGATGATGGCGGTCTTACCATCATTCGTGTACTTTTCTTGCTTTGCTTCTTCTGAATGAGTATCTTTCTTGATGATAGGAGCTGTTCCTCTGATAACTGCGACTTCCCCCAAGACATCTCTGCTTTCTGTCAAAGTGATAATATTGAGTTTCTCTTGGCTCATTTTTGTGATTTTGATGATTCTGTCTTGCATGCCAAGATATTTCACGGTGATTATATCTTCTTTCTCCACCTCGATAGTAAAGTTTCCATCTTTGTCAGCAATAGTCTTGCTGCCAGAAATTTTTGCCGTAATCGTGGCTCCTACTTGTGGATCTCCTTGCTCGTCAATGAGATGCCCTTGTACAAAAAGTACTCCTTTCTTGTTTAGTGCTTCTTTTTCTTTGAGGAGGACGGAATCGTTTGGCGTATATTCTTGAAATAGAATAGGGAGGGTTTTCTCTGATATAGAACTATAATATCCCTTCTGGGTGGCGCATGATGTGGTGGATGCGGCGAGGGCGGTGATTCCCAATGCCACTCCTGCGACCTTGATGGCTTTCCCGGCCATTTGTCTGATTCTCAACTCATGTTCCAGGTCTCTCACGTCTTGCTCACATCTTGGGCAAGTTCCCTTGCATTCGCCCTTGAAGTGGCATTCTTCGGGTGAATAGTCTATCCCATTGGCATCCGCTATTTGTTTGCGAATAGCCTTGAGGGTATCGCATATGTTGCGTCCTTTGGTTTTCATAAATTGATATTTTTAGGTGTTCAACATTCCCTTTATTTACAAAATGGGTATATTGTTACTCCTTAGTCATAAATTCTAAAAATACCCATTTTTATAATTCTAATTTCAAAAGTACGAAAAACAATCTACAAACGAGAAAATTTTGCTTTGTATTGTTAGAAAGGGAATTGCATTTAACATTTCTCATGTTTTTAATGCTGTATATGAAACTTATATGTGTTTCTTTAGATATTGTACAGTTGCATTTCTGAGACATTTTCCGACCATAATTTAATAATCTATAAAAACAACGCAAAAGATGTTATTTCTCAGATTTTAAATTTATCTTTGCAATCGTAACAGAGTTGTTTGACAAGCAAGGCAAACTTATGTATAATGAAGAAGTTGGTACTATTGCCAAGTCATTACCTCTATTGAGGTGAACTATTCATAAATAGCTCATTTTAAGCTGTTCAGTAGATTTTAGCAGAATTTTATCAAAAAAAGCGCATCATTGATCATGATGCGCTCCACTATTCTTGCCATAACTATTTTATAACCACCTCGTCCTTCTTCAGCTCATACTCCAATCCCGGTACCAGATTCTTCACGATAGCCAAGGCTTTCTTAAGACTTTCTCCACGATTGAAGTGGACAGTAATCTTTGTGTTACGGTGGCGTGACGACCGGAAGACGAACTTAACACCATAGACACCGCCCATCATGCGGGCAGCCTCAGCCAGAGTGACATCATCAAGCAAGATCTGCTTATTTCGCCAACTCAACCCGTCATCCTCATCCGAAACCAAACGCAAATCGACCGACTTGGTATGCACATTATACACCAACTGATCGTTAGGTTTCATCCTATACACCTTGTCCTCGCCTACTATCTTAAGCTCTATCTTACCTGTCTTGAGCGTAGTGGAAACCTCCTCGTCTGTTGCGTAGGAAGATACCGAGAAGGATGTTCCCAAGTCGGTTATATCAAAATAAGGTGTGCTCACATGAAAAGGATGTCTGCCGTCGTGCTTGATATCAAAGAAAGCCTCGCCAGTCAAGAACACCTTGCGTTCCTTGCCTACAAACTTCTCGGGATAAAGAAGTACCGAACTCTGATTCAGCCTTACCTGCGTACCGTCTGCCAAAGCTATCGTCTTACATTCGCCGGAGATAGTATGCTCATGAAGCATAGCCACCACCTGCGAAGCCTTCAACTCATCGCTCATTTGAACATACAGCTTGCCAAACACAACGAACATAACCAAGGGGACAATAACGGCAGCAATCCTTTGCCAAGTGAAGAGCTTAAGGTATTTGCTCTTTTTCTTTTCCACGTTTGTTATCCGTAGCCGTTCATAGACCGCAGATATTTCGCCATTGTCCATAGACGCAGAGTCAGACTGAGCCCACAATGAACCTAAAGACTCATTTACATCCTTGTCGTCCTTAGCGTGCGCAATCCGCTCCAACACCCTATCTCTGTTTTTAGCAGACACATCGTGCTCTAAATAATATGCTATGATTTGTTTTATATTTACTGCCATAATATATTCCGTACAATTATTATATTAAAGACATATTAAAAGACCGTTACACCCAATACGCTTGCAATAAAATCATCAGATACAAGGCTTTTTTCATTTCTTTAAGAGCCAAATTAAGATGGTTCTCTACCGTTTTCTTTTGCAATCCTAATTGTTGGGCGATTTCGTCATTCTTCAGACATTGCTCACGACTCATGCGATAAACAGCCTGGCGTTGGGGCGGCATGTTCTCAACCACCATATCAATAAGCAGTTGCGTATCCTTTGCCACCACCTCATCGTGTGGCGAAGTTTCGTTAGCAAACCTATCGGACAAGGAGTCTATGTCTATAGGAATAACACGCTTTGTTGAGATATAATTGATAACGGTATATTTAGACAATATAAATAAATAAGAATCAAAATCTTTTATCTCGACAAACTTCTGACGCTTATTCCATATTTTCTCAAAAATAATCTGGCATACATCGTCCGCGTCGTCCATGTTCTTCAGCAACATGAAGACAAAGCGATGTACTTTGGGGTAAAACTTATGGAACATGGTCCGATAAGCCCTTTCGTCGCCTTGAGACATAAGTAGTATTACTTCTTTATCTATTTCCATTTGTCAACAAATTAATATTGAATGCAAAGTTAATACAAATAAACGATTTCGCCATCTTTTTTATATTCAATAAAAGTTTGTATCTTTGTGGAAGTTTCCTATGAATAGCTAAACCTAAAATATTATGGCAAACGAAGTGAAAAGATATCTGCACGACGGCATGGAACTGCCTTTTGAGGATTGGAGCAAGACGCTCCACTCCTTCAACGACTTGGCTTCTATCGTTCAGACTACTCATGATGCTGCACAATCGTCCGCAGTAAAAGCAATCAATCGTATGCAGACGATGCGCAACTGGCTCATTGGTTATTACATCGTCGAGTTTGAACAGCATGGCAAGGATAGGGCTGAGTATGGAACGCAACTGCTGAAGAAGTTGGAGGAAAGGGTGGATAGGAAGGGAGTTAATGTAACCCTGCTTCAAATGTCTCGAAACTTTTATAAGTTGTATCCACAAATGGTCAATCTATTTGTTCCAAATCAGAAATATTCGACAGCGTCGAATATTTCCGAAAGCAGTGTTCAACTGAAAAGTAATTCATCTAATAATGAGACAAATCTAATTTGTGCGACAGTGTCGCATAAATTTCAAACGTCACCAGAGTTGATGATTTCACGCCTATCATTTTCTCACTTACGTGAGATTATGACTCTTGACGACCCTCTCGCACGCTACTTCTACGAGCAGGAGTGCATCAAGTGTACCTGGTCGGTTCGTGAGCTTCGCCGTCAGATAAGCACCAACCTATATGTCAGGGCTGGCATCAGCGCCAATCCCGAGAAATTGCTTTCGCTCCCTTCTGTTCAAGGGCACGATTCGGCAGAGTTGCAGATACGCCAGCCGTTCACGTTCGAGTTTCTTGGATTGAAGGCACAGGAAGTTGTTGACGAACATGACTTGGAGGATGCGCTTATCAGCCACCTGCAAGAGTTCATCCTCGAACTCGGCAAAGGCTTCTGCTTAGAGGCTCGCCAAAAGCGCATCATCATCGACGACGAGTACTACTATCCCGACCTTGTATTCTACAACCGCATTCTGCATTGCGTCGTAATCATAGAACTGAAGAACGAGGAGTTCTCCTACGAGAACTTCGGACAGCTCAACGCATACGTATCGCATTATCGCGAGAACGAAATGCAACCTGGCGACAACCCTCCTATCGGCATCCTGCTCTGCACACGTAAGGGCAAAAAGATGGTGGAGTACGCACTCGCCGGCATGGATAACAACCTCTTCGTTTCTACCTATATGCTGCAACTGCCCGACAAAAAGACGCTTGAGGATTTTTTGTTGAAGCAGCTGGAGGAAGAACATTGAGTTAGTATATAAATGAAAAATCCCCTCGTTCAGCATTGCCGAACGAGGGAGACGTTAGATAGTAAGGTAAAGATTATGTCTCGATTTTAAAATTCGTTCATCTCGCGGTCGAGCCGGTCGCGCCACAGATACTTGCGTGTTTCGTGAACGATGACGCCGTTGAGGAAGATCAGCGAGAGCAGATTAGGGATGGCCATGAGGGCATTCATGCAGTCGGCTATGTTCCACACGATAGAAAGGTTTGCCACACTGCCGGCAAATATCGCCAGAATGTAAAGCAGGCGATAGACGTGAGTCCAGCGCTTGCCCTTCAGATACTCCATCGCACGCTCTCCGTAATAGCCCCATCCGAGAATGGTAGAGAAGGCGAAGGTGAGCAGTCCGAAGCTCAATATGAACGGACCGACGCACGGAATCTTCGAGAAGGCCATCTTCGTCAGCTCGGCGCCGTTAGAATAGTCAATGTCGGGATAGACGATGATGCTGCTTACGATGACAAGTCCGGTGAGTGCGCATATCACTACCGTATCCCAAAAGGTGCCGGTAGAGGAAACCAAAGCCTGGCGTACTGGGTTCTTCGTGCGTGCAGCAGCCGCAACGATAGGAGCCGAACCAAGTCCGGACTCGTTGCTGAAAAGACCGCGCGCAATGCCGTAACGGGCAGCCATGATGACCGACCCGCCTGCCAAACCGCCGCCTGCCGCTTCAGGCGAAAATGCCGAGTTCACTATCAGCTTGAGCGCCGGCACGACATAGACAACATTCATACATAATATATATATGCATCCCAACACATAAAGCAACGCCATGAACGGAACCAGCATGCTGCACACTTTGGAGATGCTGCGCACGCCACCAAGGATAACCGCAGCGGCAAGAAGCATCAGCACGGCACCACTAACACTGGTGCTGATGCCGTACGAGGCGTGCATTATGGTAGAGATGGCGTTCGCCTGCACCGTACAGCCTATGCCGAACGCAGCAATGGCTGTGAACACGGCAAACAGAATGCCCATCTTGCGCCATCCCAGACCGCGTTCCAAGGTGTACATCGGACCTCCAAGCATGTGTCCCTTTTCTGACTTCACACGGTATTTTATGGCGAGCAGAGCCTCGGAATACTTCGTCGAGATGCCGAACACGCCTGTCAGCCAGCACCAGAACACCGCCCCCGGACCGCCTAACGCAACGGCTGTGGCAACACCTATAATATTGCCCGTACCGATAGTGGCGGCAAGAGCTGTGGCAAGTGCGCCGAACTGCGACACATCGCCTTTCTGCGACTTGTCGCGCTGTACGGAGAGACGTATGGCTGTGAAGAGCTTGCGTTGCGGGAAACGCAGGCGGACGGATAGAAAAACGTGGGTGCCAAGTAGCAGTACAATCATTGGCCAGCCCCAAAGATACGAGCTGAGCGTGGCGAAGAAATCGTTTACGTTATCCATATTTATGTGCTTTCAGTGTTATCCTACGACTGTCAATGAGTATCGGCTTTACAATAAAGCCATTACAAAATGCTTTATAAAACGATGCAAAGGTATAAAAAGTTACGCAAAAACATTTGGTAGTTATCTATATTTGCACTACATTTGCAGCAGATAATCATAATTCTATCACAAAACAAATATTATTGTAGCAAAAAAATGAACGAAATGACAAAGAATTTAGTTGCTTTTTTAACGTGATAGAATTATGACTAATATGCAGAACAACACTGACGAGAATTTTAACGAGGATTTCGAACGACTCCTGAAGCAGTTCGTGAGCGAAAAATACAAGGATGTTAAACTCGACGACATGCAGACTGAGGACGAAGATGATCCTTTTCCTGAAGATGAGGATGTAGATGAAGATGTAGATGAATACGAAGCCGAGGACGACACTCCGACAGAGAAGGCTGACGACATCTGCACCGACAGTCCGCTATCTGGCGACGTCATAGAGCAGAACCAGAACGTAAGAGTAAGGGTGGAGATACTGCGCCCCATAGACAATCCGCAGGAGGAGCTGCAGAAGCTGGTGGGCTGCGGCAACATCAAGAAGCGCATGGACGAACTGGTGGCGCTGACCGCCTACAACCGCATGCTGCACGAACAGTTCCCCAAACTGAAGCAGCACCGGGTTTCGCTGCACAGCCTATTCCTCGGCAACCCCGGCACGGGCAAGACAACGGTCTGCAAGATATTCGGGGCGCTGCTGCACGAGGCGGGAGCGCTCTCGAAAGGACACGTCGTGGTGTGCGACCGCGGCACCTTCATCGGCACGCTTTGGGGCGACGAGGAAAGGGCGATGAAGCAAGTGGTGGAGATGGCGCAGGGCGGCGTCCTGATGATTGACGAGGCATACCTTCTGAACGGAAAGAACGAGAACGACCCTGGAAAGATCATCGTGCAACTGCTCATGAATCTGCTCGCCGACGAGAGTCAGCGCGACATCGCCGTGGTGCTCTGCGGATACAAGGAGCCGATGAACGAACTGCTCGAGACTAACCCCGGACTGCTGTCGCGCTTCCCCAACCGCTTCGAGTTTGCCGACTTCAGCGTCGACGAACTGCTTGAGATAACCAGCCGCCGCATTAAGGAGTACAGCTACCGCTTCACCGTAAAGGCATGGCAGAAATACACCGATATGATAGCGCTCGCCTTCAGCGCTCGCGACACCGAGACGTGGGGCAACGCACGCTTCATAGCCAACCAGCTGGAGCGCATCTACATTCAGCACGCCACACGATGCGTGAAGCAGCCGCCGAAGAATCACAACGACCTCCTTCTGATTACGCCGGAGGACATTGTGCCCATAGAGATGCCACGCAGAAAAAACATAATAGGCTTCGGAGTGTGACTCCAAAGCCTATTCTGCAACGTTTTCTTACCTTTAAAAGATCATGTAATTTTCAAAACAACAGAATGATAGTCTGTGACATTATAAAACGAGAAAGGATGCCAACATTAAAGGCATCCTTTCTCGTTTTATCAAGATTATTTCTTCAAGAAGCCATAGTCGTACACTTTAGGCTCTATGTGAGCAGCAAGTAGTTTCATGGACTGTCTGAGGTCGGCAAGCAAGGCATTATAGGTTGCATCCTCGCTGGTGGAGTTCATCTGCACCTTTCCACTCTTCATGGTCTTTGTACCTTGGAAGTGCATCTTTATGTCATAGTAAGAAGCATTAGGGTTGGCTCCTGCTTGTTTGTGATAGTAACGCCACAGCTCTCTTCCGGCATCCAATACAGCTTGTGCTTCTTGTGAAAACTTCAAAGGTTCTGTTGGAGTGAATGAATTGCCATCTGGTGTCTGAGCTTCCTGCTCTGTAAATAGGTCTTGTATTGTTCCTTCTTGCTGAGGCTTTTCCTCTTTCACTTTGCCCATGATGAAGTCGTGCATAAAATGACTCTCGAAGTTGTCTTGTGCGCCTACCTCTTCCTCGCTGAATGGAATCCAATGGTTAGTGCCATGTTGACTTTGGATGTTGTTTTTTTCATTGAATAACGTGAAGACTAAGCAGTCGGATAAAAAATGTTCGTTGCAATTCCATTCCTTATTTGGATATAGAAATTGGTCTCGGTCATTTACCCATGTTGCTTCGGTACAAAGTCTGACACTGAAATAAACACATGATGGTATGACATTCTTTCTTGTTATCCAAGTACCTTTTACCTGTTTCAGGTCATTGGCAGATGGTGCTAAAGTCAAGAACACACCTCTGTTATTTTGAAAGTCAGTTCCTAAGAATCGCAGGTATCCAAGATGGTCTCCTTGTTTGTCGTAAAACTTTCTGAACCAGTCTATGATTAGTTCGCCTCCCTTACAAGAATAAATGTTCTTGCTGCCAATCGGATTGCCTTTGCTGTCGTAAACATCAGCAATGCAAGATACGAACTCTTCCTTCTCTGCCAGGTGAAATATTTGGAAACCATATGGGAAATGCCCTGTTACATTATCGAATGTGTTTGCTGGAACGATAAACATCCTACTGAGCTTTGCTTGGTATTTAGCTCGAAATCCAGAAAAGTTTGGACCTTGCAGTGCTTTCAGTGTAGAGAACAAGGCAAGTGTGCAATCAGGAATATCATTTGCTATTCTTGCAAAGAATTGTGCGAATATCTCATTGCCTGCTCTTCCAAGTTCTTTCTTGTACTTGTCTTTTATAGAGGTGCAGGCTAATCCCTTTCGGTTGCTACCCGTTCCTGTAACTGTTCTTGCATTGCTGGCTTCTGCACAAGGTGGATTGATATAAATAATAAGTTTCTTGCGTCTTTCTTCATTTGTTATGATGTCTTTTAGACCAGGAGGTAATTTGTCGAAAGAGTCATTGAGAAAGTCAAATTGAAATACATGACTATCCAAAAGGTTGGCAGTACCGACCTTTTCCATATTAGCAATTCTGTCGTGTATAACATCAACGTCTGCTTGGTCTAATGTGCTTGCCCAAATTTGATATTTGTTAGTAAGGCCAGCAAGAAGATTCCCGGTTCCAGCACAACAATCCCAAATGTAATATTCATCTTGCCAGTCTTCTCCCAAATCTTTAGCGATGTATTCTTGTGAGAGTTCTACCCAGCATTGAGGTGTGAAGAATGAACCTTTGCGCTCTCTGATGTCTTGCGGAACAAGTAAGTCTCTACGATTAGCAATATATTCCCAGTATTCTTTACGTGGAGGGCGGACGTAGAGATTCCAAAATTGGTTGTGTGCAATCTGGTTGTCGTTGAACTGTGCTTTCTTAGAATCGAAAAGCCCTGCGGAGTCTATCTTACGGTCAAGTTCATAATGATTCTTCTTCAGCAATACATATAGCCTATCTCTAAGGGTTGTGTTTTCCTTGGAGAAGATGTCTGCAAGAAAGAAATCTGCGTCAATAATACCATTTTGTTTAGCTTTTTCCCAATCAAGTGTGATAGAAGGTTTGACCTTTTCCACCCATTTTCTGTAGATATAAGTGAAATTATTCTTTGTTATATTGATACCATTAGTTGACTGCTTCCCCAACTTGAAATTTGATCGAATGAACTTTCTTAGCTCCTTTTCATCTTTATGTAGGTAGAAGCGTCTAATCTCCTTTTTGAGTTTCTCTTGCAGCAAGTCGTAGAGCATGTGAAACTCTTTGGTACTATGGTTGGAGGGAGTGACATTCCAGTTGAAGTCATTCTGATAGAATACACTTACAATGTGGTGATATTCGATAAAGGCAATCTTTTCTTCATCGAAGGCTCCAAGATAGCGAGGTGGTAAGTATGATTCGTATGTATGAGCTTTACCTATGGTAATGATGAGTTGCACGAAAGATGCATAGATGTCTTCCGTGTTTCCTGCTTTAGCTTCTGCCCATAAGAAATATTCTTGGTCGGATAGCTCGTCCTCACTTGATCTTTTTGTTGTTACAGCAAAGTCTATGTCGCCCAAGACAGGTGTCGCATCATAGTCTTGAAAGAATTCTTGGCGAATTTTATTCTTTACTTCCTCTTCACGTATTTTATTTGTTGCCATAATTATTTGTCATTAAGTTATTCAAATAGTTTTCTTAGATCCATGTTCAAGAAAACTTCTGGTGAGACACCTTTCTCGCCTACGATAAATA
>ERZ1032078.252-NODE-252-length-20522-cov-9.993502_pt1 | contig 20522 bp, 15 predicted proteins | sample MGYA00517101_ERZ1032078 | MGnify/ENA primary metagenome ERZ1032078 (study PRJEB33719, sample SAMN04261301) | wastewater metagenome | biome: rural village; feature: human; material: feces | host: Homo sapiens | place: El Salvador | collected 2013-01-14 ... | reverse complement strand
CTACCTCGTCGTTGGCAAGCACAGTACCCAGACCTGGGCACCAGTTAACCATGGTCTCACCGAGGTAAGCGATGCGGTAGTTCATCAATACCTGCTGCTTTTTCACGTCGTCGTAGCTGTTCCACTCCTCTGCAGTGAAGTTGAGCTGCTCGTTCTGAGCTACGTTGAGGTCGGCAGAACCCTTCTCCTCGAAGTGCTTGATGAGCTTCTCGATAGGCTGAGCCTTCTGGCAAGCGTTGCAGAAGAAAGAGTTGAACATCTTCTGGAAAGCCCACTGAGTCCAATGGTAATACTTAGGGTCGCAGGTGCGAACCTCGCGGTCCCAGTCGAAAGAGAAGCCAATCTTGTCGAGCTGCTCACGGTAGCGGTTGATGTTGGCAACGGTAGTTACCTCTGGGTGCTGACCAGTCTGGATAGCATACTGTTCAGCAGGCAATCCGTAGGCATCGTAGCCCATAGGGTTCAACACGTTATAGCCATTCAAGCGCTTGTAGCGAGCATAGATGTCGCTGGCGATGTAGCCAAGTGGGTGACCTACGTGCAATCCCGCTCCTGATGGATAAGGGAACATGTTGAGCACATAGTACTTCTTCTTGTTTTCATCCTCTGTCACCTTGTAGGTTTTATCGTCGACCCACTGTTTCTGCCATTTCTTCTCAATCTCTCTGAAATTGTAGTCCATTGCTTTGCTAACTTGTTTATTTTAAGTGCAAAGATACTAACATTTTGAAAAAGAAAATAAGTATTTTGTTCAAAAGTCTTGTATGTGTTGGGAAAAAGCACTAACTTAGCGACATAAAGATAAAAGCCACACGATTATGATATATTCCGTAGCCAATCCGATATACGACTGCGTGTTCAAGTTCTTGATGGAAGACGAGCGCATCGCCAAGACGGTGTTGTCAGCCTTGCTTAAGAAAGAGGTCGTAAGCGTTGAGATGCGCCGCCATGAGCATCCCAACGTGACTCGCGACAAGATTTCGATGTTCCGCATCGACTTCGCCGCCCAGGTCAAGGAGGATGACGGCACGGTTCGTCTCATCCTCATAGAGCTTCAGAAGACTTGGGTAGACACCGAGACGCTTCGCTTCCGCCGCTATCTGGCCGCTCAGTACAACGCCGAGGAGAACATGGTGAAGGAAGGCGAGCTGAAGGGCTATGCCGTGCCCATGATTTCCGTTTACCTTCTCGGCCACCGTGTTGGCGACATCGACAAGGCTGTGGTTTATGTCACTCACAACGCCTACGACTATGATGGCAAGGTAGTTGAGGGCGGCATGCAGGACCCGTTTATCAACAGCCTGATACACGACAGTATCATCGTCCAGATACCTTTGCTCCACGGTAAGATAAACAACAGGCTTGACCGTGTGCTCAGCGTTTTCGACCAGTCGCAGCGCGACGCCAAGAACCAGCAGATTGTCTGCCTCGATGAGAAGGAGTACGCCGGCGACTCAGACATGATGTACATCCTGCATCGATTGGGTCTCGCTGCCATGGACGCTGACGTGCGTCAGGAGATGAACGACGAGGACGAGTTCTACTCAGTGCTTGAGGCGCGCGACACTCAGGTCATGAAGCTCAACGAGCAGCTCACGGAGAAAAGAAGGCAGCTGAATGAGAAAAATGCCCAGCTGAATGAACAGAATGCCCAGCTGAATGAACAGAATGCCAAGCTGAATGAGCAGAAAGCCCAGCTGAATGAGAAACAGGCGCAGCTGAGCGAGAAACAGGCGCAGCTGAACGAGAAAACGGTTAGGTTGGCCGAGGCTGAAGCTCAGCTTAAAGAGCAGAAAAGTCAAGTGAAGGCAATGGTGAAGGCAATGGTTGGCAACGGCATGACAATAGAGGCTGTCGCGAAGATGATGAATAAGTCGGAAGATGAGATAAACGACCTATTATAAGGCGACAACCCATATATGCGGTGAATCTACAGTTGTCCGGCTTCCACTTGCCTTACTATGCGTTCCGTGATGCGGTCAGCGCCGTTTGGGTCATACGACTTCTTGAGCGATGCTCCGAAAATCCAGGCAAACGACTGGTAGAAACCGGCACGTATGGGGCCAAGGAAAGCCTTTATGAGGTCGTAGGATGAGTTGTTGCACTCGCGGTCTATGAGCTTGATTAGCAATTTGCCTTGCGAATATGTGAGCTTCTTCACGCGCGGCGTGTATTCCCTCTTTATGTCTTGCTCTACCACTTTCATGTGCTGGTCCTTGGCTTTCTTGTTGGGCAGCAGTTCCAGGTATTCGCCGGTCTCTATGATGATGCGGTCACATTCCTTGGCTATTGGCAACACGCGCTTGATGTTGTATATCAAGCGATTGTAGGCGGCGCGCTGGCGCGCGTTCTTGAACTCTGGTTGCGGATAGACCCAGATGTTGTTAAGCTCCACGTATTGTATGGAGTCCCTACCCTGCTTCACCTTGCCAATCTTCACCATTGGCACGAAAGTGGGGTTGTCCATGTCAACGTCCATGTCCTCAGGGTTCACTCCGTTGTTGAACTTCTGCGCCATGGCGAGCATGGGGATTACAACGAGCAATAATGTAAACAGTCTTCTCATTTTGGCGCAAAGTTACAACCTATTTGCATAAAGCCGACAAAAAAACTATTAAATAAAATGAATAGCCACAATGCGACTGATATGCTGTCATTTGTTTATGGTTAGGTGCTAAAAAAATAAATATTACCCAAAGGTAATTTACTTTAGGGTAATATTTAGGCGTTAATAATACAAACAGCAGCATGCGCCCACATCGAATTGCAAAATATTATTATCCTGTGAATTTGTTTTTGTGGAAGGCTCCTACACGCAATACACTTCGGTCAGAAGTTATATACAGAAAGTCTGGCTCTCACCTTTCTCGTAGTTCCCTACCCTGCCATCGCTTGGCGAATGCGGCGGTCGCCAAGCGATGGCTGTTTCTCGGTTTTCAATATTTGCTATTTCTCGCTGTAAATCACCTGCACCATTGTCTGTCCCACGGCTTTCAGCACGTTCTTGTCGATGTTGTCGATGTTGTCGGCAATGGTGTGCCATGTGGGTCCGAATGAACTTTGCTGGCAGTTGGGATAATAGGGTATGATGTCTATGCACGGTATCTTTGCCGTCTGGTTCACGGGCAGGTGGTCGTCGGTGATCATGCCGCCATCGTCGTTGGGGAAGAACGAGCCGTAGCCTGCTTGCCTTGCCGCGCGCCACACCTTTCTGACAATGCTTGATGCGTATTGCATGGACATGCCCTCGCGATAGAACTGCGCGCCCTGGCCACCAACCATGTCGAGCAGTATGCCATAGCGTGGAGCATAGCCGTGTGGAATGTTCTCAGCCCAATATTGCGCCCCGAGCGCGAAAGAGTTGCCATCGTCCTGAGTATCACTCCATTGCGGCACGCCGTAGTCTTCGGCATCGAAGCAAATGAAATCTACGCCAATGGCTGTCTTGTTGGCCGGATTGTTGAGCAGTCGGGCAAGTTCCAGCATCACAGCCACGCCACTCGCTCCGTCGTTGGCAGCGATTATGGGCTTGTGCCAGTTGAGCGAGTCGGGGTCGTTGTCGGCCCAAGGTCGAGAATCCCAGTGAGCGCAAAGCATTATCCTCGTGGTGGCCTTTGGGTTGCTGCGCGCCACGATGTTGGTGGAGTGGAGGGTAGTACCGTCCCAACCCTTGAGGTCGGCCTGTTGCAGTGTCACCTCGCATCCATATTGCTTAAACTTTTTCTCAATCCACTTGAGGCACATCTCGTGCGCGTCGCTGTTCATTGGGCGTGGCCCTAAGTCGCACTGCGCCTTGGTGAAGGCATAAGCGGAGTCGGCGTTGAACGCCGGGCCCACAGGCTGGACCTTCTCAACCTCGTCGGTCTCTTCTATGTTGTCCACGTCATTATTGTGGGCGAGCGGTCCGCAGGTGAAGAGCCACACGGCTGCGGCGCATACGATAGCTAACACGGCAAAGACTATTATTTTCCTTTTCATGACTGCTTCTTGCTTGATTGCACTTTAGCCATCACTCGCAGCCAGTTGCCGCCCCATATCTTGGCAATGTCGCGTTCCGAATATCGTTGGCGCAGCAGTTGCAAGGTGAAGTTGATGAGTTCAGAGGCGTCGGCGCATCCACGCACGGTGCCGTCACCGTCGAAGTCGGTACCCACACCCACGTGGTCTATGCCCATGATGTCGATGGCATGTTCGAGATGGCTTACCACGTCCATTATAGTTGCCTCGGAAGTATCCTTGCGCAGGAACCCGTGGTAGAACGTGGTGTGGGCCACGCCACCCTTCGCGGCAAGCGCGCGCATCTGGTCATCAGTGAGGTTGCGCGGCACGTCGCACAGTGCCCGGCTGTTGCTGTGTGAGCACACTATCGGTGTGCGGCTGATGTCGAGCGCGTCGTAGAACGACTTTTCCGAGGCATGGCTGAGGTCAACCATTATGCCCTCGTCGTTCATCTTTTGTATGACCTTTGCCCCGAACTCCGACACGCCGTTGTGCATGGCCGATCCGCGGTTTGAGTCGCAAATGTCGTTGTCGCCATTGTGGCAGAGCGTGATGTAGACCACGCCACGTTGCGCGAAATGGCGCACGTTGGCCAAGTCGTGGTTGAGTGCCAGTCCGTTCTCAATGCCGAACATTATCGACTTGCGGTTCTTCCGCTTGTCCTCGTAGAGGTCGGCAGGTGTGCGTGCTATGCTGATATAGTCGCTGTTCTCGTCCACGATCTGCTCCAGCTTGTCGAATATGAGGTCGGCGTATTGGGTAGGGGATAGCTGTGTGGACAAGCCTTGCAGTTGAGGGTTGTGCCTTATTATTCCCGCTATGTCTACCTTTTGCGAGAACTGCTCGCCGAGCTGTGGCTGCGGCAAGTAGGCGGCCATGATTACGGCGTCGTGCCGTCCCTCGGTCATCTTGTGCAAGTCGTAGAGTACTCGAGGGTCACGCTGGTCGAATCGCACGCCCTGCGGGAAGAACATCGGGGTATCGCAATGCGTGTCGAGGGTGAGTATGCGCTCGTGCAGCTCCTTTGCCTCGCGAAACTCATTGGCTCTCTCCACGAGCCAAGAGAAGAGTGGCAGACCATCATCGCCAAGCCACTCAGGATGCCATTGCACTCCGATTATCGACTTGTATTCGTTGCTTTCCATTGCCTCGATTATGCCGTCGGGCGATGTCGCCGACACGTTGAATCGCGGTCCCGTCTTTGCCACTGCCTGGTGGTGGAACGAGTTGACGAAAGCCCTCTCACCGTAGAGCTTGCTGAGAGTGGTGCCGGGCTTGATGTTCACGGAGTGGGTAGGTTCTTGCCTGTCGGCGTCTTGCGAATGCTTTATGCGCGACGTCACCGTGGCGCCGTCTGATAGGGTAGGAGAGGCGCTGTTGATGTCTTGGCACACCTTTCCGCCCAAGGCCACGGCTATGGTCTGTATGCCGCGGCATATTCCGAGCATCGGTATCTGCCTGTTGTAGGCGAGGCGCACGGTCAAGAGCTCAGCCTCGTCTCGCGTGGCGTTGATGGAGTGGAGCTGTGGTGAAGGCTCTTCACCAGCCCATAGCGGGTTGATGTCGGCCCCGCCCGTGAGCAACAGTCCGTCTATGTGCTCCAGGGTGTTGATGATGGCGTTTTTGTCGGCTATTGGCGGAATGATGACAGGCGTTCCGCCGGCGCGGGCCACTTGTTCGTAATATTTGTCGCGAAGGGCCGCGTCTCCGTTAGTATAATTAGCTGTGATGCCAATCACCGGTTGGCGGTTGGCTTCAGGGAAGGCGGCATAGATGTCGTTGAGGTGCTCGCCTAAGTCGAATGATTTCATGTTTAGAGAGTTCGTCTACGTTTTTTCTTTTCGTCAACTGTTTCTTCTTGTTGGCGGTTCTGTCCGCTTGTCAGCGGTTCTTATTCGTCTACGTGTACGGGAATCTCGCGCTTGATGCTTTGCTCAAGAGAGATGAGCGTCTCTGTCGACACTACGCCGGGTATGGTCTGCAACTTGTTGTTGAGCAAGTCCATGAGTGCCTCATTATCCTTGGCATAACATTTTATGAGCATGGTGTATGATCCAGTGGTGAAGTGGCATTCAACAATCTCCGGAATGGCATTAAGCCTCTTTACCACGTCTTTATACATTGATCCTTTCTCAAGGTTTATTCCCACGTATGTGCAAGTGTGATAGCCGAGGCTCAGTGGGTTGACGTCGAAACCGCTGCCGGTGATGACCCCGTCTTCTATGAGGTGCTGCACACGTTGATGTATGGCTGCGCGCGATACGCCACATTCAGCCGCTACGTCCTTGAACGGTATGCGTGCGTTTTTGGAAAGAATCGAGAGAATTTTCTTGTCAAGCTTGTCTATTTTTTCCATATTGTATATTCCTCTAAGTTTCTAATTACTATGAATGTATATAATATGGTAGCAAAAGTAGGCAATTAAAATGATATAAACAACAAAATGCACGGATATTTTGTCATATCCGTGCATTTGGTTAAGTTATTTCTTCCTTGAAGATGATTTTTTCTTCGCGGCGGTTTTCTTTTTGTTAGAAGTGGTGTTTGAAGCCTGCTTCGTGCCCGTCGTAGCCTTGCTTGCGTTGTTTGTCTTTGTCTCTGGAGCCTTTATGCCCACCAGTTCAACGGTGAAGATGAGGGTGGAGTAGGGCTTTATCTCTCCCGCTTCGCGTGATCCGTAGGCGAGGTCTTGAGGGATGTATATTTCCCACTTGCTGCCTACGTTCATGGATGTGAGGGCCTCGGTCCATCCTTTTATCACTTGGTCGCAACGGAAAGCGTCGGTCTTCCTGCCCCCGTGGTTCTTTGTGGCGTCGAAGGTCTTGCCGTTGATGGTCTTGCCTTCATAGACGACCTCAACCTCGTCGGTGCTATTTGGCTTTGGCCCGTTGCCTTCCTTTATGACCTTGTATTGAAGGCCTGATGGCAAGGTTACCACTCCTGGCTTGGTCTTGTTGCTTGCGAGCCACTCCTCGTTCTCCTTCTTGTAGATGCGGTTGCGTGTCTCGCGTGCCAGCGTGGTTTTCTCCTGGAAACGCTTGCGTGCCTTTTCAGCCTTGAACACCGTGGTGTCTTGCTTCACGCCGGCCAAGAATCCCTCGTAGAAAGGCTTGGCGGCTATGCTGTCGTCGGTGCCCACCAGCTCGCGGCTCATGCCTGGCATGATCTGCTTCGTGGCTTGCTCGGCGATGTTGTTGCCGGCGATATAGGCAGAGAAAGCTGGGTCGTTGACCTTGTCCAGAGCCTCGCGGAAACCGCGGATGAACGCGTCGATGTGCGCCGTGTCAACATTGAGACGCTGTGTCAGATACTGAATCAAGCCTTCCGTGGCCGCATAGCCAGCGGCATAACTTGTAGAATCGGACGACGTAAGCAGCTTTACGGGCTGCTCTGTGCAATTGTCACACTTCTTCGCAACCTTTTTCTTGCCACCGGCAGCCATTGAGTTGGCCGCCACGACAAGCAAGAAGGCCGCGAACAAAATAATTTTCCTCATTGTTTATTTTCCAACCTTAACTAACTCAATCTTGAAGATCAGAGTAGAGAACGGCTTGATGTTGCCAGCCTGACGCTCCTTGTAGGCGAGCTGCTGTGGGATGTAAACCTCCCAGATAGAACCCTCAGGCATGCGTGTGAGAGCCTGTGTCCATCCCGGAATCATCTGCGCGGGCACCATCGACACAGGGCCGTTGCCGTTCTTGTAGCTGCTCTCGAAGACCTTGCCGTCGATAGTGCGGCCCTCGTATTGAACCTTCACAGTAGTGGTGTCGGCAGGAATGGCGCCCTTGCCTTCCTTGATGACCTTATACTGCAGTCCTGAGGGGAGAGTCACCACTCCTGGCTTCTTCTTGTTGGCAGCGAGCCACTTCTCGCCGGCAACCTTGTTTGCGCCATACTGCTTGGTCATGGTTGCGCTCTTGATCTGCTCCATCTTGCTCTGTGCCACTTGGTTGGCAATTTCCGGGGTCATGAGGCCCGTCTTGCCTGTAGCGCCGGTTATGAATCCTGCGAGCAGGTTCTTCAGCGAGATGGTCTTTGTTGAGTCGTCGCCGAAGACTTGTTGGTTCACGCCCTTCACGAGCTGTGTAGAGAGCTGCTGGCCAACTTGCAGGCCCATGATGTAAGCGGCCTTCTTCTTGTCGTCGCCAGCGTTCACGCCCTCGTTGATACCTTTCACGAAGTCGTCGATATAAGTGGTGTCTATCACCTGACCTTGCTGGATGGCCTGACGCACATACTGCGACTGCAGCAAGCCGATGGCATAGCTCATGGAGTCGATGTCGGTCTTGAGGTCAGCCCTTGGGGCTGACGAGTTGCCGCAAGCCGAGAAAGTCAATGCGGCGGTGGCCATGATGGCCAAAGTCTTTAATGTTTTCATTTGTTATCTATTGTTTTTGTCTATTTTAAACCTAATGATTCTTTCCCTTGAGGGGTTTTCATCCATATTAAAAAGCAAACGGCGAAAATCAAGCTAATTGTCATAAACACTAATGCGGCCATAACAATATTATTTTAAGAAGTTATTACCAATCGTACCGAATGCCCATGTGACGAGACCTCCAATATTGTCCATGTCTTGAATCCGTATGCCTTATTTCACCTTTATCAGCTCCACGTCGAAGATGAGGGCTGCGTAGGGAGGAATGGATTGGCCGGCACCATGCTCGCCGTAAGCGAGGTTGTAGGGGATGAAGAAGCGGTATTTAGCTCCCTCCTGCATGAGCTGCAGGCCTTCTGTCCAACCCTTGATTACCTGGTTGAGCCCGAACGTGGCAGTCTCGCCGCGACGATAGCTTGAGTCGAACACCTCGCCGTTGATGAGCGTGCCCTCATAGTGGCACTCCACTTTGTCGGTGGCTGACGGTTTGCGGCCGTCGCCCTCGCGCAGCACTTTATATTGCAGGCCAGACGGCAATGTCTTCACGCCTTCCTTCTTGGCGTTCTCGGCAAGGAAATTCTCGCCCTCGGCCTTGGCGGCCTTGGCCTGCTCCTCGGCCTTGCGGCTGAAGAAGTCTTGAACGGCGGCCTGGGCCTCGGCGTCAGACAGCTTGGCGTCTCCGTTGAAGACATCAGTGATGGCTTGCGCGAAATCGTCGATGTTAAGGTCGGTGGCGTTCATCTGTTGCAGTTGGTGCCCGATGCTCATGCCAAGGGCGTAGCTTACTTTGTCCATTATTTTCTATTTAAGATTTGTGTCTAAAATAATTTTATCGCACAAAGTTACGCTTTTTTGGTAGCATAATCATATTATTTTAGTATTTTTGTGGAAATAATAGGATATAAGCGGAAAATATTTGAGATATGAAGAAGAAAGTGGTGTTTTTGACGGGTGCCGGCATGTCCGTGGAGAGTGGTTTCAAGACGTTCCGCGGCAACGACGGCTTGTGGGAGAATTATCCCGTGGAGAAGGTCGCGAGCCATGAGGGGTGGGAGAGGGACCCCGCCTTCGTGACGGAGTTTTACAACAAGCTGCGGCGCAAGCTGTGGGACGCGCGGCCATGCGAGGGACACAAGCTGATAGCCGAGATGGAGAAAGACTACGACGTGACGGTGCTGACTCAAAACGTGGACAACCTTCACGAGAAGGCTGGCTCTACAAACGTCATCCACCTGCATGGAGAGTTGACGAAGGTGTGTTCCAGCAACAACCCTTACGACCCAAGATATATAAAGGAGCTCACCCCTGAGAACAACGACGTGGCTCCCGGCACCAAGGCCGGTGACGGCTCGTTGCTTCGCCCGTTCATAGTGTTTTTCGGCGAGAGCGTGCCCATGCTTGAGCCCGCGGCCGAGGCGGCGTCACAGGCCGACATCTTCGTCATCATAGGCACGTCGCTCGTGGTGTACCCGGCAGCCGGCCTGGTACAGTTCGTGCCAAAGGCCGCCCCGGTTTACCTCATAGACCCCAACCCCGTGGGCGTGGACAGCAACGTGACGCAGATACAGAAAGGCGCGTCAGACGGCATGCGAGAGCTGCTGAAGATGATATAAGCGGCATCTATTAATCCTACACACCATCAGGGCCTTATTCCTCACCGAGGAATAAGGCCCTGATGGGTTATGCTAATCATTTCAACAAGCCATCTCGCGTCGGTTTTTGCCTTCCGCTTCGCGTGCATAATAAAAAAATGCAACAAAGCTTGTTTAATTATAAATTTTATACATACCTTTGCAATTGTCAAGTTTTCTTTATTCATAGTGTTTTTGTGGCATTATAATATGTAAAGCTCGTGACTTTCGCAAACATTGGGAATTATAGCTGATATAGTTATACAATGACTTGCTTGCTAAATCTTAACTTCGCTATTTTAAACCCTAAATAACAACAGAATATGTATATGAAATTCGCCTCGAAAGGATTTTCTGTGTTGTTGGCATCGACGTTGTCCTTGTCGGTTCCAATGATTGCGTATTCGCAAAGCAACAACCAAGTGAAAGGTTCTTCCTCGTCGCAAGGCGCGCCAGTGAAGAATCCGGTAAAAGGACGCGTGACCGACAACACAGGCGAGGGATTGCCTGGCGTAAGCGTGTATGCCAACGGCAAGACGCTGATAGCGGTGACCGACGCCAACGGTAACTTCACGTCTACCAAGCCCATCGGTTATGGCACGGAGATCAAGTTCGCGTCGGTGGGCATGAAGCCCCAACGACTGACCTACAAGGGTCAAAACACGCTCAAGGTGGTGATGGTGGACGACGTCAACGAGCTTGACAACGTTGTCGTGACCGGTGTCGTCAATAAGATGAAAAACAGCTTCACCGGTTCCGCCTCCACATTCTCTGGCGAACAGCTAAAGAGCGTGGGCACCATGAACGCCATTGCCAGTCTGAAGACACTCGACCCGTCGTTCAACGTCCTTGACAGCGAGTTCGGTTCAGACCCTAACCACATGCCGAATATCGAGATTCGCGGCAAGTCGAGCCTTATAAGCACCCGCGATGAGCTTGCCGAGGACCCCAACCAGCCCTTGTTCATACTCGATGGCTTCGAGTCGTCGCTCGAGGCCGTTTACAACCTCGACATGAACCGCATAGCCTCAATCACCATTCTTAAAGACGCCGCCTCCACTGCCATCTACGGCTCGAAGGCATCCAACGGCGTTGTGGTGGTGGAGACCATCAAGCCCAAGTCGGGACACCTGAACCTCTCCTACAACGGCTCAGCCAACGTGCAGTGGGCCGACCTCACGAGCTACAACCTGATGAACTCTGCCGAGAAGCTCGAGTTTGAGAAGCTCGTGGGCAGATACAGCAACTTCAACAATACCGAACAGGAGCTACGCCTCATGCAGTCGTACAACGAGAAGCTGGCGGCCATAGCGCGCGGCGTGGACACCTATTGGCTGTCGGAGCCGCTGCACACCGGTCTCAACCACCGCCACTCCATATATGCCGAGGGAGGTGAGGGCGCCTTCACCTTCGGACTGGGATTCTCCTACAACGGCATCACCGGAATAATGAAAAACTCGAAGCGCGACAACATCAGCGGCAACATTGACCTCACATACCGTCTGAACAAACTGCAATTCAGCAACAAGTTCTCGCTCGACAACACCGACAGCCAGAACCCGATGGTGAGCTTCTCCGAGTATGCCAGCGCCAACCCTTACTATACCAAGCGCAACGAGAACGGCGAGGTGGAGCGATGGCTCGAGTATAATGATGACATCAAGGCTTCCAACCCCCTCTACGACGCGTCGCTCAACAGCTACAGCAAGAGCGGAGGTTTCTCGCTGTCGGACAAGTTCGTGGCGGAATACACGCCTATACAGGAAATGAAGATACGGGCGCGCGTTGGCTTCTCGCACATCAGCAGCGAGAACAAGACCTTCTATTCGCCACGCTCCACGGCATATTATGAGACCGAGTATACCAAGCGCGGATCTTACAGCTGGGGGCAGACCAAGACCAACAAGTATGAAGGCGAGCTCACCATGACATGGGCCAAGGTGCTGGCCGACGTGCACATGTTCAACGTGGCCCTTGGCGGTTACCTCTCGCAGACCAACAGCACATACAACGGATACTCGGCAGTGGGATTCCCCGTGGGCGACTACGACCTGCCGTCGTTCGCCAACGGCTATCCCGATGGAGGCAAGCCCGGATACAGCGAGACCATAAACCGTGCCGTCAGCGCCTACGCCATAGGCAACTACTCTTACGACAACCGCTACCTGCTCGACTTCAGCTACCGTGTCAACGGCTCGTCGGTCTTCGGGCGTAGCAAGCACTACATCGGCACATGGGCCGTGGGACTGGCATGGAACCTGCACAACGAGAAATTCATCAAGGAGGGGCTGAAAGGGCTCGGAATCACTTACCTCAAGCTGCGAGCCTCGATTGGTAACCCAGGCAACCAGAACTTCTCGTCGTCGGCCACGCTCACCACTTTCCGCTACAACTTCAACTCATTCAACTACTTCGGCATGACCACGTCTTTGGCACAGCTCGGCAACCCGAACCTGGAGTGGCAGACAACCATAGACCGCAACGTAGGTTTCGACATAACCATTCTCAATGACCGCCTGAAACTCGTGGGCGACTACTACTACAAGACCACCGACCCACTGCTCATCACCATCGACATGCCGGCGTCGTCTGGAGCCACTGGCAACCAGATATACAAGAACTTCGGCAAGCAGACCTCAAAGGGATTCACCGGACAGGCCACATATTATCTCATACGCCACATCAAGGACCGCCTGTGGTGGAACGTGCGCGGAACCTTGCGCACCGGCACCACCAAGCTGTCGGGCATAGGCAACAAGCTCGAGTCGTTCAACTCGAAAGAGCGTGAGGGGGCCAACCGCTCAACCAAGCGCTACTACGACGGTGCCAGCACCGACGATATCTGGGTGGTGCGCTCGGCTGGCATCGACCCGGCGACAGGTCGTGAGATATTCATCAAGAAGAACGGTGAGCTGACCTACGACTTCTCTTACGACGACGAGGTCATCGTGGGCAACAGCCGTCCTACCATAGAAGGCGTGCTCGGCTCGTCGTTCTCGTGGAAGGGATTGTCTGTGAGCGCCGACTTCCGCTATCGCGTGGGTGGATATTCGTTCAACTCCGTGCTCTTCAACAAGGTGGAGAACATAAGCACCGGCTTGCTGATATACAACCAGGACAAGCGTGCCCTCTACGACAGATGGCAGAAGCCAGGCGACCGCGCGCAGTTTAAGGACATAGCCAATTCCGTGTCCACGCCGATGTCGTCGCGCTTCGTGCAGAGAGACAACTCATGGTCGCTCGAGTCGCTGAGGGTGGGCTACGAGTTCTCGCCCGAGCTGGCACGCCGCTTCGGCATGAGCTCCATACGCCTCAACGCCTACATGAACGACATCTTCCGCCTCACGACCATCAAGCAGGAGAGGGGAACGTCGTACCCATACGCCCGCAGCGTGTCGTTCGCACTATCATTAACCCTTTAAAAACGCATCAACATGAAACTAAACAATTATATAATAACATTGTCGGTGTCGATCTGCGCGATGCTCTGTGGATGCACCGACTGGCTCGACACCCAGCCCAACGACAAGCAGAGCGAGCAGCAGCAGTTTGCCACCAAGGACGGATTCTACTCGGCGGTGAACGGCGTCTACAACCGCATGTCAAGCTCATCGCTCTACGGCAAGACGCTGAGCTATGGAGACCTCGACATTCTGGGGCAATACTACACCGTGGAGCAGAGCAACCAGGGCAGCTACTACAAGTATCTGCGCGCCCTTACCACATGGGACTATACCGAAGACGGCGTCGACGCCGTGCTGAGCTCCACGTGGAACGCGGCTTACTCTACCATAATGAACATCAACGTGGTGCTGAAAAACATTGAGGACGACGCCACGGGCAACAAGATATTGCCACAGCGCGAGCACGACATGCTAAAGGGCGAGATGCTGGCCTCGCGCGCCATGTTGCACTTCGACATGCTGCGCTGGTTCGGACCGATATACAGCAAGAACCCCGAGGGACGCGGCGTGCCTTACAACGAAGACACCGACCCGCAAATCCTGCCGGTGCTAAAGGCCAACGACGTGCTTGAGAACTATATCCTGCGCGACCTGAAGGAGGCCGAGAACTTGCTCGCCAGCTCAGACCCCGTATTGACCGATGGCCCACGTGCCGAGTATGACGAGGTGAACCTCGACAACTCCATGCGTTACCGCCAGCTGCGACTGAACTACTACGCCACCGTGCTGCTCACGGCTCGCGCCTACCTGTGGGCCGACGACGTGGACAACGCGCTTGCCGAGGCGCGCAAGCTGACCGACGACCCGAAGGTGAAGGAATTCTTCCCCACGGTAGACAAGTCGAAGCTGCTCGGCAACTACAACGACCCTGACCGTATGTTCTCTACCGAATCGTTGTTTGGCTATTACAACAAGAACCGTGGCCTGATCTACGACGGCACATTTGGCGGTAGCAATACCGGTACCAGTCTGCTCATCCCACGTTCGGGATATGTAGATGGCAAACTGTTTGGCAGCGTTGATGCTGAAGACATTCGCTACAAGTCTCAGTGGGAGTTGGGCGAGACACTCGAAGGACAGACTTCGATGAAGCTCACGAAGTTCAAGGACATAAACGACGCTGGCAAGAACAATGCAGAGAACAACAAGGAAGACGAGACCGGCGTGCTGCAGGTGCAAAAGTTCTACGGCACATACTGCTCACTGATAAAGCTTAGCGAGGCTTACTACATAGCAGCTGAGTGTATGATGCGCAACGGCAACCTGGCAGAAGCATGGAACTATCTCAACACAGTACGCGAGAACCGTGGACTTGGTTCGTATGCTACCACAACTGCCGAGAAATACTTCTGGAACTTCCTCACACTCGATTATATACGCGAATTTGTAGGCGAAGGACAGAAATTCTTCTACTTCAAGCGTCGTAATATGGGATTTGACAACGACTATAACGGTCGCAAGGAGATAAAGGTATTGGTAAGTGCAGGATTCCCTCCGTTCATACCTCCTACATACAGCTATGAAGACAAGGCTACAGATGCCGAAAAGGAGAAGCGTTTTGTGGCACCGTTGCCTCAGAGTGAGCTGGACAACCGCTAAATTATAAAGTGTTGAACTTTTAAAAACAGAATGGAAATGAAATACAAATTGCTATTATCAATATTGGCTCTTGCCAGCATGTTTGTGTCATGCAAGCATGAGACCATCGATTTGTACGAACTGGACGATGCTAAGATATACTTCCAGGTACAGTCGTACTCTTCGGCAAACGGTGCGGTGGGCTATTCAAACTCTACCGACTACTCGTTTGTAGGTGTCAACCAGAATGTCGACGGCCTTACCTTTAAGGCCACAATACAGATGATGGGACAGGTGGTCGACTACGACCGCGAGTGCAAGATTACCATTGATGCCGACAGCACTACAATGGTAGAGGGCGTCGACTACGAGATTGATCTCGACACATTGAAGATAAAGGCAGGACAGAGTAAGGCAACGTTTGGTGTACGTTTCCTGCGCAGTCAGAACATCAAGGAGAAGAAGCAGGTGCTTTGTTTGAAACTTCTACCCAACAAGTACTTTCAAGTGCTCGAGAAGTATCGTTCTACTAATGTGTGGTCGAACACTACCGCCAAGGAGATGGACGGTTCGCGCTTCGCTTTCTATATGAGTGAAATCTATGAGCAGCCACGTCGTTGGGGGCAGGTCAATGCAGGTGCCTACTTCGGACAGTGGACAGCCACCAAGTATGTGTTCATCAACGACTTCTTCGGTTTCACCACCGACGACTGGGAGTGGTCTACTGGCAGAATCAGCAATGGACGTATGCCTTTCTACGCTCGCGAATTGCAGAAGGAATTGCAGAAGCGTGCCGACGAGGGACAGCCTATGCTTGAGGACGACGGCAGCTATATGCAGCTTGGCGCCAACTATCAGGTGAACTATGACAACGCTACTGAAAATCAGAACTAAAAACGAATGATGATGAAAAAGACAATATTCAAGCTTATGCCCGTTGTCGGATTGTGTGCAGCAATGTCTTTGGCTTCCTGCTCGGACGACAAGGGCAACTACACATACAGCGACGCGAACATAATAACCATCGAGAACATTCCGGCTCTGACATCCGTACTCGCCAATGCCGAGTATGTCGACCTAAAGCCGGTAGTAACATCGTCTATCGACGGTGATGTTAAGGCTGACGATTCCAACTATTCGTTTGCCTACATGCGCAAGGACTCTGACGGCAAGTGGGTGAAACTGGGCGACCAGAAAGATCTCTATGTGCTTGCAGAGATGAACGCCGGAACCAACAACTGCTATTTTGCCGTTACCGACAATCGCACTGGCGTGCAGACCATCTGCCCCTTTGACGTCCGCGCCACGACCATCACTTCCGAAGGATGGCTGGTGCTTTGCAATGAGGGACAGGAAGAGAAGGTGCGCATGGACATGCTGTCACAGATATCGCTCGACCGTATCATGCCGGCATACAACGTGTTGCCGATGGCAGAAGACGTGCCTGCTATGCATCATGCCACCAAGATAGGTTATGTACGTACATACGGTGGATTCAGCAACATCTTCATGTTCTCCAGCACCGACTCGTATGTAGTGCCCACCGCCGATGCTTATGCCTATGGCGAGCTTGGCAAGCTGACTCTTGCCGATGAATTCAAAGCCAATCAGTTCATAACCAAGAGCAACGACCACATAGTCAATCATGTCACTTTGGCTTATCAGGCAATGGGCCGTCCTAATGCGGCTATATGTGTGTCGTCAGAGGGCAACGCTTATGCCTACAACTACAAGTCGACCAACATGTCGGCAGCCTTTGAGTATCCCATTAACACTTCAACACGAGGTGGAACGCCCGAATATAAGGTGGCTCCATATATCGGTGCTACCGAATTGCGATTCGATGGTCTGAATAGCGGATATGCCTGTGCTTTGCTGTACGACGTAGACAACAAGCGATTTATTGGATGGAACAGTAAGGGCGCAGCCAACGACGACCCTGCCGGCATCACCCAGAAATGCGCTCCGCTGGCTGATCCTGCCGAAGGAAAGAAGTTCAGCTTCCAGACAGGTATGGATCTTGTGTGTATGCTCAATACCGCCCAGTCGTCAGGAACGGTGTACAGCATCATGCAGGACGGCAACAAGCGCCATGTGTATGCTGTCAGTCTGCTGACCGACGAATTCAAGCAGCTCGATGCCTTTATGGATATTCAGGCTCCCGATTTCGACAAAGCCACATGTTTTGCGGCAAGTTCGCAGTATGCCGTGATTTATTATGCATATAAGAATAAGGTGTATGCGTACAATCTTGCTACGAAGGCTTCTGCCGAAATCGACCTTGGCACGAATGAGGAGGTAACGATGCTCAAGTTCAACCGCTATGATGAACCGTGGGGTACTGGTGCCGGCATACGCCAAAGCTTCTTGGGCAAGATGGATGAGGAAACCCGCCAGATATATCTCGACCGTCAGAACGACCTCATCATAGGCTCGTACGACACATCCGACACTGGTGTCAATGGTGGTATTCTCCGATTCTATAATGTAGGAGACGGCGGACTTAATCTTTCGCTTAAGAAGGATAAGGTAGGCGACGCCGACCGTGTATGGGAATATAAGGGTTTTGCCCGGATTGTTGACATAAGGTATAAAGAGGTGAAGTAATGGTTTGAAACTTCACATTCTCACCATAACACTAATTCAACTGGAGCCATGCTCCATGCAATATTTGCATTTCTAACCGCTCAAAACTGCGAGTTGAACGCACAAGGAAATCTTTGGCGCGAAATTCTCGAGTTTTGAGCGGTTTTTGTTATATCGTTTATACTCAATGAGTTATTAGAATTGAGACGTTGAGGCGCGAATTGTCGCAACGTAAAAACGCTACATTTTATTGCAAAAGGACAACTTTTGCACTCAGACTGTAGTCCTTTTGCCTTCCAACTGTAGCCCTTTTGAGTTGTAAAAGGACTACAGTTGCAGGGCAAAGAAGGCTTGAATGAGCAGTGGGGTAGGGATGAACGCTGAAAAAACCATCAAAAACCGCTCTCCAAATCTCTATAATCAGATTTTTATTTGTAACACTTTTTTACTGCTTGTACAATATTTACATCCACCTCATAGCCTCCTATGGGACATCTCTACACCACAACGCCTCAACTTCTTTTAAACGACAATAGTGACAATGTTCAACAATATAACAACACAACAACACCTCAACACAAAAACGCATCAACGCCTCAAATTGCGCAATACTTTATATGGAAGAAAAAACTTGTGACTACCTTGTTTATGCATAGTTTGTCCAAAACGTTATAGCTTTTGTCCGATTTGTTAAGGTTCTCATCCACTATTCTTCCTAATTTTGCAAGCGCAATCAGCTAATAACTTCACCAAAAATAAAAACCTAATTAATTATGAAGAATTTCAACCTATTTACATTCTTAGGCATTGTCCTATTGTCGTTGTTTGTAACTGGATATATATAAATACGACTGAAGATTGGATGAAAATAGCCAAAGATTTTGGACAGCAATAATTATTATATAGTCGAAAGTAAATAATTTGAGAAAAAGCAAGCCCAAATCTTTGTGGTTTCACGATAAATGTTTATCTTTACACCATGCGTTTGAAATTGTCTATAGAAGAGAAGGAAGAACTTCGTCGTCTTCAGCGTAATGTAGTTGGCACTCCCGACTATGTACGTATTACTTGTATACTTATGTTTGACAATGGGCGCAGTTCAAAAAACATATCCGAGGACTTGGGCATTAGTGTAGCCACGATATACCGCTATGTCGGCGACTATCAGTTGGGTGGAATTGACGAATTGAACCGCATAGGCTTCACTTACAAGAAGACGACTGAGGTTCCATGCGAGGCGGACGCTGAAAAACAGGCTGAATTCGCTAAGGAGTTAGCCGAAATCTTGATTGCAAAGGACGATAAAACAGTTGTTTACTATGCTGATGGAGTGCATCCTACCCACAATAGTCGTTCTACCTATGGCTGGATAGAAAAAGGGAAACAGTTTGAGCAACCTACTGTAAGTGGGCGTGACCGTGTAAACATCAATGGACTACTTAATGCCTATGATGTGACAGATGTCATTGCGCATAACTGCGAGAGTGTCAACGCACAATCTACCCACTGGTTGTATGAGGCTGCACTGGCCAAACATCCAGACGCATCGTGCATCTACATTATTTCAGATAATGCCAGATACTACCATAACAAAGAGCTAAAGCTATGGGCAGAAGGGACCAAAATCAAACAGATATTCCTTCCACCCTATTCCCAAAACCTCAATTTGATAGAGCTATTGTGGAGATTCCTTCGTAAGAAGGTCATCAATACAGGATTCTATCGAACTAAAGAAGAATTCAAAATAGCCATCAGGCGATTTTTCGACAACATCGCAGATTTTAGAGAAGAGTTGGAGTCACTTCTAACTCTCAAATTCCGATTGTTTAATTCTCAAACTGTTTCTTTTTGACTATACTTAATATTGATTTATTATGGCCTCAAACGTTGTTACCAATTCCATCATATCCACTTTCTCGGCTTATGTGCGGAGATGCTTGTTACTGGCAGTAGTGTCCTTGCTCGCGAGTGTTTGCTTTTCCCAGTCACGGGTAGAATACATTGGTTTCCTTAAATACTCGCTTGACACCACGACCAAGACGGCCGTGTTGATAGGGATGAAAGACAGGTTTTATGATGGTGGCGAGAATGGTGTCGTAATACCCGACAAGGTCAAGGGAAACGATGGGAAGAAATACGCTGTCGTAGCCTTGGGCGATAGTTGCTTTCTAGGCTGTTATAATCTTAGGTCTGTTACCGTACCGTCTTCTGTTACCTCTTTAGGCGACAGGTGTTTTGATTTCTGTAGTGGCCTGACAGAAATTTCTTTGCCTAACATAAAAACATTGGGTAAACTTTGCTTTTCCTTTTGCCAGAAGTTGACAGCCATTAGTTTGCCTTCTGCGACCTCATTAGGGAATTCTTGTTTTTCTTCTTGTATAAACTTGAAAAGTGTCGATTTACCGAGAGCTATATACTTGGGCGATGGTTGCTTTAGAAGTTGTAAAAAGTTGGGTTATGTAAGTTTGTCCTATACTGTTACTTCTATAGGTAAGGAATGCTTTTGGAATTGTCGAAGTCTAAAGCAAATCACCATACCGCATAACGTTACTTATTTGGGTGATATGTGTTTCTTCTTGTGTAATAATCTTGAAAAAATAGTTTTTCAGGGCAAGCGTCCTCAGTCTGGTGCTTCTGTACATTTTTTGGGTTTTGGTAGAATGGTTCCTTGTTTTGTGCCACAAAGTTATTTTCAAGACTATAAGGACGCGTGGGGCAAAGTGTATGATATACGTTCCTGCAGAAAAGAGAAGCTTCAGAAGTTTTTCGGTACAGGCAAATGAGGTTGTCGGCTTTTTAGCGTAAGGCAAATAGCCTGTTTAGCCAAACATAAAGGGGGTGTGTCAAAATTCACACCCTCTTTTAAAATATCACAAAGCCCGAACT
>ERZ1032078.246-NODE-246-length-20820-cov-4.696460_pt1 | contig 20820 bp, 17 predicted proteins | sample MGYA00517101_ERZ1032078 | MGnify/ENA primary metagenome ERZ1032078 (study PRJEB33719, sample SAMN04261301) | wastewater metagenome | biome: rural village; feature: human; material: feces | host: Homo sapiens | place: El Salvador | collected 2013-01-14 ... | reverse complement strand
ACATAGGGCATCGGCAATAACCTTTCCGAAATTCACGGGTTTGCCCATAGGCTTTTTCAGCTCATCAATAGGCTGGTCAAGTATGGGTATGTAATTCTTGTCTTTTTTCTTAGGCTTCATTTTCCTACTATTTGATTTTGCGTTACGCGGATTTGGGAGTTGGCTATCGCCATTTCAAACCGCGTAGCGTTAGAAACTTTGCGGGTATTGTAACGGAAGCAAAACTCATCGAAATATCGCTGCATATATTTCTTGCTAACCCAGTTGTATATGGCATTAACAACACGCTTGCAGAAGTTACCCCAAAATCCCTCAATAGAGTTAGTATAAGCGTCACCGACAACGTACAGACCTTTGCCGTGGTCAACCATTTTCGTGGTGAAGAGTTTACGAACTAAATCATAGCCACACCATTCATCGGTAAAGAGCGTTGCAGTACGCTTTACTGCTTTGAGGATAGGCGGTGTAAGGGATTTAACCGAAGTGTCCTTTACCACCTTGCAAATCACGTTACCGCCACGTTGAAGCATACCGAGTACAGGAACCTTATCTTTGAAACTTCTGCCCTGACTATTCTTAACCTTCTTATTTGCGTGGCGGTTTTTATTCTTGCCTCCGACAAAGGTTTCATCCAGCTCAACTTCTCCGTCTAATTTATCCAAATGGATGTGATGGAATGTTCTGCGGATTTTATGAAGTAGAAACCACGAGGTTTTCAATGTCACGGATATATCTTTTGCTAACTGCGTGGCAGAGATAGACTTTTTGTGATTGCAGATAAGATAGATAGCCATGAACCATTTGCGTAGCGGCAGTTTTGTTCCTTCAAATATAGTACCTACACGCACGTTGAAATTCTTGCCAGTATTCTTACAGCGATAATTACCATCGCCACGGTGATAAACCTTTGAGGTGGGGTCATAAGGCGATACCACTCCATTCTCCCAACGTTTACTTTCAAGGAAGGCGATGCAACTCGCCTCATCTGGGAAAGCTGTGAAGAAGTCATACAGCGAGTTAAATGCTCCAAAGTTTAATTCGTTCATAAGCCAACCAGTTTGAGGTTGGGTTTATTAACTTTGGTGACAAATAATTCTTTGCGAAAAAAGAAAAGACACGACACCATTTAGGAGCAATTCAAATTAGTGGTACACCTTTTTGTAGAGAGTTTCAAAGGCGTACTGGCCGTTAATGACCGTGAGATAAGTCTTCACTTTGACCCACTCATATTTGACTTTGTCTTCCATATCTGTTTTAACACCTCCTTTCTTTGTAGGGATATTGGAAAGAAATTCGGGGTTAAAAAAGAGGATGGTGTCGTGTCTTTCTTATATTAACTCCGCAGAGTTGTAAAATTACATAAGAAAAGACCTAAAATCTGTGGAAATTAGGCGTTAAAACGAGATAAATGATTGAATGTCAAAATGATATTGCCAAATGTTAAACTTCCTAAACGGCAAGGTTAGATAAATAAAGCACCTGCAATCGGAGCGCAAATCAATTAGACTTTCTTATAATATAGCGCAATGACAAGTTTGCCCTGCTCATCGCGTTCCAAACGTGAGAATACGAATGTCTCTTCTGCTGAGTCTTTCATATCAATCGTTTTTTAGGGACATTTAGAGTGTCCGAATTGTAGTTGAAAGCCTTGTTGAAATGAAGACGATTGCAGATGCTATTTTGATAACGCTGGATTGCTATAATCTTAGGCAATCAGCAAGGTTAAATTTTCTAAACGACAAGGGTAATGTCGTATAAACTCACCTTGAAGAGATACAGTCTCCCACAGAGGCGTAATATCTTTGCGTTGCTTTAAAAATTCTTTTCCATATATAATCGCTTGTAAATCTTGCTTGAATATTCCTAAAAATTGAGCAGCGTTAGACAAATAGCCAAGTATAACACCTATCACAAGGACATCTCCTATTTTAATAACTACATCGCTCCATACACATGGGCGTTGTATTTGAAAATATCCTAAATAATAAAAAAAAGTACCAACCGACAAGATTATCCATGCGGCACCACTTCGAAAATGCTTATATGATAAAAGATTTGATTTCACAATGGCCATATTTATTTTATTGTGCAAATTTAGTAAAAAGACATAAGAAATGAGTATTTCCAAGCCTATTTCTATTCATATTATATAGCATATGTTTTTATTCAACAAATATAATAAGGTCTGTGTTACTTCATAACGTGTGCCACCTCATTAGAAACAGCCTTGTTGATGAAATCGTTTATGGTGGTTCCAGCAGCAGTGGCAGCGTAGGCTACAAGTCCGTGAAGTTCTGACGGCATACGGAGTACCAACTTACCACTGTATGGCTTTGCAGGAGCAATGCCACGCTCCTTGCAACTTGCAATATAGGCATCTACTGCACTATGAAAATCATCTGTGATTTCATCAATCGTTGTACCCTCATAAGAAATAAGCGTTCCATGCAAGCCTTGAACTTTGCCAAACAAGCATTTGTCTGCATCGCTGTATTCAACAGAACCGGTATATCCTTTATATCTTAACTGTCCCATAATTATATAAGTTTTAATTCTTTCAACGTATCAATCAGCTGCTTAACTTGGTATAACTTCAATTCTCCATTCGGGTGTGGTTTGTGAAGCAATATCGTGTTGTTTCCATTTACAAACTCAACTCGTGAGCCTGAAGTCTTGCCTTTGTTTCTTTCTTCAAAACCGAAGTATTCAAGTAACACCTTGGCTTCGTCATAATGGAAGTCTTTCGGTTTACCAAGCAATCGTGCTATCAGTTTCTCTTTCTTACTCATTGGTAATGGTTGTTATTTGATGATGCAAAGATACTAAATATAGTACTAACAACAAAATATTTACTCAAGTATTTTTTCAAAGAAACGCAATCATTATCATTGATGCAATATAAAAAGGAAAGCGCATCGATTCACATCGACACGCATGACAATCAATTTATTCACTTTTCAAATATGCAAAATAGAGAAAAATGCCAATACGTAATATACATTTGATAGTAAGCCAAACTCTATCCAAAACACACATCGCTTTCGATCTATTACACTTATAATATATACTGTTATGGCAAGTAACGGAACGCCATTCATTAGTATCAGCCATAGCAATGCACAAATACCAGCGACAATGGCAGAATACTTATGAACATTGCCCTCAAACTCTTGCTTGAATGCAGGAGCAGCCGCCACAAACAGCAAACCACCAATCAAACCAAATGCCAGTACCTTATAAGGTTCCGGTGTAAAATCAAACAACGGCACAACACATAATGCTACTGCAATCGTGAGGATTATTGGAAACAGCCACTGCTTTTCGGTAACGTAAAAGGTGTTGCTGATAGATGTTGGCAATCCTCGATACAGAGAATATAATCCGAGATATACTCCCATTATCAGTATAGACAGACTGACTAAAACTATATAGACCATAAGCATATTATTTAATTACATCAAACACAGACCAATCAATTGAATATTTCTCGTTCCATTCCTGTTCACAGATAGTAATTTTGTGATTGCTGAGTGCCACTGCTATCGATGCAAGTTCTTCAGCGGTTGTGAACTCGTGGAATACTGGTGCTCCATTCTGCGTTGTGCCGAGGTTAAGCGTGATAGGAAGTTGTATTAGACCGCCTTGCAGAGCGACAATAAGCCCTGTCAAATCGCTTTTACGTTCCTCCGTGTATTCTACCCTCAAACCATTCCATTCAAGGCCACAACGGAGCTTTTCGGCATACTCTCGTTCAACGGTTTCAATGATTGCAGACTTGATTTCATCTGGAGTGGGAAAATGATTAAAGCGCAAGCGGTAGTTCCACCCAGTTTCATCATTCTCGTTATCCTTGCCGAAACCATAGATTAACTCGTACTTATTGCGACCAACTTTATAAAGTCCATCTTGTCGCTTGGGACTTCCATAAACTTTATCCATATCTTATAAATTGATGTTACAACGTTTTAGTATAGCGTCAAACTCTTGGTTGGTAGGTGTGTGGAGATTAAGGGAAGATGCAGAAACAAAATTCAGTTTCTTGTATTTGCCAGAGTAATCAACACTTATGCCCACAAACATAGGCAACACTTCCTCATCTTCCATTTGGTCGAGTATTTGCCAAATTTCTCTGTCTCCAGTCCACAACTTGCAGACCGCACCATGAAGTATCAGGCTTATGACATACTTGCTTTTCGGTTTCTCGACAAACTCACCAGCCACACCTTGTATGGCGGCTGTCTGTAATCTCTTGCTGTATTCTTCACGTTCTCGGCGAGGAATAACTTCACGTTCAAAGTCAAGTATAATCACCCCTTGACGATCTACATCTTGTGGGTAAACCACTCTGCCTTTAAAGTTTTTCTTGCCGTCCAATGTTGATGGTTTTACCTTGAAATTTCCGAAATCATTCATATTTCTCTTATATTTGAGTTTCTTATATTCTGTTGGAGTAATGAGTTTTTTGAGTAGGTGTTTGCAATCAGCGTGTGCTGCCATACCAAAGAATGAGCCTATCAGCGATATTCTCCGCTTTCTTGATTTCACTTTGGATATTCTGCGAGCGAACTTTTGCTTTGTTCGTTTTCTGATACGTGAATAAACAACACGCATTTGCCTGCTGTCGTCGGCAAATGTTACATATCCAAGATAATCAAGACCAACACTGATTGGACGGACTGCTTCGCTTGATTTAATGGTCAATCCTAATTCGGATAGGAGTTGTTTGATATATCTGCTTAGCAACCATAACTCCTTCTTGTTAGATGCGAACATCACTATGTCATCGCAATATCGGTAATAGTGATAGCGTATTTCCTGACCGTTGATTACGACTTTTCCATTTCCCTTGCCAACTACTGTATCTGTGTCAGTTATCTTATGGCTGCTGACAAGTTCACACATCTTGTGATCAATCTCGTTCAAATGGAGATTGGCAAAGCATTGTGAAGAACGTAACCCTTTTGACAGACCTTTATCAAGCAAACCGATGAAGTTGTCAAGCATAGGAAGTACTACGGTATCGTTGACATACTTTCTGATTTGCAATTTCATCAATTCTTGGCTGATGTGGTCATAATATCCGAGTATATCACACTGATAGTAGTATTTCATTCCGTCAGGATCTGAAATCAGGTCTTCCTCAATGATTTTATGCAACCAGTGCATGCCTCTGCCTTTTATGCTTGCAGCCGTGTTTTTGATAAGTGTTGCGTATGTGTATCGCTCAAATGGAACCATAATCGCATGACAGCCTATTCGATGAAATACTGTCGGTGCTTGCACAATACGTTTCTTAGGACCGTCTGTTACTTCAAGTGTTCTGAAATCCTTTTTGGTAATCCTGAATGTTCCGGAAGACAGTAATTCCATTAATCGCTTGCAGTATTCTTTCCTCTTGGGTTTAAGATGTTCCCTTTGCTCTGCGTTTTCAAGATGACCTACGACATAATCAAAACTATCATATATATTCCTGTCGTCAGCAATTTCATCAATGAGATTGCTGATTGGGAATGTCCTTGCAATTTCTGCTGCAAGTGGTTCCGGACTATAAAATGGCAGTTCTATCATATCCATAAGCCTTCAGGCGCTTTTGTTATTTTTCAGCGTTCTTCCTTTCGGATAGGTGTGCTGAGGCTTGTGTCCCTCGGAAGATGTGTTTGCTATCTCGTAGCATTTGCAGTGCTTCCGATTATTGTTGTCCAAAGGGGCAATTCGTTTGCGACTAAATGTGAGCCGAGAGCCGTTGTTCGTGTTCGAGTTCGAAGAAACGTTATTCGCATTCGAGTAAACGAGACCGCCATTCGCATTCGCATTGTTACTCGCACGACCAACGACACGGCACCGGGGACACGCCACCTTTTTATTTTGTTGTTAATTACAATTTCTGTTTTTGTGTGCGACCACGGCTTACTTTGCGCAAGCCGTGGAATAAATGTTTTGTTATTTGACAAACTCTATTTTGCCACTGAAGGCGAGCCGAGAGCCGTAGTACGTGTTCGAGTACGAAGAAACGTAATGCGCACCCGAGTAAACGAGACCGCCATACGCATACGCACCGCTACCCGCACGACCAACGACACGGCACCTACCATGGGAGTAGTATGCACAATCCGAGTAATTCTTGTTGAATGCAGAGTTGTCATTAGTAACTTTGCCAGGCACATAGTCCATATATCTGCCGAAGCGGACACGACCAATACAATAGCCAGATTGTGATGAGTTGTTGACACCTTGAACTACACGTTCAGTATCAGTATGAACATCATAGATATGCCAACGAGCGTCAATCGGGTAACTACCTTCATCAGCAGGACACTTCTTCGCTTTCCAGTCTGCAAATGACTTGACATTCACAGCAACGTGCGACATCCATTCATAGTTACAAGCAACGAAATTCTGAATGCCAAACATTAAATTGCCATTACCAGAACTTGTGTTTTCTTCTGTGCGGTTGCCAAGGACATTTATATTCACGCCATTGAGTGTCTGACCACCTGTCGTATATCCCACACCACAGCCACGACCACAAACGGCTTGTATATCACGATTGCCGACCAATTCCATAATGATGTTGGCAAGGTCTTTTGACTGCTCGTAAGATATGGCATGGAAACCTTCTCCTCTCATCTCGCATAGATTGATGCAATCCTGACGAGTTCTGTTCAAAGATGATGGCGCAGACAAGTTTGTAACTTTGCCTTTGCTGTCATACGTCCAAGCGGAAGAAGTTGTTGAAGTTCCAGTTCCGACTACTGCTTTTGTTCCCGATATTGAGCGAGCACGATTAAGGCTGTCTTGCCCCATTCCATAAACACCAACGAGAAACTCTTTACGGAACACCCAGTCAGGCTCAATAGCTTCAATAGAAGAACTATCCACGGCTATTGCTTCTTCGTCATCACAGCCAATATGCGAAATGAACATAAACTTCTCCGCACCGGCAGGAACATTGGTGAATATATAGTCCTCTCCGGCAATGAAGTCAAACTGCGAATGAGATATAGCCATTTTGAATGTGCTGATAATCTTACCATTCGCATCGACAAACACACAACCAAGAGTATCATTGTTGATGCCAGGCCAACGGACTTGTTTCATTCCGCTCACTTCAATTGAGTAAACACTGCAAGCAGAGTTAAGCGTAATTACAGGTGCTTCTCCCACAACTTGACTTGACAATACAAGTGCTGCATTTGCCTCGACAAGAATGTCTGATAATTTATGACGAATAACTTTGGTTGATGTAGAGATTGGCTCATCTGAACAAATAGATCGAATACCATATTTGGTCTGATTCTTGAAGTCATTTACGCCCTTATACCAATGGTTAGGAATGTGTTTGAAGATGTCATACCCCATACCCGAACTGTCTGTAAGGTCAATGCTTGTGCCGTCAGCCATAAAGTTATAGTTATCATCGCTGATTTGTTCACAACTCATAACCTTAGTATCAGGGTTGTATGTACCCTTTACAGCGTGGCTCATATCATCAAGGCGTTTGAAATGGCCGCTTGGGACATAATCATTGCCGAACAAATATCCAGTGCTGTTGTCAAGGTTCGTGATGTTCTCACAATCATCTTCCGTATCGGTATAACTAACGATTGAGAATTGGGAATTAATCACATTCAGTTCCGGGAAGTATTGGTTGAGTGATTTTAATCCTACGACACCATCAGAATCATCGTCATCAATCAGTTCTGACAATATCCACCGACCGATTAAGCCTGAGCATTTGCCACTTTCCTCATACGCCTTGCCAGTAGCATCAAGACCGATTGCACCTATAGAGTATATCTTTCTCAATACACTGACACTTGCGGTCATATTGATGTTAGGAATACGAATCTCTTTAATTGAGCCACCATTTGCAATTTCCATAACGATGTTTTCTGTATCAATATGGCTACAACCTTCAATCCACAATCTATTGATGCCTGCAACGCTTGCAAGAGTAAGACCACCGGGATATGTCAAGTTCGGGAGGTTCACAAGTTCAAGTGATGTCATTGTTGCCGGAAGCGTCAGCGTTTCAATAGGCGATGTTTGAGCAATGGCACAAGATGTGAGTTTTGTATCTGTTGCCGTGATACATTCAATGCGGGGACAGCCCTTTGCATCTACACTTGTCGCAGTGGTTTTGCTGATGTCAAGTTTGCGTAAGAATGGCATATCACCAAGAACAATGGACCCTAGTGAATTAAAGCCGTTCAGTGATGTGTTTGCCGTATGCTTATCACCTCCAAGAATGATTTCCTCAGCAAGTTCAAGTTTACTCAAATCATCAAAGTGGAAAGCAAGCGACATTTCAGAAAGGTCAATCTTACTCATTCTTCCCGGCTGATAGATGTAGAGCAGAGCTCCTGCATCGTGGGCAAAGTTGGTGAACTCGTGCGATTCCCCTGCTTCAAGGAATACCGTTTCTGACAACTGACCGCTTGCGTCATTTCCGACACCGAAATAACCAGTCGCAGATGCAGTGATGTATATCTTAGAACTTTCAGAGATAGCAGACACACGACCACTCAACGGATTAGTGAAGAAATCGCCAGTCTGGTAATATCCGTCACGAATCGCCCAACGCTGTTCAATGAATCGAGGCATTGTAGTCAAGCCTAATCCGTGCAAGGCATAGAAGTACGGCAAATTGGCAATGCTCGTATGGTCAATGTACTTGCGTTCTCCGTCATACGAAGATATGACCTTTGGCCAGAATTGCAGTCTGCTTTCAACGAAGAAGTACATTGCTCCGTCAGGAGAGAATGGAACCATTGTTCGACCGCCAATTTCTGATGTCTGGTTACGCATCTTGTTGATTACACTTTTCAGTGAAATAGTGGAGACACCGAGATCGTTGCTATTCCAACACTCTTGTTGCTTGTCAATGTTATTGAACAGCACAGAGCCGCTACCCATATAAGGGTTGGTGTAACCACTTTCTTCATCAGTCGGTTTCATCGGATCAACTTCTGCATCAATATCACGACCACCGTCATTATCCGAACCATTACAAGTATCACAGTCATACACTTTGTTCAGATACATTCGTGTCGGCTCCATATTCTTGTAGCCTGAATATACTCCGTTATCTACCGAGCAACCGTCTTCAAGGAAGAACATTGGCTGCATATTCTTGGCTCGCTGATCTACTGCTGCCAAATAGTCAGAAAATCCGGTGTAAGCCATTGCACTTTCAAGTGATATGTAGCGATAGGCATTTTTCTTCCAAATGTCTTTCCAATTATCAATCTTTGAATAGTCGCAAGAATCGAGGAAACGCAATACATTGAACAAATCGTAAGGTACTTTCTTGCCAAGAGCAAGGTCTTCTTGCAATTGGTCATTGTCAATCATGCATTCAAAGTAATACGTCCACGCAGGATATGTTTCAGCGGCAAGTCCAAGTTTGTTCACCCACGATGATTTCTGGGCAATAGGCTTCATCATATCATCTACTGTGGTTACACCTTGGAACCAGTCCATACCAGCATATTGAAGCAACTCATATCCGCTTACAGGATTGAGTACATCACCAGTAACGATCCACTTACCATTGACTTGCTTCATTGAACCAGTTGAACGTTTCCAAGCACCGCTTATATTGCGATAAATGGCATAATCTCTACCACAGTATTGAGAAATGAGATATACGCTGTTTGTATCAAGTCCGTCAGTTGTCTTGAAACGTGCTTCTGTCTGTGCAAGTGTTTCACCAGCAGTTCCGAAGAACTCTATGAAATCACCATAGTTCAGACAGCCTTTGTTATATCCTGGTGTATCTTTGAAACCGAGTGCAACTTGCTCTCCCTTATCTTCTTTCCAGTTGCCTTTTGCGTGGAACCAAGCATCTTGCAGAGTGTCGGTAGTGGCACGGAAGCAGGCTATCGGGTGATTTTTGGTAGAATGGTCCATTTGCAAACCAGTAAGCACATCATCACCACCCAAGTCTTGTGTTCCGTCAAATGCACGTTGTGCAGGTGTCTGATAAGCAGAACCAAGGGCACGAAACGTTGCATTCATCATATCACATACACCGCAGTCATTAGCATTACTACTATCCGAGTAGTCCACCTTGACAGTGATAACATCAACGAATAGTCCTGTCTCGCTTACATACACTTTGTTGTGCTTTGCTGCAAGTATGGCTTTACGACCGAGTTCTGTGCTTTCATCAGGATTGAGCAGTGTTACGGTTGCCTTCTTACCGGTAGCCTTATTCTTCTTGTTGAAGTTGAAACGGTCATTCTTGATTGGTCGTTGGGCTGATGTCGTTCCCTGACGTCTCCAAAGCGTGTTTACAGCTTTGAAGTTCACTTCTGGGTGTTGTGGATTGAAATAGTAGAGAGTACACGAGAATTGGTCTGATGTACTCGTACCACCATTCATCTTATAATCATAGTTGTCAAACGTTGTTTGGTCTGCGGCAATGACATAGTAAGGAATACCCTTTGCTTCCATTAGCGACATTGATGGCTTGCCGGTTGTATCAAGTACGTTCTCTCTGTCGTACTCGGCAATCATAGCAGTAACATCGCTCAATTTACAAAGGTAGTTTTGGAATGCCTGTAGCCACTCCATATAGCTGTTATAAGCCATAAAGTAGTTAAGATTGAAATCACCATTCGTGGAATTGAATGTGATTGTCTTGTTTTGTCGGAGTGCGCTTGTACCCGGCTGATAACCGATGGCTGCACATTCTTCGCCATTCACATACAATTTCACAAAAGAATAGTTCGTTCCCGAAGATGCGTCAGATGCTTTGTAGGTAACATACTTTGTTCCCGGCTCTATAACTACAGCAACTGTAACTTTTTCTCCACATCTGAAACCTACTCGCTGCCTTTTTGGTGTACCATTGAGAACTGTCAATACGACTTCATTGCCTTTAACGTAGAAGCCAACACCTGCCGACGAGTCATAGCATTCACAAAGCATTGCATCTTTGTCCTTGATGCTCTTTGTGGAAAAGGCAAACTGCAATGCACAACCACTTGTTTCAAGCGCTGATGACGAGAATGGAGAGAATGGTATTTCTGCTGTAACATTCTCTGCAATACGTAATACTTGTTCTCCGAGAACTGAAACGAATCCATTAGAGTTGTAGTTACAGCCATTAACGACCATTGAATAATCACCATCTTTGATGCTGTGGTCTGTCTCGCTGTTGCTTCTCGTTGAAAAATCAAACGAGAACAAAGCACCTTCCTTTACACTTGCATCAATGGCAGAACCTTCAATGGTCAAAGTGATTGTAGCACTTTCAACTGAACTACTACGGGCAAAAATACCAATGCTCTTACTTCCATCGGTTGCATAACCTTGTATCTGTTTGCTTACATTATACGGCTGGCCTATCGGACAATTTACAGTAGTTGCAACAATGCCGTCAATAACGACCTCTACCGCTGTTGTTGTCTTGTTTGGAGTGTAAGCTGACACGTCAACTGAAAGACTGTCATACAAGCGTATTTTGCCGTTATTTCTATCATCATAGCGCAATGCAACCAGTGGCACCGAAGATGTACTATCAACACACATTATGGCCGTATAGATAATGTTGCCTTTTACGCCTGATGCGATATCAGTACCTTGTATACGTATTGGATAAGCACCATGAGAAAGCGTCTCTCCATTTCCAAACGCATTATTCGGATTGATAGAGATGTTGTGTGAATACGTGTCTAAGACGGTAGCAGTTCCGAGTACTTTCCATTCGCCATTGTAGAGCATTTCTGTTTTGACAAGAATGCCTTGTTTTGTGCTTACATTGTTCTCAAACTTGTACATTGGCAAAGACTTCTCTTTACCTCCTACCTCAAGAGCGGTAGATGATGTATAATTGAGCGTCTGAATGCAAGTGCAAGTAACATCAACGGCAGTAACGGTTATGGTTCTGCTCTTTGTGTTGCCGTCCGCATCTGTTGCAGTGATTGTGAAATCCTTGCTTGATGCTGATGTGATGAAGTCTGTGAAATCAAATTTGAATTTGAAATCAGTAGCACTTGTTGATGATGCCGTGTTTACGGTGTCGCTCCACAACACAATGCGTGTAAGAGGGTCAATGATGCTTATCGTCTTGATTGTTCCGAGGATTTCGGTATCACCGTCAAAACTTACACTTTTGATTGCTGCACGCAGAGTGATGTTGCTCCCGAATGCACCGAATATCGCTTGTGTTTCAGGATAAATGTTGAGTGTTGAACCGCTTTGTGTACCACCGCCATTACTACGTGGGATTTTTATCGCATCACCAACTTTTTCTCCTTTGGCATTTACGCCTTGGAAAATATAGTTTTCTGCATCGCTAAGGTCATCAAAGTTTGCAACAGGCTTGGTCTGGAATGCTTCAAACGCACCACCAGAAGTCAAGACTTCTTTGCTGTCCTTTTCAACTTCATCAGTGGAAGCGATATCACAGCCCCCACCATTTCCGAAGTCTTTCCATTGACTTTCATTAGTGGCAGTCATATCAGTCAGTTTGCCTTGGTACTGTTTTGTCTCCCAAGTGTTCGTTTCTGCATCACGTCTATACGTTATGACAAGACCTTCCTTGCGATACTTTATACCACTTGACTTCTCGTAGTCTATCAATGCTTGAATAGCCATTGACAAAGTATAGTCTTTGTCCTCGTATAATTGATTGATGTTGATAACAGGTTCTACACCTGCGGATATTCCTGCTGTGTCAATCCAATTTTCAATTTCTACGAAGTCAACCTTCTTGGTAGTACTACCGATATATTGGTATGTTTTCCACGATTTGTCCGCTATGGCAAATGTGATTTGCATACCGAGTTTGTTCTTCCCTTTTTCGCAAGCGACCACTATGGCGGTCTGCAAGGTATAGTATGGATTAGTACTATCAACAATAGGCACCTCATTCGTTACGTTGAAGCAGTTGCCGACAGACGAGTTTTCTTCAATGAGTTTTATGATTGCTTCTTTGCTGGATCCAACAGAAGCAAGTGCGTTTTCAGATTTCAGCCAAACATAAGTAGCACCGCTATTGTCAATGAAGATGCGGTCTGGACGAGGGAACTCCGATGTTGTGTTATAATCAAGTATCTCTGGCCATTCGGAGCAAAAGTATAATGTGCCATCATTGTTAATGTCAATACCGATACGGAATGATTTGTCAATGGTGGAGTAGTAAATGTCTTTCTCATCGTACTGATATGGAAACGACTCTGATTCGTCCCATTCAAATCCACCTCCTGCATCACTGAACGATTTTGTAAGCACATTACCAAAACGGCGAGCAAGACCGACTTTTTCAAATTCGGCAATTTTATCAGCAAGTTCTTTTCCCTCATTTCCCGGATATGCGTCTTTATCTGTATATCCGAGTTTCATATCAGATCCAATGATTATGAGAGATGATGAACCTTTACGATACACTTTGCTTGTGGAAGTGCAAGTATAGATTTTGCCAGAAACCGGTGTGCGACCATTGTCTGTGGCTATGCCAAACTTATCTGCATCACCCCAATTGGGATAGTAGTTAAAATTATTTATTATCAGGCTTGGCTCACCATCAACATCTTTCCATACATCATCTGTCACAGAAAGTTCTGGCGAAGCCAATGTCTTTATCGTTGAATTAGGACGAAGCACAGAACCCCATTCATCTTCTGCTACAGTAAAACGAGCGACTGCAAGAACGAATGTGGAAGTAGCTTCATTATACACAACCATACAGCCGCTGTCAGTTGATTTCTTTATAGTTGTGGTTGATTGTAAAGTAACGTCAGATACTATCGAATTAAACTCTATAACATTATCAAACTCTGTTGGTATACGTTTATAGGGTACTAATCCGTTTCCATCAAGTGGTGCGATACCATTAGAGGCACCTATTTTATTGTTTACTTCCTCTATTGATGTTGTATTATTTTTTGCCACTTCCGATGCTTCGTCAGCAGTCTTTTGTGCGCTGTCAGCAGTTTTCTGCGCATTTTCAGCCTTGCTATTTGCATCAGAAGCAGTATTCATAGCATTGTTGGCTATTGCCGTGGTGCTATTGAGGGTATCTTGAAGCGTTTTATCAGTATTCACCCTTGCCGTGGTTTCTTCAGACAAAGATGAATCTGTCGCATCAATAATATCGACAAGCATCTTGCCGACACGCTCTGCGGTATTGTTACCCTCGCTATCCTCGTAGCGAATGACTTCTGCCTGGTTTTTGAGAAGTGATTTATTGTTAAGTGCCATATCGTAAGATTTTATCCTATTTTTCTAATTTTAATTCCTCCGCTTGATGTGGATTTGCCAATGCCGTTTGAAATCAATCCTATACGTTTGCAGTAATCGATGCAGTCTTGCAGATAAGAGTTTGCCACTTCTATCGTGTCGTTATAGCAAGACGAGCGTTCTGCTGTTGATATGTGGGTGGAGTAGTCCGATTCTTTCAGAACAATGCCATATCTTGTAGGTTGAAAATCTCCGACCATAACATTTTTGGCGAATACGTAGTAGGATATTGTGGCTTTTAATCCTGTGAAATGGAATACATCGCCACGATACACGTAAGAACCACCTGAAAGTAATTTTTCAAGGGATTCGTCAATATCGTCCTGAAGTAATTGATGATATAACTTATCGCCAAGGACTGGCTTAATGCTCATCATCTCAACTTCAGTGATATAAGCAAGCAGTCTTTCATCGTTGATGTTGTTGCCCATTGGGCGTCCGGCAATGACTACTTCATTGGTTTGAATGAGGTGTTGTTTCATCTTGCAACGCTACTGATTGGTTACTAACGTATGGCAAAGGTTCTATCTCGTAATCATTACTTGGATTTGCAACCTCATACCATCTATCAAAAATTCTTTTTAAGGCACGGGAAATGGCTCTACGCTCTTTATTCACAAGTGAATTGTAGTATTCGTAGGCTTCTGCCAAAACAGTGCCGCTAAAGCCAAGTTTGCCTGCCCTGATACAATACCACGGTTCTTGACCAAATGCCGAATAAATCCTTTCAACAATACTTTGCTCTGTGCAGGTGAATTTGGCATCATAGTTCGTGCCTTCAACGTTGATAAATTCCGGCTTGTCATCATCGGCATTGAATGTAATATCCATTATAGAGCAACAATTAGCATCACCTTGGAATACATCAAGGCTCTTGCTGAAATCATACTCATCGTCTTTCTCTATCGTATTCCCATTCTCATCAAAGTCATAACGGACACCTTTCTTATGTACGAACATACCAGCAAGCATAAATCCGTTACGCACATTTCGGTACTTTACGTTGTCAAGACCTTCGTCTGTAGAAAGACACGTTACAACTTTATCGTAAATAGGTTTGGGATATTGACAAAAGCCATCAAGGCTGAACCATAGTATCTGACCTGAATACATATCTATACCGCCCTCGTGTTCAATCTGCGACATTACCACTTTCTGAATGGGATTGAACATATATATCTTTTTGACGGATTTCTTATCTACGGTCAGTTTCTTGCCTTTCCGTGTACTTTCACCAGTCCAATCCGGGTGAACATTGACATAAAGGACTTGACCGTTCTCATCTTCCTCTTCAAGTCGGCAATCTTGGAATGGAACGTGTTGCAGTTCTACAATTTCTGCTGCGGCATTGTAATTGACGTGAAGAGCAAAACCACGATACAATGCAACATCTTGTGCAATCAGACGGAAAACGTCATCAATAGTCTCTCCTTTGCGGTTGCACACATATTCCGCAAAGTCAGTATTTCGTAATCCATTCCCCTCAATGAACGTCTGATACCTATCTACACACCCTGCTCCCGTAGGACTATTCTGTATGAGGTCATACATTCGTTGTGGGTACAAATTATCAGAACCATAACTTTGAATGTTAAGGTTCATCAGATAATTGGAGGATATGCGTTTAGGCGGTCTTATTACATTATTGGCATTCATCTACAAGAATGGATATAGTTGTGTTTCTTAGAGGTCGATGGCTTGCTCTGACGCTATGCTGTCTTGACCTTCGGTGTTTGTGTCTTCGGCTACGGCTTTTGTCTTTCTTGAACGATTGGGCTTCGGAGCGCTTAACTTGGCGATTTCCGCTTTCAAGTTAGCCACTTCCTCTATCAATGCATCACGTTCTGCGTATGCCTTCTCAAGGGATTGGTTTGCACCGGCAAGTTCAGTTTGCAGACTGTCCTTTTCAGCAGCCAACTGAATATTCTGTGCTTCAAGCATTTCAACCTTTGACACAGAGCTATCAGGCACGTTATCGTTTGTGCAATTTTGTTGAAAGTCAGAAACTTGCGTTTCCCAACCATCAGGCAAATAGGAAAACATCTTGGTATTTTCCTCGCAAAGCGACAAGTACTTAACGGCAACCTCATCAGTAAGATTGGCGTTAGTGAATGCTTGTGAAGAACCGAAGAAGGTAATCACTGCGCCTGCTTTAAGTTGATATGAAGATTTCTTTGGCATTTTCTGTTCACGTTTGAGTTTTGTATATATTTCTATGTAAGCATCTCGATAGCAATTACTACACCCTTTATTGGTTATCTCCTTACCAAAAATCAGATAGTACATACTATCTAAGAAAGAACGGTCAAGAGAAGAAAAGCCGCTGTGATAACGGCTTTCCATTTCTCTTAACCGAAGTATGGTAGAATCGTAATCCATAATCAATATTTAGATACCGGAAACGAGGGACTGAAGTGCTGTACGGGTAGTGGCAACATCTTCTTTGAACAAGTAAAGTGCAGGAGACGGAGCACCGCTTTCTTCAAGGGTCGAAGACCAACCGCCATCTGTTTCTTCGGAGTATTTGTCATCGGCAAGAGCTGTAGCTGATAAGCCTTGCTCAAAACCGTAAACTTGGAAAGTGTTTTTGCCGTCTTTCCCGGCAAACTTGTTTTCAAGTACAACTACGAATTTTCCATTGGCGAGAGGGTCTATGATGTCTCTAACGACATCTGGACCATTGTCAAGTATTACGACATTGACAGTCTTGGTAAATTTCTTTCGATAAGTACCGTCTGCAATCGCAGTATTTGTACCCGTGAAAGGAGTCTTTCCGGGTACATACATACGATAGCCCTTTTTGCCAGTCTTTAATACAAGTGAGGAGAGGATAAAGCGGTTGTCTTCGGCACGAGCACAAGAATCGAAGTCTATGTCATCATAGTTCATTATGTAGCCATAGTTCTTCAATCCGCCAACAGAAGCATTGTCGCAGTCTGCGACCATATCTGCTGCCAATTTGTAATCGCAACCATTTGATGCCATAACTTATCCTTTCTTTAGAATGCACATTGCACGAGAGCATCTTCTCCTACAAGTGTACCGATGTTAGATTGAGCAAAAATGTGGTTCAGACGAGTAACATCATCAAATGTTACACTGACATCACTGATAGCGTCTTTTGCGGTTGTGCCTGCAAAGATGTTTTGAGGTGATGTGAGGATAGCACGATGAGGACAGTTGAGAGAAGTGCCATTGTCTTCGTACTTCTTAATCATTCTATCCCAAATGTCAAGCACAACGATATTATGACCATCATACTGAGACATCTGAATGCCACCTGTTACTTGTTCAACAGTAAGTTGGAGATTGTGCAAACGCTTAACATCGTTACGCAATGCTTTGAAAAGAGAGTTGGTCATCATAATGACGTGGTCCTCTTTGTCAAAGATACGTGAGTCAGCGTCAGACAACAGTTCATCAACTATACCGACAGCAACGCCTTCTTGACGGATTGCTTCTTTTTGCGACTGGTAAGTTACCTTTGATTCTGAATCTTTTGCTGTGTTGGCTGCAATGGTGGTGAGCTGATGTGCATTTGCGGCAGTGATTGCCTTGAAACGCTTGAACAGACCATCACACATTGTGAACAATGCAGGATCCACACCTGCGGTAATCAGACCACTGCTTTCGATATTCTTGGCATCTTTGTCTCCGAAGAATACAATACGCCAATACATATCGGTCATAGCACGTTGAAGGAGAGGAATGAGAATGTCATTCCAATACGGAGTGTCGGTAAGGTTATGTACGTTAGTACCCCAATCAAGACCATACTTGGCGAGAGTATTTTCCAACTCGGTATAGCACATCTTCAAAGGGATTTGCCAAGGACCGAGTTCCCATGTCTTTTCAATGCCGTTTACATTGACATTGTCGTAGCTTGGATTGCAACCCGACTGGTTCTTACCAACATCGCCCATATCGTCAATGTACCCAAGTTTCTGACCATTGAAGATGCCAGTCTGTTGGGACATCACGAGTTCGATGTCCGGGTCATTGAAAACGGTGAGGAAAAGGAGTTCGCCCAAGTCCCTTAGCGCACCATTATCAACGGTAAATTGACTAAAATTCATAATTCAAAAATCTTTTAGTGTTGATGGAATGGTTTACTTGCGGCGAGCGGCACGTTTTGCATCAGCGGCAGCACGTTGCTCACGAATACGTGCTTGTGTAGAAGATTCACCGGCACCACGACGACCACCCTCTACAAAGCGACGATTCTGCGAAGTGTATGTGGACTTGGAGTCAAGTACACATTCAAGCCACTTGCGACCACCAGCCTTGCTTACTTTCGCAAGAATTACTTTTTCGTCAGCGGAGAGAACACGAGCACCACCACGTTTGAGGGCTTCAAGTTCCTCTTTGAGTTCCTCGTTCTCTTCCGTGAGTTCTTCATTCTCGGTTTCAAGTTCTTCAACTTTTTCCACAAGTTCTTCCTCGTCCATACCCTCATCGGTTACAGTACCGTCAGGAGCGATGATTGAGGTGATAACACCGTCTTCAACAATGATTTCAGTACCATCTTCGAGGACGAAGTTGCCGTCTGGAGAAGCAGCATCACCAACTTGAGGGTCGCCATCTTCTCGTTCAATAGTGAGTTCTGTGCCGTCTGCTGCGGTTACAACCTGAGCACGCATAGAAAGGTCTGTGATGCGTTTAACACCAGCCTTGGCGAGAAGTCGCTTCAAAAGAGACTTCTCAACAGTTACTTGTTTTTTGTTCATAATTCTTGTTTTTGAAATATTAAAAGTTCGAGTTTTTGATGCGGTAAGTGGCGACAAGGTCTTGCTGATAAAACCGAGTTCCATAGCCCGATCACTTGTGATGTAGGTGTCTTTATCCATCAAAGCTTGCAGTTCTGAACGAGAAGCATTTGTCCGTTGAACGTACAAACCGAGTATCTTCTGTTGTTCCTCACGCAATGCTTGTGCCTGAATTTTGAGTTGGTCAATATTCTTGTCCAAAGCGTCTGCTGTAAGGCGTACTGCATAATCAACTTCTGGACAGCCAAGCGCAGGATTGTGAATACAGAAATGGGCATTTTTGTAAGCGAAGCGTCTTTCAAGTGGTGCGGCAAGCAGAATAATGGTTGCCATTGAGGAACACTCTCCCTCGACAGTGCAGGAGATAGTTTTCTTTGAGCGGCGCAACTTGTCGTATATCGCCCAACCCTCAATGCAATCTCCTCCGCGACAATGTATGCGAATGTCAATTTCATTGTCGTTCTTATCCATTGCAGAAATAAACTCGTCAATGTCCTTGAAGCATACACCATCAATGCCTTCCCACATTTGGAGTTGAATCTTTTCATCTTCTCCAACAATGTCATTGAAAATTTTGAGGATTGCCATAGCGAGTGTATATAATCTTGTTATGTTGCAAAGTTACAAGTAACCATCCGTAACAGATTAGTTTATAGGACAAAGTAGCTGAACGATAATGTTCACCAATAGACAAAATAAAAATGAGTGAGAGGTAAAAATCCAATCACTCATTTTATGGTATGATTAAGTATGTAGTTAGTATGAAGCCGTCATTTTAACTTTTTTATTTCCTCATCAATAACGGCATCTTCTATGTCCGTATGCAATTTGTGTATTTTTCGGAAATTGAAGATTTCAAACAATAATGAAACAGACACCAACGAAACTGCAATTAGCATTATATCAACTATAACAAATGAGAGTTTTATACGAATGTTATCGTTGTTCCAGATTAGCGCAGTTATCATTATTGTTGTTGATATAAGGAAGTCTTTTATAAGGGCATTTCTAGTTTTCTCAATAGAAAATCTGAACGCTTTGCGCATCTTTTTATTGAGAATCTTTGATAGGTTAAAAGACACCAATAGGCTCATTGAAATTGAGAATACTATACCTAAGACAGTAAATAAGGTCTGCAAGACAATGTTATTGCCTTGTACACCAGCAATAGAAAGTAGTAACGCTACAATTATTGCAACTGTCATACGGATTAGCATACTAATCATTTTGTTGTTCTCTTATCTCATTTAGGAACAATTCCATTTCTTGTTTCAATTGTTCTTCTACGATACGGTTGGATTCAATACATTCAATAGATACAGGCTTCTTAATCTTTATTTCTGCGCCAGTGTATTTGTTTCCGTCTTTTGTTCGTACAACAATACCACTATCATTCGTGATATTGGTAGCAATAGCACCCATAACTCTTTGAAACTCATCTTGTGCCATTTCTCGTGGCTTGCGCTTCAGTTTAATAAACAAACGAGCTTCTACAAGTTGGTTGGAACGTATTTTATCAAGATTTTCTGTGTCTTGACCAAACAATTTCTCCAGTACTTCATTCGTGATATTCCCTAAAGATGTCGAAATTGTAGAAGATTCATTTTGCGTGGGAACTGACGAAATGGCGTTGCCACCTCCTACAAATTGAATGTCTGATATTTGATTGTACGGTACTCCCTCAGGCATTTTCGTTAGTTCTGTGAACAGGAATAAACGGTCTCCTCTAACTTCTCGAAGAAGCCAATTAATATATGTCTGTAATCGATCAATGTTGAGATTTCCGGATAAACTTGTAACAACG
>ERZ1032078.243-NODE-243-length-20914-cov-14.620308_pt1 | contig 20914 bp, 15 predicted proteins | sample MGYA00517101_ERZ1032078 | MGnify/ENA primary metagenome ERZ1032078 (study PRJEB33719, sample SAMN04261301) | wastewater metagenome | biome: rural village; feature: human; material: feces | host: Homo sapiens | place: El Salvador | collected 2013-01-14 ... | reverse complement strand
TGGCGGTCATTAGAAAATGACAAGAAGCTTTTTCTAATGACCGATTTGGGTTTAAAGAACCAAAAAAGCAATGCCAAGAAGAGGCACAAGAAGACCCCGTCAGGTGTGCCAAACTTGGCATGGCGACTCTTAGTCTTGCCTTAACCTACAGGATGTGTTGTAAACCATACAATGAGCGAAATTACGTAGAGACACAAGAAGACCCCGTCAAGTGTGCCAAACTTGGCATGGCGACTCTTAGTCTTGCCTTTCGCACAGCAAAGAATGAACAAAATTAGAGGTCCGACGAATGGGATAAAAGAAAGGAAAAAGTAGTATCCGCTCTTTCCCGTATCATGAAGCCGTCTTACACAAACAGCAATTCCTGGTACGACCATAACCAGCCCTGCCAAGCCGTATACCGCGTATGCGATTAATGCTCCACCATTCATTTCTCCCTGCGAAAGTTTAATAAAAGATTCACCGAACAACAAAAGAAGAATGATGAAAAACAGTGACCAAACGATGGGCGAAAACACTAAGGTTCCAAGCAGATACTGGCGCTGTGGCGTCTTGCCCCTGAAATCGGCATAATGGCGGAAAAACAGATCCCAAAAATAATACTCCATGAAGCTTGGCTGCTCGTCGTCATCATCATCAATATAATCAGAGTCATGGCTATCCTGTGCCGGCTGGTAATAAGGTGAAGGTTGTGCGGTCATCATCTGCTGCATGCCGGGTTGTGTGCTGTAAGGCTGCGGAGCAGGCTGGCCGTACTGTTGTTGCATTGGCTGAGCGTATTGCTGAGGCTGCTGGGGCTGGTTGTATTGCTGCGGAGCAGGCTGAGCGTATTGCTGCGGTTGCTGTGGCTGATAGGCGTTTGCAGCCTGAGGAGCATCAAAGACCATCTGCTGATGGCAGTTAGGACACTGGCACTGCACCTTCGCACCGGGCTGGGATGCTACCCGGAAGGTTTGTCCACAGTAAGGACAAGTTACACTAAATTCAATGTTTTGCATAAAGCTTTAATTTATTGGATATTAATTAGCTTATTCATCTTCCTCGTAGAGGCTTATGGTAAGCGAGTATTCATAGAAATCACCATTCATAGAGTTCATCACAGGCGTAGCGATATGGAAGTAATGGCCGCCAGGGATGGCAAAGTTCTGAGCATAGGCATCGTTGAGCTGTATAGAGTAGCCATTATCCAACACTATCTTCGGATAATACATACGGTCGAGCCCATAATGGAAGTTCCAGTCGGTGACGCGCCATTGCTTTCCGTCAGGTACATAGATATCCTGTGACTGCATGCGGTATCGAGTGTTGCCATACATATCAGTGTATTCGCTCGACCCATAATTACAGTTATAGCCACCACTCAGAGTTGATCCGTTCGTAGTGAAACTGATGTCGATTTCCTTATACCTTGCAGCTTCTTCGGCGGCAGCCTTTTGCTCTGCAATATTGTTTTTGAGCACCTGCAGCCGCGACTGAGCCTCAGCCTTATGTAAGCCATTTGGATGCTCTTTCAGATAGCCTTCCAAAGCCGTTACTCCCTGAACGTCGGCATAATCACCAAAGGCTATGTTCTTTGCGCTTACCCATGATGTTGAATCGTTGACGAATTCCCTTACTACGCCCAGCATAAAAGTGCGGTGCTCTGCCGTTGCATCGTCTTTGTGTTGTGAAAGAAAGTTGCGTGCTGCATTCACATCTTTTTTTGATTTTGCTAAATTAAAATCGGACAGTTCTTTCTGTTGAGGAACATAGAAGCGGAAATACCAGAAAGCCAGACCACCCAAAAAAAGTGCGGCAGCAATGCATACAGCAATAATCCACGCCTTTTGAGAAGAGTCATCTTCGTCGCCAGAAGGAATATAGGCCGATTCATCGAGTACCTTTAGTTCCTCGGGCTGCTCGGAAGGAGCAGGTTGCTCTGTATAAACGGGTTCAGAAGAGGGTACAGGGCCACTTGGCACCTGTGGACTGTTAGTCCCAGCCCCAACAGCTGGGGTCACAACAGAGAACGTGTTGCCACACTGAGGACAGGTGATCTCAACTTCCTGTCCTGATTCTGCCTCTATCTGTAGGGGTGTGCCACATTGTGGGCATTTTACTTCAAAAATCATATAAGTGTTTTTTATTTTGTTTTATCGATAATTAGAATATGGTTGTTTCTGGAGTTGCCTACCGAATTGTGATTTGGAGCAGGACGACGCATCCAGGCTTTAGGCTTGGCAACACGACGTCGAACCGGTGCCACAGCACGATGCTTGATGACTCGTGGGGCTGCATGCTGCACGGCAGGCTGATCGAACTCTTCAATCTTAGGTTGCTCGCCGATAAACGGGCGTACAGCCAAAACTGCATCGGTACTCTCCCGTTTGCTTCCTATCATTTCATCATTATAGAAATAAGCCACAGCCAGATTGCGAGCTACCTTAGTAGATGTCCACAGTTCACCGCTATTGCCGAAACCTTCGCCATCATTGCCGCCACAGGCAGGCAACAAATATCGGTATACGTCTTTCCGCTCGAAGGTTTCTTCTTTTTCCAAATCTTCCATAGAGAAGTCCCCATCGTTCTTGTAAGGAAGGATATCAATGTGGAGTCCTTCACCCTTAACGAAACGATATCGGAAAGCACAATGGAAATTGTCGCCCTTGTAGCGGAAAGCATACAATGTGCCATCTCCTTTGCCATAGTATTCCGAGACGACCTGATAGTCCTGATACCCGCCGAAGCTTATCTCTTCAGCCTTATTAACTTCATGCACTGGCTCATTCAGCATAATTGTGTCCTGCGGCAAGATGCAAGTTAGCTCTTGCTGTGTAGGCAGATGATAATCGTTGCCATTCTCATCTTCAATGTTAGCAGCATCTACAGCATCTTCAAAAGGGAAATAACCAAAGTTGTCATCCTTTGTATCCTTCCAAGAGCCGGTGTCGCTTACATTTTCCTCTGAAAGATAGTCGGCAGGAATAGAGTCGGTGAAGTCGGGGATATCCAAGCATGGCTGGGTGACGGTTATTTTAGCGTCCCTGTTAGGGTGCTGCTTCATTTTCAGCAAGAAAGTCATCGTTCTGGCGGTATCCAACGTATTTTTGTTAAACAGGATATCGTAGATTGTCGTTCCTGGGCTCTTCCTTGTGCTGCTGATTTTGCCGTAGGGAAAGTTCCCCCCTTCATACTCAAGAGACGTGGCTTCGGGATTGCTCCTGACAAAGATCTGAGCATGGGCCCCGACAGGGACGATTGTCAACTCAGAGGGATCAACCAAGCGGCTAACGTCAACATTCTCACCGGATATGTTGTAATGTATGAAAGATTGTATAGAGTCCACAGAGGCCTGCCGGTCATAATAAGGTCGAACACATGCTGGAACGGGGACGAAGTGATCCGTAATATCCATTGTTTGTGGTGTGATAACAACTCGAGATGATGAATTGCGGAGAAGATATTCAGTACAGTTGCCGGTGAGGGGTAGGTAGCGGCGGTAGGCGTTCTCCTGAAAGCTCCACCATTTCTCATCATCGATATCTTTTACACCCTTTATCTTGGGATTGTCGCCTACGAAGACAGCCGATACGCTCAGCATTCCATTATTGAGTAAATAACGATAGGCATAAAGATGGGAACGGTCGCCGAGATGACCCTTTTCGTCAAGGCCTTTAAATCGAAGCGCATAAACAATGTTTCTCCAATTACTCTTATAATCGGAATAGCAACTGAGTTTTTGCCCAGATAACCACTGAACGGTTTCGGGATTGTTCTCCACTTTGGAACCATCATCAAAACGCACTGGAACTCCGTGGAATTTCGGAATGAGCACTGCCATCTGTTCCTCTGTAGGAACCTGGTATATTTTGTTACGTATCGCAAAGGTCTCGTTTATAGAGCCATTGTATCCAGCATCAGCACTTTTGAAAGGTGCCAATGATTTACGGTCAAGAGCGATGTTGCAATCGGCTATGATTGAGAGAGGCTGGTTAGAATCGACTGCATTCATTAATCGCTGACCTGTCTGCATGGCCTCATCGCTTATAGAATTTATGATGTCAGTTGATGGCTCCAACCTTAGGACAACTTGAAATCCGAGGGCGTTGCTTTGCTGTGCCTGTGAACAAATGCTAACTGGCACCATCAGCAGGAGTGAAAAGATATACTTCTTGTAATTCATTATTTATCAATTAAAATCCCAACTTGTCAATACTTTTATTTTATGCTCATAGCCTTCAACTTGGTGTAATCTTTGATAATGCTGTTGATACCGTCGTAATACTGCTCTTCTGTAATCTTCCGGTCCTTACCACTGGTGTTACTATAGTAGCTGCTGCCACTGAAGTGGAAGTAGTTTCGGTCAGGATCAACTGATAGGGTATTGCCTATCTTCACCATCCAGCGGGCACTGCCATTAGTATTGCCATTATCAGAGAATACCGCAAAGAGCCCTTTGTTGGCAATCCACACCCACTCGAAGACATCCTTGTTATATACCTGGATGCCCTTTCCGGCATCGGCACCAAAGACGATGAGTTTCTTGTCACTATTGGCTATGACTTCCTTCTGTCCGTCGCCATCGATATCCAACAGGAAATATTCCTTCAAACCAATGTCGGCATGTTGACTGGCAAAACTCTTGAAAGCAACAATTGCTGCCTGCTCATTTTTTGCTATCATCTCCGCATTTGGAGCACCGGCTACCGATTTGTCTTTGTTCTTTCCTGCACCTAAGAAAATGAATACAGCCACACCGATAGCGAGAACAGCGCAGATGACAGCTATCATTATCTTCTTTTTCTTGGAGCTGTTTAGTTCCTCATCTTCGCTCTCAGAATAGTCAAAGGCGTTATCCAACTCCTTTGGCGTATCTGTATTTCCAGGCTTATCATCGGGCTTGTCTTCCTTTTCAGGCTTATCAACAGACTTGCTATCATTGACATCGAGCGAGAATTCTCCATCAGAAAGTTTTTCATCTTTGGCAACATCTGTCGAAGCATCAGCCTTATCGCTCTTTTCTTGCCCCATCTCTTTCTGGGAAGCTGCCTCCCTTTCTATTCTTTCTTGCTCAGATCTCTCACGGGCTTTCTTAAGTCTTTTTTCTTTTAGTTTTCGAGCAATTTCTTTGTCGACTATCGGAGCACCGGAAGGAGCCTTTGATGCTACCTGGACATTATCCATTGGGGCTTGCTCTGCTTCCGGAGCCATCACCTTAGGCGATCCTTTTATTTCCGATTTGATAGCGTCTGACGGAGTCAATGGCGCTTTGGTTTTTGTGGGCTCCGAAGCCTTGTAAACCGAATTCTCGGTTTGAGGTTGCGACTGAACCGATGGCTCAACGGGTTGTGACTGTGGAGCAGAAACTGGTTGTGACTGTACCGGGACGGGCTGAGGTTGTATCGGAGATGCGGCAACAGGCTGTGCAGATACTACTTGTGCTTGAACGGGCTGTGCTTGAACAGTGCGTGCCTGAACAGGCTGTGCTTGAACGGGTTGTGCCTGAATGGGTTGTGCCTGAATGGGTTGTGCCTGAATGGGTTGTGCCTGAACAGCGTTTGCTGTTATAATGCGAGCTTGAACGGGTTGCGCCACAGTCGGATTATTTATAACGGGCTTGGCTGAATCTGTCGTCGTTCCGGCAGGAATAGCGAAAGGCGCACCACAGTTTGGGCAGAACTTCTCTCCAGGACGCTGTTTGGTGCCACACTTGCTGCAGAATAGCAGATTGTCATCCCCATTCACCGGTTGAGGAGATGGGGTTGGCTGGGGAGTGACAGGAGCCGCCTGTACTGTTTGAGCCATAGCAGAGGCTGGCTGTGCTGGGCTTGCAACTGAAGCCATAGGTTGCGAAGCCACAGGGGTTGGCTGAGCAGGTGTGTCATCAATGGCATCCGTAATGTCTATAGGCGACATGATTTGTTTACAGCATGGACAAACGACATTGTCTATTCGGGCATTCTTGCTCGATTCAAATTTATATCTGCATCTATGGCATGTATACTTATATTTCATATTTTTCCTCTTTAGTTTTTATAATTTATATCACTGTATCTTCTGAAATGCCACCTCCATAAGACTGGTCAGACTATCACAAGTGGTCGGGTCTACAAGTCCGTTGGATTTATATACATTCTCACGGTCCTTAAAAGTAAGATAGAGTTCCTTAGCTTCGTTTTTACTTTTCGACCATGATTTCATACTATCGACCAAATTAGTCAAGTCGACTTTATATTGGTTGCGGAATGTAACGGCCTTTGGTGAATGTACCCGCGTAAGATAAGTATAGCACCCTCCGCCAGCCATTATCAATATGGCAGCAAATATCAAGATGACTTTTATAATTCCTTTCTTCATGATCACTTTAATTATTCTGCAGAAGACGATGTTGCAGACTCTGGGTGTGACTGTTGGGTTGGCGAAGAGGAAGAAGTTTTGTCTTTATCTTTGCCTACCTTCGACGGCTTCGATTCTTTGTCCTTAGCCTTATTATGGTTTGTTTTGCCTTTTGCTCCCCCTTTAGCTTGTGGTGTAGTATTCACTGACGATGTCTTAGGGCTTTCTTTCACCTTCTTATATGTGCGTCCATCACCTCTTGATACAGTATCACCCTCATCAGGCATCGTTTCCACAGAGCTCGAATCAGTCATTATTCTGCCAACGCCATTCTCCATATCAGAATTTTGAGATAATACATAACCCAAAAGAACCATAACTGCACTCCACAGCAGCAAGCCCATAACTTTGATTGTTGTGCCAGACAATATCTTCTTTTTCGGACGGTCTATTTCGCTCATAAATATATTATGCTTCTCCAGTGTAAGGAGGTTGCATGTTCCACGATAGTCCTGTAGGCCCTGTTTTGTGACTGTGATGACGGAATTAGCGCACTGGCTTGCAGGAATACACAAAGAGGCACCAGAACGCAGAACTTGCCCATTCACCTTGAGAACGAAGCCGCTAAGCGTCTTACCTTTGCATGACACTCGGAAATCGTCAAATTTCACGATCCGTTCCCAAGGCAAATTATTAGGGAAAGAAAAGTTCTGCTGAGGCACCGTTACCGATAAGTTGGTAGTGACATCTTTAAATCCTGGTCTATGAAGGAGAAATTGCAGAGCGTGATTCTGGCGGACCCGAATAGGCACTCTGAAGGGTTGTCGGTTCCAATAGACCTCAATCTGATTAGGATTGGCTCCTTCTGTAGGAGGATAAAGGATTCCAGTCGGCTCAAAGGGCATATTGCTCAGGTCGGCAAGCTGTGACCTTACAGAAGGGTTCATAGCTGAGGCCGTGGCCAGGTCAAAGAAGAACACAGTATCATAATGCTTATAGTAATTCTGATTCAGGTCACGGTTGATAATGTCGGCCAGATAAGGATAAGGAGTACCTTGTCCGAAGACGCGGAAGGCCTGCTTGCCGCTCTTCTGAACAGTCTCAATATCCAAGAAGTTATTAGCAGGATAGGCTTTCTGAACGAAGGCGTCCAGATTGTCGTAGTTCTCGCCTCCTGACAGCAGGTCCTGCTGGGCATAAGCAATAAGATTGGTGATATCGGAGGCTGGTACCGTGATGTCCTTGCCCATGAAAATCCATACGGCATCATAGTCGCCGGTACGTCCAACAGCCAATGGCCGGACCACGGTAAAGAAAGCTCCCAACTCATTATAGGCAAGCATATAAAAGACATTGCTTATCTGCAGGTGGTTGATATAGTTTCGCAGGTCGAACGTCTTGTTGTACCATGCACCCTTTCTACTGATTTTTAGATCGCGCAGACCACCCTGTGCTTTCTGAACGAGGATTTCTAATTTGTTTTCCATATTGCTTAACCTCTAAATTTGTCCATAAATGAGCCGAATTTGCTCGGTTTCTTACTATAACAACGCTGTAAGAGCAGATTGACCATCCTTGATGAAGCCTCACCGTTAAAGCGGCAGTAATCCTTAAAGCAGACCTCGCCAATACTGAACGGCATGATGTTCACTTGCCCGCCGTTGATCTCATTGTCTTCACAGATGCGCTTCATATTATTAAAGAATCCAAGATAGTTCTTTGCCATATATTCTTTCAGATGTTGTTCCATGGAGCCGCCACATTTTGCCTTGTCGGTTTTCGTGATAAGGATGTAGATGGCATCGGTCTGGTCACGGAAGACTCCTTTTGCTGCTAAATGCATGGCAGCCGAATTGAGATATTCAGCCTGTGGCAAATCGTTGTATTTGCGATCCTCGGCACCATATTCGATGACAAAGAAATGGATCTTCCGGTTGCTCGATCTGTTATTGAGCAAGATATTGTCGAGTGTGTTCAAAGCCTGCTGCTGGTCTTCACGTAGTTGCTCGCCAGCATCAGCATTAAAGAGGCAAGTGAAAAGTTCACCGGCCATATCCATACAGGCTATAGGATGAATGCGCATCTCGTTGTCCTGCAGCTCAAACCGCATTTCATAGGTTGACGTAACTGGTGTGCCTCCAGGCAGCCGGCAAATTTTTCCCTCGACGAACAACGACGACAGTCGGTTCATATAGCCGAAGCCCTGACAAGTATTGTCGGGGAGCATGCTTCGGGCCACAGTGCCGCTCTTTGCCATACTGAGGATACCACCCAAAGCGCAGGTCTTTCCCGATGAAGGTATACCCCAGAAATAAATTTCCGTACACTGGCTGTCAATGGAGTACAACGGTTGCGGAGCCTCAAAACTCTGAGAGGTTTCGTTTTGCATCATCTTATTGATGAAGTCGTCCTCAATGCCACACTGGCGAAGGTCGTAACGGCTGATGATACCGCGCTGAAGGATAGTACTGCAGGCTGCTGAGGACAAAATGTTGTGGTCTTCACGGATGACATCAAGAACATCATCCATTGTAATAATGCCACATTCCTTTAAGTCGACGATAGCATCACAAATTTCCTCACCACTGTTGGCAAAATTGAAGCGAACCCTAAGAATGTCCTTAGCATTCATTCGGGAAGACTCGTCATTCTCAATGAGCGTAATCAGATTATTGGCCTCAAAAAGATGTTCGCTGTCAGGATATTTTTGCTTGAACTTCTGAAGCATGTCCACCTCAAAGGAGTCCTTTGCTACCAGCCAGTCGGCTTCCTCTGCCCCGACGGAGGAATAGGGATCCTCGTCTTGGACATTTTCCGATTCCGCTGGGGTGACGGGAGGTGCTGGCTGTGCGTTCAAGATAGCCTCAACCTCCATTTTCATCTTTGGTGTGAAGTCGCCTTCTGTCATATTGCACAGCTCCTGCAACGTGACAATTCCATCCTTGATATAGCCAGCGAGTTCCGCTGCACTATATTCTTCTACGTTATCTAATATTGCTTGTTTTTTTGGCATAATCACAATATATTAATCGAGTGTAAAAGTTCCCTTGTCGGTGGGACCAAACTTGCTTCTTGCATTGCTGACAGTCGGGGTATCAGCAGGTTTCTTAGAAGTAGAATTCTTTCTTGCACTTTGGGCATCGAACAGCTTATATCTGCTTTTCGGATTTCTCGGTTGCAGATAATAAGGGAAGAGCATCAGCAGATAGCACAACAGTCCAGTAAGGATTGCAAGCATTCCTGGAAAGTGAAGTGTTGAATACAGTTTACTGATATCCTCCAGACGGGAAATAATTGGCTGCAAGCTAGAAGCATTGGCTTCAAAAAGAGCTACCTTTCCAGAATTTTTCTCTGCAAGGAGCCTCGGCTTCGACAAGGTCACGAGTTGTTCGTTCCACCCTAACACCGATGTCTCAATCTCCTTCATGTTTCCCTGGAGGAATACATTCCATACGCTACAACCTTCCCCCGCTTTATCCATCCATAGGAAAGCCTCTTTGCGCATTTTCTGATAATCGGGTGGAAGCAGCTGTAAGCGAAGGATGTATTTCAGATTTCCCCGATGACGCTCTATTTTTATGTTCGCATCAGTGTATTCTTCAAAAGATGCTATTCGGCTATTGGCATATCCCTCATAATCGGTAAAAAGATTCCGGCTGAAGTCTATTACTCCATTAAAGAGGCGGGAGAGTTCTGCGCTCCGCCCAAGCACAGTCCAGAAATGGGAATACGGAATGAAGGTGGCCACAGCAACTACTGCATATAAGGTAAGAGAAACCGCTTCAAGCCTACTGTTCCTTTGAAAGTTATGGCTGGCACCCTTAAACATCTGTGGCAACCATGAAGCGACAAGCAAGAGCAGGAATGCTGCTACTGACACTTCAAAACCCAACTTGAAATTGCCATTGCTAAGATAGACTATGCCCATAAAGATGATGCTTACAGTAAACATCAGTGCTATGAGGGCTATAACCTGACCTAAAGAAAATTTTGTTGTCTCTTTTTCCATATCAATGACGTACTAAATAAGGTGACTGGACGACACGGCAGCTGCAGCCATTATTTCCTATGATGATGTCGGCTATCTGAGCATCATGCCCTTGGCGGATTTCATGAGGGACGTTGTATTCCCATGTATGGCCATTGAAGGCCACCTCTGCCTTTGCTCCATTATTGCGACCGCCATCATAATTGCGGATAAAAAGCTTGTAATGGCCATCGCGTAGTTTTGCAGGATCTGCCCAGACTATATTCTCGACACCTGCTGTAGCTGGGCGAATAGCATCTACATCAAGTTTGCCTCCCATAGAGCTTGGTACACGCAATCCATTCTGGAAGGAGATTTCCTTACGGTCAGGCTGAATGGCATGAGCATCGAGATCGACATGATCATGCCCCGACTGATTCCACATGATGGAGAATCGCATATAGGCATTGATATCGCCCCCGGCCTGCTTCACGACATCACTGATATCTGTCTGCGGTGTGTTGCCATCATCCGAGCCTTGATCGTTGACCACTATAGTATCATAAATGACCTGACCGTCAGAATCGTACATGATTTGGCCATCATGTCTTCGTGGTGTCAACTGGTAAGTTGGTACGGAAGGCATATAGTATTTCTGATAGGTACCATCAGGATCATCATCACCACCCCATAGAACATGATCACGATAACCGCAGCCACGAAGAAGGAACGAGAGCACCCACAGCAAGAGCAGCAAAAGCAGCAAAGCCAACAACCACTTCAGGCAGCCAAAACTACTGAGCCATATCCAGAAACGACGCCACCAGGGAACGCGGTCATAGCATGCCGTAAAGTACAAATCGCTGTTTACTACACTTCGAAGAGGATCCGGATCCCAGCAACGGAACACATATCCCTCATCAGCCAGCACAGAAGGGACCATGTAGGGCGAAATGGTTGAGCCTAGCTTTAGCATAAGGGTGTTAGATCCGTTCACCCTTCCATGGGCACCACCATCGAAGACTACACTAAACTGCGGCACCTCTATCGGAGGAGATGGTGGCTGAGCTATTGGCTCTGCCTCGACGGGAACGATTGGAACGACTGGAGTTGGGGCTGCCTCGTCCTTCCTGAAGGTGGCATGAAATATGAGATTGCTCTTCACAATAATGCCCTGGGGTTTAGGAACCCATCCAAGGAAGGTGTATCCGTCCTTGACTTTCAACTTAGGGAGATCGGCGGTTTGTATCTCAGCATTTTCTTTTCGATGAATAATACGCTCGTTCTCATTTACAAGTTCAGCCCCTTCTCCCGGATCGAACACCACCGTGTAATCCTTCACAAAAGAATAATTGTACGTGATGCTTCCCTTTGCAGCATAGCTGTCGCCGGAGAACCTCATTCCCCAGGCCACAAGAACGAGATTGCTGTCGTAGCAGAAGAGAAAGTCGTCTTGCATACCTTTCAGAGCATTGCCAAGGATAGCCTTCGCCTCGCCGCGGAGCTTCTGAAGCAAATCAGCAAAGTCGCCCATCGTTGTCTTCTTTATCTGCTCATATTTCTGGCGTTCAGCACCTTGTAGTTCCGTAAGGCGCACAGGCGTATCAGTCCATTCGCTGGCATACCAAGTAATGGCATCATCCTCAACGGAATACTCCGGACGAGCCAGGAATCCAGCATGATCAGGAAGATATTTCCTCACGATGTTGTTCACACTGTCATAGCGCATATACATAGGATCAGAGCCTATGCCCTGGATCTCTGTGAAATTCTTTAATTGTGTAGTACACAATGCTCTCATCTGCCGGAATGAAGCCATATCAGTTTTCGTTTAATTGTTCTATTAATTTTCCTACTTCCGCATTTTCCTCCTCGTCGAAAGCGATTTCCTTTCCAGTGGCAGTAATGCCCTCAACCACATCAGTTTCCCAACGTTTGAAGTTGGCCCATAGTGGGAGCTTGCTCAGTGTGCTCCGGCTCTTCTCATCAAAGCTCTGGAAGCGTAGCAAATCGGCCGATTTATCAAAAGCACCTAAGACCTCTTTCATAGGCATCTTCTTCTTCGGCCGATCATCTGTCTTACCAACATTACATATGAAGTCGTTAAGCAACAAGCAGACGGAATCCGTAATGATGTTGATCTGTACGCCAAGGTCTGAATAGGTCTTTTCGTAGAGCGTTATCTTGTCGACTATCTGCTGACGGATATTCTGCTGACGATACTTAACCTCAAACATTCCGGCTATACGGTCGGAATGGCGCAGCCTTTGCCCCACTTTGTTGGCAGCCTCACCAATGAAGCTCACCCAATAATCAGTAATGTTTTTTGCCAGTACATCAGCTTCTGTCGTCAAAACTTCACTTTGTCCACTGATCACATCCTCAAGATCAATGTTCTGCATCTTGAGACCTTGCTTGATGGTACGCTCGTCAGTATGATAGAGGTTAAGAAGTTTCTGCAAATTCTCATCCCGTGTGCCAGTAGCTGTTATTCCGGCATTCAGACGAATCACGTTTACCATTGTGAAGTCGACGGGCGTTTCTTTTTTATGCCGTAAGATATCGCTCACTATATTGCGAATCTCATCAGGCTGAACCATAAACTCATTGATCATGCTTCCGAAAGCAGCAGGAGTCATCAAGTCGAGGGAGAAACTTATCTCACCGGCCACGCGCTGAGCTTCTGCCTGCTTCTCAGCAATGTCTGAGCTAACGTAATACTGCTTCAGAACATCCAAGAGCTCGGCTCGAATTTCAGAAGCCTCTTTATCATACTTCTGCTGACGAGCCGACTCTATAACGAGCGATACATTATTGAGAGCATCAATGACAGCCATACTTCCGTCATGATTCAAGGAAGCTGCCGCCTCCCATGATTTCTCAGGATAGGCGAAATGCTTTTTTACGAAGGGAAAGGTCACGAACGACTGCTTAAGATCGTCCATATATTCGGGGTAGTCGGCTGGATGCTGTACCTCTTTTTCAGGCGAGACGCCTGCCTTATAGCCTTGGAAGACTCCCTGTCTGGCACTCCAGAAATAATCACGAAGGAGATATATACTCTGAAAAGCTTCACTGGAGAACCCCTTTGAAGGAACTACCCATTGATCGAACCATGAATAGATATTCGGGCGAATCACCTCATTACAGAGATGATTCTCAAAGCGTGTCTTCCAGCGATCGCTCAGCGGCACCTTCTCGTTTCTCTCCTTTGTCTCATTGGTCCATTGGAGGTCGCAATTAAAGAACGTGCTTACAATCATAAATGGAGAGGTATAATTAGTCGTAGCTATATACTCTGAGCGCTTTTCAGCAGTGGCACCTATATTGGTGCGTATCCAGTTGTCGAGAATCTCTCCCAGCTCACTCTCTGGCTTGTCTTGATTCTGGCATAACAGGACCGAATTAATCCTAAGTGCGTGACTATACTTATTGAAGAGATAAGCCACCTTGCCACGACGCGTCATCATAGCAAGCTCTGTAGGAATACTGTCTTCAGGCAGCTTCATCCGGTGACGAGCTCCAGGAAAATCAAGCAGGTCGAACTGGTGAAGAAAAGGACGTTCCATGGCCGAGCTTTCTGCCAACTGAAGCACGAGCTCGGCGATCAAGGCGGAAAGAGACGCCTTAGAGAAATGCTCTGTCAGCGTCTGCCCGTCTTTACTATATACGTCAATGTACTCAGAGTAGTTCTCGTTCATCGCTGCGGCTGTATTCTTTCCGAAGAGATAATCAAGCCACGTAATATCAAGGATGGTTCCTTTCTCACGCAGCACCAAATCAAAAGGAGCATAGATTTCCGACTGGAAATGGAGCTTAGCATACTCGTCCACTAACTTTTTGAAGAGTCCGGTTATCTCCTGATTATTATTCCATAGCAAGGAGAACACGTCCGCCCAATGCTCCGGATGGATATGAGCTATAGCCGCTGACACCTTCCTGCAGAAGCGTGAGCCATAAATGTTGCTCGTAGTACTGCCGATGACGGTATTGAGGTATTCCTGAATGATATAGATGTCGTCCTCTGAGACAAAATCCTGCACATAGTCTTTGTCGACTATGGCTGGCAGAATATCATCCAGCTTCAAATTGATCTCATCGGTCTGTATCAGATTGCCAGCATCAGCCTTGACATCAAGATAGAAAGAATCTGTGAGCATCGTTACGATGTCTGACACCGTCAGCAGGCGTATGCGAACCTTTCCACCCATAGCCGCTTCGTCCGGTTTTATCGTAAAACGGGTGATGATGCCCGTCGACTCCTTCTTGGAAGTGTTTCCTCCGCTTGGATTGATGTCATTGATAAAGCTATATTTATGTCCGCCAGAGAGTATCGTCAGCTCCTCATCTGCCGTCGACAGCAAGCTGCTTATCAGGTAAGATTTACCATTCTGGCTCTCTCCATAGGCTGCTGCAGAACATTTTTCCTCCAGTGCGAAGTGAATCCTCTTCAAATGGCGGCGCAGCTCCTTTACATGAGCCACGGGAAAGGAATTTTTGCCATATTTGGCCTGCCATGCCAGCGCCTGCTTCACGACATCCAGTAATACATCTATTTTCTTGATAACGTCCATAGTTGTTTCGTTTAGAAATCAAAAGCTCCGGAATCCAACCAATAGCAATCCTCTGCTCCCAGACTTTGTATGTGGATCTCTACATCCTTTTCATTGAGATCATTATTATATGCATCAGCTACGCGCTCTATCCGGAGATCTTCCTTATCCATTGGGCTACGTGAGACTATCAATTTAAATGGCATTTGCCGCTTCAGTTTGTCGGTCTCGTCCTTTACTAGGTTGTAGACCTGCTCATCAGAGATGTCGGATGTTTCCTTTTCCATCTTTGCTCTGACACGCCTGCGGATAGCTTCATAGTTGAAGTCGACGGTGTAAAGAGGCCGCTCTGGATAGCCCTCAATATCCTCCTGCCGGATTTGGAGGAAGACAGGAAGTGTCTTCACAAAGACCTCTCCACGGTTGTTTTCTGGCGTAATGCAGTAACTCTGCCCGGCAGAGGTTTCCACCGGCTTTTCCACATAGTTGATAGTCGACTTGAGATGCTCACCAAGCAACGATTTGTCTAATTTGAAGTTTGCCAACTGGGCAAAGTCGGACGAGTAGTATCCTATCATAGCTCCTACAGCCACCACCGTTTTCTGGTTGCGGATATATCCTGTGTTGTTTCCATATGGATACCAATCGCCTACATAATATCTCGATAGAGGTATAAGGCGGTTAGGTGCTACCGCATAATATTTCCGGAAGAGATCAATCACCGGTGGCAATGTCGTGGGACGGCCTGAAAGAATGATTATATCGCAGGCATAAGCATACATCATTGCTGAAATTTTCTTTACCAGAGGCTCCATAGTTTTGGTTATCAACTCAGAGACATGACTGCTGCTGTATTCCCATTCAAGATCCTCAAAGCGGAAGCCAAAGAAACTGGCAAAGCCATTCAGTACGTAGGGGTTAGGCCTGTTGTCGGCAAAGACCTGCTCATAGTGGATGGTGCAATCGCGGCTCTCTCTTCTGTTGAGGTCGAGATAATAGCAAGCTAAAGGCACCAGAACCTGAATATTGAAGTCGCGGCGCAGCAATCGCTGACTGATCGACTGTCCGTTATAGTCATGACCGAAGAAATTTTTTAACTTCTGCATGATGTTGGGATCCTTCTCTCCTTTTCTGTATATAGCGGAGTAGTCACCACTGATAAGCATCTCGCTTATAAGGCTCTTAAGCAAATCATCGCCAGCGAAATAGAAGCTGTCGTAGAACACAGGATCCGGGATAATCCTCGAGTCAATACTATTGTCATAACTGTATTCGTTAATCATGAGATCGGAAGTTCCTGCGCCAATATCCAGCGAGCCAAGGGTAAAAGTAGTCTGTCCCTGCTCCATGGTCTTGCCATAAAGCCGGAAGAAGTCCTGTGCGTTCCCTTTATATTTGTGGCCTATTTCTCCATAGAGATACACAAGCTGGGAACATGTGGCTTCGTCATAATACCACTCTTGCTTGTCGTCCTCGCCACGCCGATAGGAAGGAATCACCTCCAGAGAGAATTTATCCTGATCTTTATTGCCTGCAGAAGTTTCAAAGTTGCGTAGCAGAAGGGCAGCATTCTGAGCCGATCTTACCAACTGTTTCCGCTCCTCCTCCGACATTGTGATCGGGCACGTAATCACCATTCTCTTCAGCTTGCGTGGCATCTGGATATTACCATGGAAACTACGGTAATCCTCACTGTTGATCTGCATGCGAGCTTGGCAGAGAATCTCTAACATACAGAAAGTCATCAGCGATCGGCGGCTGTAGGTGTGCTTGCTTCCGCCAAAGCCTTCCCTATCCACAGTACCATTGCTGTTGAGCTGATTGCTCAGTCCTGGGATATTCAGTATGTGGCTCTGCTTGTCGCCTTCCAAGACGAGAAATTGCCATTCCTGCTTAGTGGGTGCCTTATCCCACAGATAACGCTTAGGGCTGGAATAAGTGGAAAGGGTCTTATCAGCAATTTCAGATGCATGAGCTCTGTTCACCAGTTTACTTACCTCTCTGCCAAGACGCACGAAACTTGGATAAACGAATTCACGACTATCGCGCTCTCCCCACTCTCCGAAATCAGCCTTCCGGAAAGCCAGACGCATTTCAAATGGCTCTTGATAACGGCACACATATAAGCCTTTCGTGGTACTGACGATGTCGGTCAGATCGGTAAGTGCCAACTGAGGCACCTTCTTGAAGTCACCTTTCTCGGAATCCTCCACAAGTAGGGCGGTTGTCTTCGAGTTGCCCACATCAATAAAAATGTCGACGTCCTTCATCAGCACATCGGTATCCTTAAACATTTTCACAGTCGGGAAAAGATGATTCTGTGCTATATAATCAATCAAGACTATATAGGTGGCTATATATGACATCTTATGTTTCTCGCCTTTTATCTTCGATACCGAACGCACCCCGGGGTGAACGGTCTCACGGAGATATTTATTCACATAGCAGCATTGCTCAGTAGCCTCGGAACAATAATCCATCAATAAAAGCTCTTCAGGGCAGATCTCGAAGTGAAGCTCATTTTGGAAATTGTCCGGAAAGACTGGGGCTTCCTGTAAGGGGTCGTTGCCTTCTCCAGTACGGGTGTCCAATGCCAGGATAACATCATACCGTTTTTTCCCCTTTTCTCCATCCACAGGTACAAGCTTTATCCGTGCCCAGTTGAAGGCCCCGAAGTCGAACCGAAGGGCAGGAACCCTGCGGCGAAAGTAAGGCACTGGCAACCAGACGTTTCCGAGTAATGGCAGCTTGCTCGATGGATCGTCAAACGACATCGGGAATATCTCTTCCGGCATGTTCTCGAACTCATCTGAATCCTCAGCCAGAGGATGCACTATCCCGTCTTCCTGAATCTCCTCAGGGTCGATCAACGTCTTGTTCTCTGTAGGCTGGATGTATCCGTTGTCAATAAGGTCCTTCTTGTTATAGAAGAATACGCCATATTCACCTTTCACTCTTTCAAGGATATCCAACTTGTGCACCCCTTCTTCCTTGTCGTACCATTCGCGAAACCACTTCTTGAAATTTCCGCTCATGTCAATTTCAAGAGGAAATGTAAACAGCTGTATACCAGAATTAGCTATTACCGTATATTCCATATTCCGTTTTTCTTTTCTTTCTTTTCAGCTTCAGATTGAGCCTCCTCAAAATCTCTCAGTGAAGAAGTTACGATAACTACCTCTCCTGGGAAGACGTGTTCAGCAAGATTACTCACATCCTCATTCTTCAGGCGGATACAGCCTTCAGTGGCTCGTGTGCCAATAGAATTAGGGTCATGGGTGCCATGAATACCGATACCCTTGCATCCTGGAGTGTCCAGACGGATGAAATAAGGTCCGTACGCACCCTCTATAGGCCCTTTGCCATCACCGAAGTCGTGAGTTCTGTTGCTGGCGTCCTCTACATCCACAATATGAAAGATTCCCTCGGGCGTTTTCATATCGCCCACCTTCTCCTTCTGCCCATAATTCTTGCCGCAGGCTATACCATATTCGGCCTTCTTTTCTCCGGCATAATCGAACACCCGCAAGCGCATGTCCTGCTTCGACACTACTATAAACTGAGCATTTCGGATTTTGTCGAGTTGGTTATGATACCATATGTATATGCCGGCCATACAGATAAAAGGCAATGTCACCGTTGCGATATAGATGGCGTACAGAAGTTTGTGAGTATTGTGCTTGCTGTGTTTAGTACGCATATTCTACTTCGTATTCATCGTCATACATATAAATGTTATAAATATAGTTGGCGTCTGTGTTTTCTTCATAAACCAGACTTGGTGTCTCATCGTCAGCAAAGGTAAAGATGAGTAGCTTGTGCTCGTTAGTCACGATGTTGCGGATAATCACGGCAAAATCGGTAAACTTGGAGTTCGGATTGGTTATTCTGTCAAAGTAAACCGAGTTTGGTTTCACACCTTTAGCCCTGCAGAACACCTGCCACTGATTCAGATTGTTTGGATGCACAGCGGGAGTAATGAGTGAAAGGTCGGAAGACGACACCTTGCCGATATATCCATGATCCTTAAAGTAGTTGAGCAATGCACGGCGGCATTTTACCGTCTCTATATTCATTCTTGAGGCAGCATCGCCAAAAATACTGTTCAGAAGGAGGAAATCCGATTTGTTCACAAGATATACTGATGAGATATAACCTTTCACCCCTTGGTTATCTTTTACAGAGCTCCAGTCGTTGTCATGCTCATAGGTAATAAGCTCGCTGCCGTAAGGCACCGTCTTGAGGTGATTGTAATCGGCTCCTGCCATCTTTGAGGAGCGCAGGTTGGTAGCATTCGAGATGGTATAATAGCGTGGTGCCTCCCGGTCAATCTTGGCAGGAAGGTAAATCTTATCATAGTAGAAATAACCTCCTATGCCTCCGCAGATAAGCAGCACGATAAGAGGAATGATCCAAATGAGAGGTGAGTGATGCGACTCAGCCTCATCGTCATCATAAGTCTTATCTGCCGATATAGAAGATGGTGGAGGTCCAACAGGTCTCAAAGGTTTCGCACTGCCATGGTTTGGGGTCACAATCTGACCATTGACTATTGGCTGATTATAGGCTACAGCCTGACTGTTTGGCTGAGGCATTGGCTGAACAGGAGCAGCAGGCTGCTCAATACGTGAAGGTATGTCAATGGCAAGCGGGCGTCCACACGGCTCACCCGATATATCTAGGGGGAAACTTTTTGATTCTACAGAAAATTTATACCTTTGTGCCATGAATAATCAAGGACTATTAGCATTGGCACAGTTAATTCTGCCATCAGAGATACTTACAAATTTTGAAGTAGTACGTGTAGAAGAAGAGGCTTCCCTTATCCGCATCTATCTTGACGAATCGGTTAAGGCTGAATATAAGGAGAACCCTGAGATTGAATCCAAAGGGTTCTGTGAAGCCGTAACCATACGTGACTTCCCGATCCGCGACAAAGGTGTTGATCTGATCGTCAGAAGACGCAAATGGTACGACAAGCAGAATAACCGATACTTCTCCGACTCTTATGAGCTGAAGGCTGAAGGAACCCGCTACTCCAAGGAGTTTGCGGCTTTTTTAAAAGGAGTGTATGGAGACGATTCCTACGACCTCCCGTTCGCTTGACCGCTATTATCACATAAACGGGGATACGTTTGAAAAGCAATACAAGGAAGTGCTCAGCGGCTATCGCGAGTGGTCCGAACTCTCGCATGCAGAAGATTGGCTTGTCTTTCCCGAAAACATAGGTGAAAGCATCTGCATTGACGAAACGGCTCCAAGCAACGGTGAACTGTACACGATAGTAAGCAACAGAACTTCACATGGAGGTAAAGGTACCATCATTGCTATTGTAAAAGGTGTGGCGGCAGATGTTGTCACAGAAGCACTTATGCGCATTGACGAGGACAAGAGGCTGATGGTCAAGGAAATAACAATGGATATGTCAAATTCCATGCGACTTATAGCCAGACGCTGTTTCCCGAATGCAATGCGTACCATAGACCGCTTCCATATACAGAAACTTGCATGTGATGCCTTGCAGGAGATGCGCATCGCACATAGATGGGACGCCATTCAAGCAGACACGGACGCCAGGGAAGAGGCCAAATTTTTGGGTGAAGCATACACTCCAATTGTGCTTGCAAACGGTGACACCCACAAGCAGTTGTTGGCTCGCAGCAGATATCTGCTTTTCAAATCTGCCGACAAATGGACAGAAAGTCAGAGACAAAGAGCTGAGGTGCTCTTTGAAACGTATCCTGATATCAAAGAAGCCTATTCGCTTACGCATTCATTAAGAATGATATTTTCCAAGAATACCGTCAAAGATGCTGCAAGACTCTCGCTTGCACGCTGGTATAACAAAGTGGACGACTCTGGCTTTAAGAGTTTCAATGTTATTGCCGCCACGCTTTACGAGCATTATGATGAAGTCTTGAACTTCTTTGTTAATAGGGCAACTAATGCTTTTGCAGAGTCATTCAATGCTAAAATTAAGGCGTTTAGAGCTGCTTTAAGGGGAGTAACGGATATAAAGTTCTTTCTTTTCAGACTTACAAAGCTATATGCTTAATCCCCCTGGTTTATCGGGTGAGCC
>ERZ1032078.239-NODE-239-length-21004-cov-6.257387_pt1 | contig 21004 bp, 19 predicted proteins | sample MGYA00517101_ERZ1032078 | MGnify/ENA primary metagenome ERZ1032078 (study PRJEB33719, sample SAMN04261301) | wastewater metagenome | biome: rural village; feature: human; material: feces | host: Homo sapiens | place: El Salvador | collected 2013-01-14 ... | reverse complement strand
GTGGTGGCGACTCTGTAGCTTGCATCAACAAGTTCGGCTTGGCTGACCAGGTTTCATACATCTCTACTGGTGGTGGTGCTCTGCTCGAGGCTATCGAGGGCAAGGTTCTTCCGGGTGTAGCAGCTATTGAGGCTTAATATTTATATATAAGGTGTGTCAACTCTGGCACACCTTAATAAAAAGACTAAGGGCACAGAAAGAAAATTCCTTCTGTGCCCTTTTTATGTGCGTTAAGTTTTTTATTACATGCCCAGATTGATTGTACGCGAAAGCACGTCAAGCTGCTGCTCACGTGTAAGCTTAACGAAGTTTACAGCATATCCACTGACACGGATTGTAAGCTGCGGATACTTCTCAGGATGATCCATTGCATCGAGCAGGAGGTTGCGGTCGAACACGTTCACGTTGATGTGCTGTCCACCAGTCGGTGTGAAGTAACCGTCGAGCAACGACACGAGGTTCTGAGCGCGCATATCCTCAGTCTTGCCCAAAGCCGAAGGAGCAATAGCGAATGTATAAGAGATACCGTCGCGTGAGTGCTGGAACGGAAGCTTGGCTACCGAAGCCAAGGCAGCAACAGCACCCTTAACGTCACGAGCGTTCATCGGGTTGGCACCCGGAGCGAATGGAACGCCCTTCTCACGACCGTCAGGTGTAGCACCTGTGTTACGGCCATATACTACGTTCGAAGTAATGGTGAGCAAGCTCTGTGTCGGAACAGCGTCACGATAAGTACGATGCTGACGAAGATACTCCATAAACTTCTCTGTGAGCGAGATGGCAATCTCGTCAGTCTCCTCGTTATTGTTGCCGAACGGAACATACTCGCCCTCCTCTATCTTGTAGTCAACGGCAAGACCAGTCTCGTCACGTACGATACGGATGCGGCAGTTCTTCATAGCAGCGATAGAGTCGGCTACAATCGACAGTCCGGCAATACCGGTAGCACGTGTGCGCTCAACGTCACCGTCGTGCAAAGCCATCTCGAATGCCTCATAGTCGTACTTGTCGTGCATGTAGTGAATGATCTTCAGAGCATTGACATAAGTCTTGGCAAGCCATCTCATCATCTGCTCAAACTTAGGCATAAACTCCTCGTAAGTGAGGTAGTCGCCAGTGATAGGAGCAAAGCGAGGAGCGATCTGCTCGCCCGACATCTCGTCACGTCCACCGTTGATAGCGTAAAGCATACACTTGGCAAGGTTGGCACGAGCGCCGAAGAACTGCATCTGCTTACCAATCTTCATAGGTGAAACACAGCAAGCAATACCGTAGTCGTCACCAAGGTCGGCACGCATCAGGTCGTCGTTCTCATACTGGATGGCACTTGTGTCGATGCTCACCTTAGCACAATACTTCTTCCATGACTCAGGCAGACGCTCACTCCAAAGCACAGTAAGGTTAGGCTCAGGCGACGGTCCCATATTATATAAGGTGTGGAGGAAACGATAGTCGGTCTTTGTAACCATCGAACGTCCGTCAATACCCATACCACCGATAGAAGCAGTAGCCCAAATCGGGTCGCCAGAGAAGAGGTCGTTGTATTCTGGAGTACGGAGGAAACGAACGATGCGCAGCTTCATGATCATCTGGTCGATAAGTTCCTGTGCCTCTTCCTCAGTAATCACGCCGTTCTTCAAGTCGCGCTGGAAGTAGATGTCGAGGAATGCACAAACACGTCCCAATGACATGGCAGCACCATCCTGGTCCTTAACGGCACCAAGATAGCCGAAGTAAGTCCACTGCACAGCCTCGCGTGCGTTCTGAGCAGGACGAGTCACGTCAAATCCGTAGGCAGCACACATACGCTCAAACTGCTTGAGAGCCTGGATCTGCTCCGAAACCTCCTCACGATGACGTACAATCTCCTCGGTGAACTCCTGTATGTCGATACGCTTGAAGTAGCGCTTCTTCTCCTCGATAAGGTTGGCAGTACCGTAGAGAGCAATACGACGATAGTCGCCGATGATACGGCCACGACCGTAAGCATCAGGCAGACCGGTAATGATGTGAGCATGGCGAGCAGCCTTGATATCATCGTTGTATGCTGAGAATACGCCCTCGTTGTGAGTCTTGCGATATTTGGTGAAAATAGTCTTTGTAGCAGGGTCAAGATCATAACCATACGACTTAAGAGCCTTCTCAACCATACGAATACCACCCTTCGGGAATATACCGCGCTTCAAAGGCACATCAGTCTGGAGACCTACGACAACCTCACTCTCACGGTCAATATAACCGGCACCGTAAGTGTCAATGCTCTGCGGCAGAGTGGTCTCAGCGTCATAAACGCCCTTCTCACGCTCTACCTCAAACATCTTAGAGAGGAGATTCCACAGGTGAGTGGTACGCTCAGTCGGACCAGCGAGGAAAGACTCGTCGCCGTCGTATGCCTCATAATTAGATTGAATAAAGTCACGTACATCAATTTCGCGCTTCCAATTGGAACCTTTGAAATCGTTTTGCAAATTTTGAAAAATCATAATTTGTAGTTTAAATTGTGTATTGAATTATATCCAATTGCAAAATTAAGACATTTTCCCCATTCCCACAAGAAACAAACCCAATAAGGTGACAAAATCATAATTTATCGGTACTTATCCGAGGCTTTAGAGCCACATTCACAAAATTACGCGCCAAATTCACCCCATTTTCAAAACTTTTTGTAACTTTGCCGTCCAATAGAATAGAAACGTAGAAATATATAACAAATGGAATATATGTCACAAGAGTGCTACGACAAACTCGTAGCCGAACTTCGCCATATGGAACAGGTAGAGCTGCCACAGGTGCGCGATGCCATAGCCGAAGCTCGCGATAAGGGCGACTTGAGCGAGAACTTCGAATATCATGCAGCCAAGCGCGAGCAGGGTCGTCTGCTGGGACGCATCAGCTACAAGCAGAAGGTACTTGAGAATGCACGCGTCATCGACAAGACACGCCTTAAGGCCGACGTGGTAGGTATATTAAGTAATGTAAAGATAACCAACCTCAACAACAACCGCAGCATGTCGTACACAATAGTGAGCGCATCAGAGGCCAACCTTACCGAAGGAAAGCTTTCCGTAAAATCGCCTATCGCACAGGCTCTGCTCAACAAAAAGCCAGAGGATATAGTAGAGGTACGTGTGCCGGCAGGCATATTGCGCTTGCGAATTGACAGCGTCGAGCTATAAATTCACATAAAAGATGTTAAACATTCGGCTAAACCACGAAGCAATGTTTGTCATCTAATTAAAAATGAGTACCTTTGCACCCGCAATTTTGCAAAAAGTAATTATATTTTAATTTTTAACAACAATGAATCGATACGAAACCGTTTTCATTTTGACTCCCGTTTTGTCTGATGAACAGATGAAGGAAGCGGTCGCAAAGTTCAAGAAGCTCCTCACCGATAACGGTGCTGAGATTGTGAACGAGGAGACCTGGGGACTCAAGAAGATGGCTTATGCTATTCAGAAGAAGTCAACAGGATTCTATTGCCTGCTCGAGTTCAAGGCTGAGCCTACAATCGTTAAAACTCTCGAAACTGGCTATCGCCGCGACGAGAAAGTTATTCGTCACATGACAGTTAAGCTCGATAAGTATGCTGCACAGTATGCTGAGAAGAGACGTAACAAATTTGCAAACAAGGAGGCTTAAATTATGGCAGCAGTAGAATCAGAAATTCGCTATTTGACTCCACCTTCAGTGGACACACGCAAGAAGAAGTATTGCCGTTTCAAGAAGAGCGGTATCAAGTACATCGACTACAAGGATCCTGAGTTCCTCAAGAAGTTCTTGAACGAGCAGGGCAAGATCCTTCCGCGTCGTATCACAGGTACATCTTTGAAGTATCAGCGTCGCGTAGCACAGGCTGTTAAGCGTGCTCGCCAGATTGCGTTGCTTCCTTACGTAACCGATTTGATGAAATAAATTAAGGAGGAATAGCAATTATGGAGATTATACTTAAGGAAGATATTATCGGCTTGGGTTACAAGAACGATATCGTAAACGTAAAGAATGGTTATGGTCGTAACTACTTGATCCCGCAGGGTAAGGGTGTTATCGCTTCTGAATCAGCAAAGAAGGTTCTCGCTGAGAACTTGAAGCAGCAGGCTCACAAGCTCGCAGCTATCAAGGCTGAGGCTGAGAAGAAGGCTGAGCAGCTCAATGGCGTAGAGCTCGTTATCACCGCTAAGGTAAGCGCTACTGGTGCTACTTACGGTTCGGTTAACGCTGCTATCGTAGCTGAGGAGCTGAAGAACAAGGGCATCGAGGTTGATCGCAAGATCATCACAATGCGCGATATCAAGCACGTTGGTGACTTCGAGGCTACAATCCACTTCCACAAGGAGGTTGAGGTTAAGGTTCCTGTTAAGGTTGTAGCTGAGAACGCTGCTGTAGAGGCTTCCGTTGAGGAGGCTCCTAAGGCAGAAGAGGCTGCACAGACTGAGGAGACAGCTGAGTAATTTTTTTTTACAGCAACCAATAAAAAAGGAGGAAAGCAGCAATGCCTTCCTCCTTCTTTTTTATTGTTATATCTCGATTATTCACTGGAACATCGCTTGTACAATCCCATGATTTCTTATAGCAACCAATAAAAAAAGGAGGAAAGCAGCAATGCCTTCCTCCTCTTTTTTATTGTTACGCCTCGATTTATTTACCGAAATAACGCTTGTACAATCCCATGAAGCCAGCGCAATGACGAGCCTCGTCCTTTGCCATCTCATGAACTGTGTCGTGTGTTGCATCCATACCAGCAGCCTTAGCGTTCTTTGCGATACGGAACTTGTCCTCGCATGCACCACGCTCAGCAGCAATACGTGCCTCAAGATTGCTCTTTGTATCCTTCAATACATCGCCCAGCAGTTCAGCAAACTTGCTTGCATGCTCAGCCTCCTCAAAAGCATAACGCTTGAAGGCCTCAGCAATTTCAGGATATCCCTCACGGTCGGCCTGACGGCTCATAGCCAGATACATACCTACCTCACCACACTCACCATTGAAGTGGGTTTCAAGGTCCTTAATCATCTCAGCAGTTGCATCTTCCTTGCGTGCAGCACCAAGAGTGTGAACAGTTGCGAAAGCCGGGCCGTCTGTCGGGTCTTCCAATTCCTTGAACTTGCTTGCCGGAGCCTTGCATACCGGACACTTCTCAGGAGCTTCTGTACCTTCATAGATATAACCACATACTGTGCAAATAAATTTCTTCTTCATAATGTTATTGTTTTAAAAGTTTTATAATTCAGTTTTCATTCTTTTCCTTCATACATTCGCTACATACGCCCTTGTAATAAAGCTGTACGTCGTCAACCGAATGCCCGCCCACAGTCTTGCATGACAGCAAGGGCGAAACCTCATCGAATATATCGTACACCTTCCTACATTGCTTGCAATAGAAATGAGCATGCGCATTGACATTTCCGTCATAGCATACTCTATGCTCATCTATCGTAATCATCTGAGCCGCATTGTTCTCAGACAGCAGACGTAGAGTGTTGTAAACTGTAGTGCGACTAAGAGTAGGCATCTTGCCACACAAGCCACGATAGACATCGTCAACCGTGGGATGGGTATAGTGCGTTAGCAAATAATGCATTATCGCTATACGCTGTACAGAGGGCTTTACACCACACTCTGTCAAACGGGCTATTGCTTCTTTTGAATTCATATTCTTGTTTTCTACATTTGCAAAGATACAACATTATCTGGAACAAGCAAAGAAAAGTTGTAATTTTTACAACTTTTAATCCGTTATAATACTACATTAACCTTTATATGCACCATCTCAATTCTGCAATGACAAAAAACACACAAAAAAGCAATAACATTAAAGCTATTGCGTTACATCTATTATATAGAGAATGTGGAACAATTATTATAATGTGTATAAGCAATGCAGAACTTTGCAGCAATAGATTTCGAAACAGCCAACAATGAGCGGTCATCAGTCTGCTCTGTCGGTGTAGTTATAGTGCGCAACGGAGAGATAGTAGACAGGTTCTACTCACTCATCAAGCCCGAACCTGAATATTACAACTATTGGTGTAGTCAGGTGCATGGTTTGTGTGCCGCCGATACTGACAACGCCCCTATCTTTCCTGACGTATGGAAGCAGATAGAGCCCAAGATATCCGGTTTTCCTCTTGTAGCCCACAACAAGGCTTTCGACGAGAGTTGTCTGAAAGCCGTGTTCCGCGTCTATCAGATGGACTATCCCGACTATCCCTTCTACTGCACCTGCGTGGCGTCGCGCAGAGTCTGGCCTCAAGGCAAGCACACTCTTGATATTATAGCTGCCCGTTGTGGCTATAATTTGTCACATCACCATCACGCCCTGGCCGACGCAGAAGCCTGCGCAGCCATAGCATTGGAGATATTGTAGAACCAGAATCAAGTTATGGGCAAGACATAATATAATAATACTTGGCAAAGTAATATATATTAAACAGTCAAGTAATATATATTAAATGGCAAAGTAATATATATTGCTCAAATTCCCAACTTTTTGTTGTAACTTTGCAGTATAAGAAACATTTAAGAACAATGGCAAAGATAAAGATCGAAACACAGAATGGCGACATCATTGTGCGCCTTTATGACGACACCCCCAGACATCGTGACAACATGCTTAAGCTGGCTGGCGAGGGCTTCTATGACGGAACTCTGTTTCATCGTGTTATTAAAGATTTCATGATTCAAGGCGGCGACCCTGACTCGAAAGGTGCACCTGCCGGCAAGCATCTCGGGGCAGGCGGTCCCGACTATACTATTGAGGCTGAGATAAAGCCCAATCTCTTCCACAAGCGTGGCGCTTTGTGTGCTGCACGTCTTGGCGACGAGGTCAATCCCAACAAGGAGTCGAGCGGCAGCCAGTTCTATATTGTTTGGGGCGACATCTACAAGACTGCGCAACTGAAGCAGATGGAGAAGCAGATGAAGCAGAACCAGGAGATTACTACATTCAACGACCTCGTGACTTATCACAAGGACCAGATTATGGAGATGCGACGCAATCGCGACCGTGCCGGGCTACAGGAGTTGCAGGACAGTCTGCAGAAGGAGGCTAAGGAAATATGCAAGCAGCAGCCTGTAGGCTTCACTGAGGAACAGATGAATGCCTACACAACAATAGGTGGCACTCCGTTCCTCGACAGAGAATATACAGTATTCGGCGAGGTAGAAAGTGGTATGGACATCGTTGAACAAATAATAAACGTGGATACAGATTCTGCCGACCGTCCCAAAGAAGACATCATTATCAATAAGGTTTCGGTCATGGAATAAGCCATAGTCACGAATTATCACGAATTATTCACGAATTAAGGAAATGAATAAGTCATGACTAAAAGAAATAATTCATGTATAATTCGTGACTAAACAAATAAACGATAAAGATATGATTACAAAAGACTGTATCGAATCGGCATATTGCTTCTTTCATCAAAAATGGCGCGTGTACATGTACAGCAACAACCTTCGGCAGAAGGACGATATAGAGTACTCCATAGCCTCTTATGTTGAGTCGATGAACCGTCAGCTATACGACACTATAGCTGACGGCAAATCAGACTTCCTGACAGACCACACATCTTTTGCTACAGACATGCAAGCAGCCATAAACCGGCTTGACACAATGGCTGCCAATACTGAACAACAATAACGGCCTAAAACCAACAGCTTATGAATACCGCACATAAAGCACTCACAGTATATAAAGCCAGCGCAGGTAGTGGCAAGACATTCACACTTTCCGTAGAATACATCAAACTGCTTATCAACGACCCTACAAGTTTTCGCTCCACACTTGCCGTGACATTCACCAACAAGGCAACCGAGGAAATGAAGGTTCGTATACTGAGCCAGTTGTATGGCATATGGAAACGACTGCCTGACTCTAAAAGCTACATTGAGAAAATAAAGACTGACATGGACGTTACGGAGGAGTTCATGGCTGAACGTGCGGGTATGGCACTTCACAATATAGTGAACAACTATAGCTACTTCCGTATTGAAACTATCGACTCCTTCTTCCAGAGTGTTCTGCGCAATCTGGCACGCGAACTCGACCTTACTGCCAACCTGCGCGTCGAACTCAACGACTATCAGATAGAACGTAATGCCGTTGACGACCTGATAGACAATCTCTCGGAAGACGACCAAGTCTTAGCGTGGATAATGGACTATATACACGAGAATCTGCAAGACGACAAGAACTGGAACGTGATAGGACAGATAAAGAAGTTCGGCGAGAACATCTTCCGCGAATTCTATAAGACCAACAGCAAGCTGCTTAACGAGAAATTGCTCGAGGAGGGATTCTTCAAGCAATACACGTCTAAATTGCGCAATTTGCGTAATGAGGCTGAGGCGGAAATAGTTAATGAGGCAGAACTCTTCTTCGACATTCTTAATAACAACGGCATCGACATTCAAGACCTTAGCTATGGCAAGAGCGGACCTGCCGGATATTTTGTCAAGATACGATCGGGCGTGTACGACGAGAGTCTGATAACCAGCAGGGTGAAGACTGCCATGGACAATGGCAATGGGGACGGTTGGGTGAAGAAGACTGCCGAGGCCGAACTGAAAGCAATTGCCTCATCCAAGCTGGCTCCTGCCTTGATTAATGCCGAGAAGACAAGATGCCGCAACTGGCCCATATACCAATCGGCTGTACTCACCCTTCGACACCTTAACCAGTTGCGACTGCTCAACAGCATTGAAAACAAGGTGAGAGACATGAACCAGGAAGCCAACCGCTTCTTGCTCAGCGACACCCATACCCTACTCCACTCTCTCATAAAGGACAGCGACTCGCCATTCATATTCGAGAAGATAGGTACGCGACTCAACAACATAATGATTGACGAATTCCAGGACACGAGTACCGTACAATGGCAGAACTTCAAGGTGCTGCTTGAGGAATGCATGAGCCACAGTAGTGAGCAAGGCAACCTTATAGTGGGCGACGTAAAGCAGAGCATATACAGATGGCGGTCGGGCGACTGGCGTATGCTTAACAACATTGAACGTGAATTCCCTACAATGAGAAACATGCTCAATGTGAAGAGTCTTGACACCAACTACCGTTCGTCGAGACGTGTCATCAACTTCAACAACGCCTTCTTTACACAGGCTGCCGAAATAGAATACAGAGACCTTACTAATGGCGACGAACTTCAAGACGAGAATACCGACAACTCTGCCGAACAGCTTAAGAAGGCCTACTCGGATGTAGAGCAGAACGTGCCTGACTTCAGAAAGCAAACCGGATACGTAAGTGTTGAGCTGCTGCCACAGGATGACTATCTCGAACAGACACTACAGAAGACTGCCGATGCTGTAAGAGAACTGCTTGAAGCTGGAGCCGAGAGTTCTGACATTGCTATAATAGTACGTTCGAACAGTACCATACAGCAATTGGCAGAATACTTTGCCGAAGCGATGCCCGACGTGAGAATAGTGTCTGACGAAGCTTTCAGACTGGATAGTGCCGACTCTGTAAACATCATAGTCAATGCCATGCATTGCCTCACCCACAACGACGACAAAATATCCAGGACATACATAGCCAAGGCTTATCAGATAAGGGTATTGGGCAAGGACAACGAATTGGTTGACCGATTGCTGGCTACCGAAGATGACGTCAACAATGCCTTGCCAAAGCAGTTTGCCGACAATACTCCAGACCTGCTGGCTATGCCGCTATACGAACTGGCAGAGAAGCTGTACGACATATTCGGCCTTAAGAACATAGAGGGCGAAGACGCATACATATATGCATTCTACGACTGCCTGACCGACTATCTTAAGAACAATACCGCCGACATTGACAAGTTTGTAGAGGAATGGGACGACAGCATCTGCTCGAAGACCATTCAGGTGAACACCACACAAGGCATCCGACTCATAACCATACACAAGAGTAAGGGACTGGAGTTTGAAAACGTTATAATACCCTTCTGCGACTGGAGCATCGAGAAGACCAACACTATATGGTGCTCGCCTAAAGTGGCACCCTTCAACGAACTGCCACTCGTGCCTGTCGACTTCAACGCCAAACAGATGAAGGGTACAATATTTGAGGACGACTACAACGACGAGCATCTGCAGAACTGTGTAGACAATCTCAACCTTCTGTACGTAGCCTTCACACGTGCTTCACAAAGTCTGTACGTGTTAGCCCGCAGGGGAAATGCCAACCAACGCTCATACACCATAGAAGAAGCCATAGGCAATATGGAACTTGAAGATGGCATACTGGAGGGTGATCCAAGCGACAAGAAGAGCATTATAAAATATACATACGGCACTCTTGAGACTGCCGACAAGAAGAAGGCTACGCAATCGGACAACATATTCATGCCTCAGGTAAGCAACAAGAACGTGAAAATGGTGACTTACGACAGCCATACCGACTTCAGACAGAGCAACAAGAGCCGTGAGTTTGTGTGCGATGAGGACGACAGCAACAGCGAGGAGAAGCAACGACTGGCGTACATAAAGACGGGAAGAGTGCTTCACCACCTCTTTGCTACCATAAATACTACTGATGACATTGAGCCAAGTCTGAAGAAGCTGGAGATTGAAGGACTTATTGAAGACAGCAACCTAACATGCGAAAGCCTGCGTAAGATGCTGCACAAGCGACTTGAGAACAAGCAGGTTGCCGATTGGTTCTCCGGACGTTGGCAACTGTTCAACGAGTGTACCATACTCGACTACGACGAGGCTACAGATACGGTAAAGGAACACCGACCCGACCGTGTCATGAAGGATGGCGACAAGGTAGTGATAGTCGACTTCAAGTTCGGAGCCTACCGTCCCGAATATACCGACCAAGTAAGACGCTACATATCCCTTACCAAGGGTATGGGATACGAGGACGTAAAGGGCTACCTGTGGTTTGTGTACACTAATAACATTGAAGAAGTGAAAGAATAAACATCATGAATACGACAAGAACTTTTTTGGAATATGTGGCAGAGGATATGTTGGACAAATGGGGTACCGATATGTCACGCATAGTGGTGGTGTTTCCTAACAAGCGTGCCGCATTGTTCATGAACGAATATCTGGCACGTATGGCAGGCAAACCCATGTGGAGTCCGGCATATACCACCATCAGCGAACTGTTTGGCAAACACTCGGATTATGCCGTAGGCGACTCAATAAAACTGGTGTGCGACCTACACAAGTCATTTGTCAAATGTACTGGCATTGACGAGACACTCGACCACTTCTACGGTTGGGGACAGCTGTTGCTCACCGACTTTGACGATATTGACAAGAATATGGCTGATGCTGACAAGATATTCTGCAATCTTAAGGATATACACGAACTTGACGATCTGTCGTATCTTACTGAGGAGCAACGCGACCTTCTGAAACGTTTCTTCGCCAACTTCAGTCACGACCAGGAGACCGAACTCAAGAAGCGTTTCTTGAGTCTGTGGAGCCACTTCGGCGACATCTATCACGACTACAACGAACGCCTCAGAAGCCAGGGCATAGGCTATGAGGGTGCCATATATAGAGATGTGGCCACAAGTAAAGACATAGAATTCGAGTACGACACATACATATTCGTAGGTTTCAACCTGCTTCAGAAGGTGGAACAAAAGCTGTTTGCCAACTTGAAGAAAGCTGGCAAGGCCCACTTCTACTGGGACTTTGACACCTACTATATGCCTCACAGCAATAGTGCCCACTCTAACGAGGCAGGCAAATACATAGCCATGTATCTTGAGGACTTCCCCAACGAACTCGACATTCGCTCGGCAGATATCTATCAGAATATGCGCCGACCTAAGAACATTTCGTTCGTGATGGCATCTACCGAGAACATACAGGCCAGATATGCCTCACAATGGTTGCGCGAGGACGGCAGATGCCAGGCTGGTAGAGAGACAGCCGTAGTGATGTGCGACGAGGCCATACTGCCACCTATAATACAAAGTCTGCCACCTGAAGCCGACAAGGTGAACATAACAAGTGGTTTTCCGCTTGGCATGACTCCTATAGCCTCGTTCGTGTCGCTACTGTTCGACACCTACACTTCGGGCATCACGGGTAAGGGAACAAGCTATAGGGCACAATATGCAAGCAAGCTTCTCACCCACGCCTACACACGCTACATTTCAGAAAAGGCGAATGACGTGTATGCCACTATAAAGGAACAGCATCTGGTATATCCCAATCAGGCTATACTAACCATGAACGGCGAAGACCAGGGACTGGCGTTGCTGTTCAAAACCATAGACCCCGGCAACATACAGTTGCTACATCACGTAGCAACAATTATCAAGCTGATTGGCGTGAACGCCAAGGACACGGAAGACGCATTCCTGCAGGAGTCGGTATTCAGAATGTATACCATCATAAACCGATTGGAACAGCTTGCTGCCAATGGCGACTTGAATGTAGACATTAATACATTGCGCCGACTCATAAAGCAACTGATATCGTCTGCCACAATTCCTTTTCATGGTGAACCTGTAGTAGGTATTCAGATAATGGGTGTGCTCGAAACACGTAATCTTGACTTCAAGCACCTGCTGTTGCTTTCGTGCAACGAGGGCAATATGCCTAAGGGTGTCAACGACTCGTCGTTCATTCCCTACGCCATACGTAAGGCTCATGGACTCACTACCATCGACAACAAGGTGGCTATATACTCCTACTATTTTCACCGACTGCTGCAACGTGCCGAAGACATAACCATAGTGTACAACAACACTACCGACAACGGACATACGGGAGAGATGAGCCGCTTTATGCTGCAAATGCTGGTAGACGGACAGCAACATATCAAGCACTACAATCTGCTTGCCGACAACTCACCCATTGCACACAAGCCAAAGAGCATAAACAAGGAAGGCAGCATCAAGGAGAAGCTCGACAGCATGAAGAGCCTGTCGCCTTCGGCTATAAACAGATACATAAAGTGTCAGCTGCTGTTCTTCTATCAGCATGTGGCTAACATAAAGGAACCTGACTGCGAAGACGACGTGGTTGACAACCGTATGTTCGGAAACATATTCCACAAGGCGGCACAACTGGTATACAACGACATCATTAGCCACAACAACGGCAGGATAGAGAAAGCCTCGATACAGAAGTATCTGGGCACTAAGGGACTGTTGGAGAATGTCGTAGACCGTGCTTTCAATGAGGAGCTCTTCAAGGTGAAGGACACTATGCGTAGTCCTTACTACAATGGTCTGCATCTGATAAACCGCAAGGTGCTGATAGAGTATCTGAGGCAGTTGCTGCATGGCGACCAACGTATCGCTCCCTTCGACATTCTTGCATTGGAGGATGCCGTCTACACACAGATATCTTTTGAGACGGCTGACAACAATGTGCGTAAGATACGCATAGGCGGTATTATCGACCGACTTGACCGTGTGACCGACCCACATACTGGTATGCCTACCATACGTGTCGTTGACTACAAGACGGGAGTGCAAGCCACACGTAAGATAAAGGAGATAGAAGAGATATTCTCGGATGCCAACATCAGCCAAAAACATTCCGACTATTATCTGCAGGCATTACTGTATTCGCTCATCGTCGACAACTCTACAAAATACAACAGACAGAAGGACTGTGTCAGTCCGGCATTGCTGTTCATCAAGCAGGCCTCAAAGGAGGATTACAACCCCGTGCTTGAGATTGACTCTAAAAAGATCGATAACGTTAGGGAATACAAGGAGGATTTTGAGAAGTGTCTTAAGGAAGTGCTTCAAGAAATATTCAACACCACCCTACCCTTCACACCAACATCTGACAATACACGATGCGAGAAATGCACGTATAGGAGAATCTGCAGGGTTAATTCAGTTGAGAATTGAGAATTGAGAGTTGAGAGTTATGATATGCTTTGTTTGGTAAATATAATTATAATATGGTAATCATAACTCTCAACTATCAACTATGGTAATCATAACTTTCAATTCTCAACTATCAACTAAACATTAAAACGGTGCTGGCGAAGACGGTTCACCGAATGGTGCATCATCTGGCATTCCTTCCAGATCGGGAGGCAATGGCATGCCTTGTCCGCCATTCATCTTACTGCCTATAATCTCCGAACCGAAAGGAGCATCGCCTATAGGAGCCGACTGCTTCTCAGGGTCTTGGAATCGTGTGAACTCACCACGGAATGTAAGCAGCACGTCGCCCGTAGCACCCTTACGGTGCTTGGCAATGATAATCTGAGCCATACCACGAAGGTCATTACCCTTCTCGTCATGCAGAATATGATAATATTCAGGACGATGCACAAACAATACCATATCGGCATCCTGCTCGATGGCACCCGACTCACGAAGGTCGCTCAACTGAGGACGCTTACCCTCAAGACCTTCACGGTTCTCTACAGTACGGTTCAACTGCGACAAGGCGAGAATAGGAATATCAAGCTCCTTGGCAAGTCCCTTAAGCGACTGCGAAATCTTCGACACCTCCTCCTGACGGCTACCGAAACGCATGCCATTGGCATTCATAAGCTGAAGGTAGTCAATCATTATAATCTTCACACCCTTCTCGCGCACCAGACGACGTGCCTTAGTACGCAACTCGAATATGGAGAGTCCCGGAGTATCGTCAATATACAAGGGCGAGCCCTGCAGCAGACGAATGTTCTTGTCCAATCGCTCCCATTCGTCAGGAGCCAGCTGTCCGTTAAGCATCTTGTTACCCGGAATCTCACACACATTCGATATAAGACGGTTGACAAGCTGCACATTGTTCATCTCAAGCGAGAAGAAAGCAATGGGAGTGTTATAGTCGACAGCAATGTTCTTGGCAAGCGACAGAGCAAACGAGGTCTTACCCATCGCCGGACGTCCGGCAATGATAACAAGGTCCGAACTCTGCCATCCACTCGTCTTCTTGTCCAGCTCCTCATATCCCGTAGGCACACCTGTCAGACCACCCGCATTGGCCTGCGCCTTCTGCAGAATGTCAATGGCCTTTGTTATGACTGGATCCACCTGAGTATAGTCCTTCTTCATGTTGCGCTGCGACAACTCGAAGAGCGAACCCTCAGCCTCCTGCATCAGTTCGTCTACATCCTGAGTCTCGTCGAAGGCCTTAGTCTCGACAATGCTTGCATAAGAGATGAGCTGACGTGCCAGGTATTTCTGGGCAAGGATTCTGGCATGATATTCAATATGAGCCGACGAAGCCACATGCGAACTAAGCTCAACGATGTATGGTGCACCTCCCACATCATCAATAGTACCCTCACGCTTCAGCTCGTCGACAACAGTCATGATATCCACCGGATTCTCGTTCATCGACAATGTCTGAATGGCATTGTATATCTTCTGATGTCGAGGCTCGTAGAAGGTCTCAGGGCGCAGCGTCTCCGATACCATCGAGAAGGCATCCTTATCAATCATCAGCGCTCCCAGCACCACCTTCTCTATATCCACAGCCTGTGGCTGCAGATGTCCGTAGTTCTTGTCAAACGCCTTGCCCTGCGACTGCTTGCCCTGCTTTCTTTCTGTATTTGTATTTGGCATAAAAAGAGATTAGACGATTGCGTTTCTACTTTACAACCTTGTTGTTTTCGGGGAACACCACCGTAGGACGGAACTTCTTGGCCTCCTCGAAATCCATCAAGGCATAAGAAATGATTATAACGGTGTCGCCTATAGCCACCTTGCGTGCAGCAGCGCCATTGAGGCATATACATCCGCTGCCACGCTCACCCTTAATAATATATGTCTCGAAACGCTCGCCATTGTTGTTATTCACGATCTGCACCTTCTCGCCCTCTATCATATTGGCGGCATCCATAAGGTCCTGGTCGATAGTGATGCTACCCATATAGTTGAGATTTGCCTGTGTCACCTGCACACAATGCAGCTTCGATTTCAATACTTCTATCATCATAACGGTAAAATATACTTTCTGAATGTGTTTGTTGTTGCTGACTATTCCTTGAATGTGATATGGTCGATAAGACGTATCGGGGTCTTGCCGCAATATACGGTTATGCAACCTGCTATATACTGGCTGTCATCCCACGATTCCACCTCCTGCAATGTGTTGCCGTCGACAATAGAGAAATACTCCACCTCAAGTCCGTCTACGGCATTGATATCGGCTACCACCTTGTCGTGGGTCTCCTTGAGCGTATGTGTAGCACCATATTCCATGCCTGCCTTAAGTGCGCTGTATATCTTGGGAGCAATAGCACGCTCATCAGGAGCAAGCAGAGTGTTGCGCGAACTCTTTGCCAAGCCGTCGGCCTCGCGTATGGTGTCGCACTCTACAATCTGTAGCTTCAGTCCGAGATAGCGCACCAAAGCCTTCACAACAGCAATCTGCTGCCAATCCTTCTCACCGAAATAAGCTCTGTCGGGACGTACGATATAGAAAAGACGCGACACTACCTGGCACACGCCATTGAAGTGACCGGGACGATGGGCACCCTCCATAACCGTAGTGACGGGAGGAAACTCAAAATGTCTGTTATCCTTTGTGGGTACATTTCTTCTACAGAAGGTGCAAATACATAATCGGCACCACATTGCTCCAGCAAAGCGCAGTCGGCATCAAGCGTGCGAGGATAGCGATCCAAATCGCCATGGTCGTTGAACTGGGTCGGATTGAGGAAGACTGACACTACTGTGACGTCATTCTCTGCCACGCTACGATTGACCAATGACGCATGACCCTCATGAAGAGCGCCCATTGTGGGGACCAATCCTACTGACTTACCTTCTTTCCGAACTTCGAACAACTCATTCTGAAGTTCAACTATACTTCTGAACAGTTTCATCATTTTTTAGTTTTTAACGCCATAAGCCATCCACCAATTTTTATAACACAAAAAATCCTGGCAACAGCTTAAAGCTTGTATCCTTTTGAAATTTCGATGCAAAATAACAACTTTTTTCTTAAATGCGAAAGAATAAATCTAAAAATATGACAAATACCGACATCAAATAACGTTATTAACAGAAAACGACGATTTTCTGAACTTTTTTTTATACCTTTGCACATGTTTTACGCGCACACAAACAAATCAAAGTAATATGGCGCGACAATAAAAGAATCAAGCATGGCAAAGAAAATCTTATTCATCAATCAGGAGATATCCCCGTACGTTCCAGAAACCACACTTTCTGTAATGGGTAGAGACCTTCCAAGCAAAATGCAGGAAGACGGTTTTGAAATACGTACATTCATGCCGAAGTGGGGCAATATCAACGAGCGTAGAGGACAGCTGCATGAGGTGATACGCCTTTCGGGCATGAACCTTGTAATCGACGACACCGACCACCCGCTCATCATCAAGGTAGCCTCCATTCCGCAGACACGCCTTCAGGTGTACTTCATCGACAACGACGACTACTTCATGAAGCGCAAGATGGCAGTCGACGAAAATGGTGAGGAATACGACGACAATGGCGAGCGTGCCATATTTTTCGCAAGAGGCGTTCTTGAGACTGTCAAGAAGCTACGCTGGTCGCCCGAGGTAATCCACTGCCAGGGATGGATGGGATATATCGTTCCGCTCTTTATCAAGACTGCTTACAAGGACGAGCCTACTTTCGCAGGCACCAAGGTGGTTACATCCATATTCAGTCAGGGACTCACCAAGAAGATTGGCGACAACTTCAAGCGATGCCTTGAATTTAAGGACGTAACCGTAGAGAGCCTGTCCGACTACAAGGACGACTTCGACTTCATAGAGATGTGCAAGCTTGCCATCGACCATAGCGATGCTGTGGTGCAGGCAGAAGCCGACGCCTACCCCGAACTTATAGAGTATGCTAAAAGCAAGGGCATAGAGGTGCTCCCCTATCAGGGCGAAGATGCCGACGATGCCTACAAGGCTTTCTATGAGAGCCTCTAATACAGAGGCCCTTTATCTAACATTAGATTATTGTAAGATGAAAATGAAACTTATGGCAGGCATAGCGCTTGCCTCTATAGCATTGGCATCGTGCGACGACAACACAAGCGAGCTTGGCTCGTCGCTCATCGACAATGCAGACAAGTTGGAAATCACAACCGACACTTTCGGGATAATATCCAATTCGGCTGCCATGGGAGCCGTACTCTCCAACAGCTCTACAGGATACCTCGGCAAGGTGCGTGACCCTGAGACTGGGGCTTACCTCACAAGCAGCTTCATGACGCAGTTCTATACACCCGAGGACTTCACGTTCCCCGAGAAGGACAGCATCAAGAGTCTTGACAGTAACAAGAACATCATAGCTGACTCTTGCGACATACGCCTCTACTACACCAACTACTTCGGCGACTCGCTTGCCACTATGAAGGTGTCGGCAATGGAATTGGCTAAGCCTGTACCCGAAAACGGCAAGTACTACACCGATTTCAATCCTGAGGGCGAATACGTCACATCGCAATCGATGAAGGTAAGCAAGATGTACACTCTCACCGACCTCAATGTCGACGAGAGCACACGCAACAACAGCGACTATATGCCAGGCATACGCATACCGCTCAAAGCAGAATACGGAACAAAGATCATGAACGAATACTATAAGCATCCCGAATACTTCAAGAATGCTTATGCTTTCATACACAATCTCGTTCCTGGATTCTACTTCAAGACCACAAGCGGCATCGGCTCAATGGCATACATCCGACTGAGCCAGCTCAATGTCTACTTCCGTCACAAGACCACTTATACAAACACCGACGGAACCAAGAAGGACACCATCTATGCTGCCATGGCTTCGTTCCCTGGAACTGAGGAGGTACTGCAGACTACAAGGATACAGAACGACCAGAACGTTATCAGCCAGCTCGTAGCCGACCCTTCTTGCACTTACATCAAGTCGCCCGCAGGTGTATACACCGAACTGACCCTGCCCGTAACGCAGATTGTAGAGAAGAAATATACCGTAGGCGGAAAAGAGTACAGCCATAAGAACGACACTATCAATTCGGCAAAGGTAGTATTGCGACGCATCAACAACACGCAGGACAGCAAGTACACCCTCAGCGCTCCTAAGACTCTGCTCATGCTGCCCAAGAGCGATGTGAAGGCGTTCTTCGAGAACAACCGCACAGCCGACTATAAGACATCGTATCTCGCATCGTACAGCAGTTCTACCAATACGTATACGTTCAACAATATCGGAAGCCTCATCAAGAACCTCTACGATAAGGCCGACCGCAGCAACAGCGAATGGAACAAGGTGGTGCTGATACCCGTCAACGTAAGCTACGACACATCGTCGGGTGTTACTGAGCTGATAAGCGTAAGTAACGACATGTCGATGACAAGCACTCGTCTGGTACGTGGCGACGACGACACCAAGAACAGCAAGATAACCATAAGCGTTATCTACAGCAAGTTCAAGTAATGTCTGTCAGCAATTTTATATATAAAAGCTATGGCAGACAACTTTCTTGAACGACAGCGACGCGACTACGAAGAGCGTAAGCTACAATGGCAGCGTAGTAATACAAAGAAAACCGTCAGCGTGGCTGAAATACTAAAAAAGTCTCGCCAACGGTTTAATAACGACTAAAACAACAATGGACAATTACGATTAAAACCATAATCGTGATTGTCCATTGTTTTGTTTACCTATACTCGATTTCTAATCGCTACTTCTTCACACCGTATATCTCATAGTCCTTCTTCCGTCTTTCCACTATCGGAGCCTTCTTCCCGTCATAGTACATGTCATACCAAGTAGACGATTTCTTAGGGTTCATATTGTCACTCAGCACAAAATGCCTGCCGTCCAACGACCGTTGCTGTATGCAATACCTGTGTTGTCTGTATGCCGTCTTTACGAACACCTCCCTTGATCCTAAGAAGCAGATGTCATCATACATTCTTATCTCAGCCCTTCTGAATACTTCGCTGTTGTTACAGCCACACCTCATATACAGTCCGCCAATCTTCAGGAAGTCAATAAAACCAATAGTTACCAATTCCGGTTTTATGGTGAAGCATGTCATGTTCTCCAGATATACCCAGTAGTCCTTGCCGTGCTCCGTAAAATGCAGTATGGCATTGTCCAGCAGTTCCGCAAACTCATACGTCTGTTCCGTCTTTTCCAGAGGTTGGTACAGTTCTGTACGTACAAGATATTTCCCCTCATTGTTCTGCACCACCCTTATGCCATATGCCTGAGGAAAAATCTTGGCATAACAGCCTAACGACTCCCATTTGTCCAGTGTGCTTCTGCGATAGAACACTTGATAGTTATTGTTCGTGCCACCGGTGATTCTCGTATTGGCAGGTTCCTTATAATCAGTCAGCAGAGTCTTACCGTCAATGAAGTCGATTTTCATTACAGGCTTGAAAAACCTTATGTACAGTTTCTTTTCCTCTTCAAACCGCCTTACATCCTCTTCCCAAGCATTTCTCCTTTCCGCTAAATCCTCTGCAGTAATCGGGTGTAGTGCGTTATCCCAATCTTTGCGCCATACCAATCCACCTTGTTCATCCTCCCATATTGACACATCCTCAAATTTCTCCTTAAACCTATACAAAGTGGTAGGCTCAGAAGGATGCACAAAGAAATTACGGAATATCAGTCCTTCGTCATAACCATCATCCAAAGCTTTCCTCAAAACAAAACAGTTCTCGTCCATCAATCGCGTCTTCACTCTCGGATAAAGGCGCAATCCGTCTGTAGTAGAAAACTCCATAAACCCATGCTTCTCGATTCTCGGACGCTTGAAGAATCTCACCCCATTGCGCAGATCCATCCAAGGTCGCTCCCTATCAATCCTCCTTCTGGAATACAGTTTGGCAATACCATATGCCTTCAGTTCCACCTTATTATATATATAAGGCATCACTTCCTTGCCGTCCTTATCCACAACTCCCGACATACCATCCCCATTGCCAACCACCCTATATCCATAAGCCTCATCCAGGTCCATACGTTGCCCCTCATGTGTCATCACGGTAATCAGCTCAGTCCGTGCATCCGAAGAAACAGAATCCTTCTCGTTGCGAATCGAGTAAGCCACATTATACAATCCATCCGCATCATCG
>ERZ1032078.234-NODE-234-length-21281-cov-12.650994_pt1 | contig 21281 bp, 9 predicted proteins | sample MGYA00517101_ERZ1032078 | MGnify/ENA primary metagenome ERZ1032078 (study PRJEB33719, sample SAMN04261301) | wastewater metagenome | biome: rural village; feature: human; material: feces | host: Homo sapiens | place: El Salvador | collected 2013-01-14 ... | reverse complement strand
AGAAGGCTGCCATCCAGCAGATTTTAGATAGCAGATATCTGGAACCATTCAAGGCTGACAAATGAAAAGTGATAGGCCTCGGCATTGAGCTGGACGAAGAAGGCAAAGGCTTGTTGGATTGGGGAATCACAGAAGAATGAGAACCGAGAATGGGGCTAAAAACTAAAAAGCACCTAGGCTTCTTCAAGAGCGCAACCCCGCTAGGCGTCCCGGCGGCAATCCGGCGGGACACCTAAAAGTGATAGGTCTCGGCTTTGACTTAGGTCTCGGCAATTAACGTAAAAAACATTAAAACCGGCAAGATTTTCAAGGAAAAACATGGCATTATCTTAGGAAATGTGTATTTTTGCACCATTAAAAAGCTAGGAAACGTGTAAAATACGGGGATACAAAACCTAGGAAACGTGTAAAATCTAGCACATCCAAACTTAGGAAACGTGTAACAAAAAGAATATCAAACTGTTATGAAACGAAAAATATATAGTCAATTATTAAAATGGAAATCAGACAACAATGGACAGAATGCATTGCTCATTGATGGCGCAAGACGTGTCGGTAAGAGCTATATCGTAGAGGAATTTGCCAAGAACGAGTACGAATCGTACATCTTGATAGATTTCAACAATACGATGCAGCAAGTATTAGACCTATTCAGGCACTACCTGTACGATCTCGACACTTTCTTTATGTACTTGCAACTCTACTTCAATATAAAGTTAACAGTCCGAAAGTCGCTGATTATCTTCGATGAAGTACAAGCTTTTCCTGAAGCGAGAGCCGCTATCAAGTATCTTGTAAAAGATGGACGATACGACTATATCGAGACAGGTTCACTTGTTTCCATCAACAAGAATGTCAAAAACATCATGATCCCATCCGAAGAAATCAGAATCAACATGTATCCAATGGATTTTGAAGAGTTTCTTTGGGCTATGGACGAAAAGGGTATCACGCAACTCATCCAAACCCAATTCGTCAAACTGAAGCCTCTTGGTCCCGACATGCACCGCAAAGCTATGACCTTATTCCGTCAATATATGATAGTAGGAGGCATGCCTAAGGCTGTAGATACCTATGTAAAGACTCGCGATTTTACAAAAGTTGATACAATAAAGCGTGCAATAATAAGCCTTTACAGAAACGACATTCAAAAATACGCAGAAGGCAACGAGGTAAGAGTGACGAGCATCTTTGATCTGATTCCAAGCCAACTTCAGAAACACGAGAAGAAATTCCGCCTGTCTGAAATAAAGGCTGGTGCCAGAATGCGTGAATACGAGGATGCTTTCTTTTGGCTGAACGAAGCTATGGTTGCAAATATCTGTTATGGGGCAACGGAGCCAAGCATCGGGCTTAATCTCAAGTTGGAAAACTCGAGCTTGAAATGTTACATGGCTGATACTGGTTTGTTAATCAGTATGGCTTTCGATGAGAACCGAATCATGCAGGAATCACTTTACAAGAAACTGATGATGGACAAGTTGGAAGTAAACGAAGGGATGCTTGTAGAGAATGTCGTGGCCCAGATGTTGAGGGCAAAGGGGCATAAACTATTTTTCTATTCCAACTATTCTCGTGAGGCAGAAGACAGAATGGAAATCGACTTTTTGATAGCCAAACCTTCGATTACGAGCAAGCACAACATCTCTCCTATAGAGGTTAAATCAACCAATCGTTACACCATTTCTTCTTTGGAAAAGTGCATTAAGAAGTATAAGAATTATCTATCGACCCCTTATGTCATTCACACCTCAGACTTAGCGGAAAAGGATGGAATAGTATATCTGCCACTCTATATGACATCCCTGTTATAAGCCAGAACTTAAAAGGGCGTGCAAGATGTTATCAATGCACGCCCTTTTCTTTTTCACCATCAATTATCAACAGAAAGCTTTTCAACCATACAGTTCTGCATGATTCTGATTATTCTTTATGATTATTCTTCACGATTCTCCCCTGGTTTTCTTATCTGCCACATACATGCCTAGCAGGATGCAGGTGGCACCCACCAGGAAATAGGGGGTGATTTTCTCATCGAGCACCCACGAAGCAAATATCATGGTGGTGATGGGGTTGAAATACACCCAGTTGGTAGCCTTCACCGTTCCCAGCTTCGAGATGCACCAGTTCCAGGTAAGGAAACAGATCATGGAGGCTAGACAACCCAGAAAGAGTAGGTTGCCGAAGACCTGCGGACGGCTGAAGACTTCTATCGGAGGGAACCCGGGGATGAAAAGATAATACGGCAGGATAGTCAGTACACCATAGAAAAACACCTTCCGGGTGATGAACGCCGCACCATAATGATTGCTCACCGACTTCATCAGCAGCGAATAAATGGCCCAGCACATGCAAGCCGTAAACGCCAGGGCATCGCCTACCGGAGAAAGATGGAGCACGAAACGGCCGTTCAAGACCACGATAATCATTCCCACAAAAGCCAGCAGCGAACCGAGCAGCTGAACGATGTGAATACGGGAAGAATCCTTATAGACCATGCGCACCAGCAGGGTGGCGAAGAGCGGACAGGAACATACTATCAGCGAAGTATTGGTGGTTGTAGTGAAGTTCATCGCCTCGTTCTCGCTGTAGAAATAGAGCGAGCCGCCCGTGATACCCAGCAGTGCCATCTTAGCCTCATCCTTCCATGAATCGGCAAGGAAACGGCGGTGGTTGAAGCAGAGCATCAGCACGTAGGCGATGGAAAAGCGCAACGTGAAGATCTGGGCTGGCGAAAGCCCATTCAGCATCAGCACCTTGGTAGCTACAAAGGTGGTACCCCATATCGCCACTGTGAGGAAAGCGACGAGGTGATAGAATATATTGCTATTTCTTGTCATATACTTATTCTCTTAATTGCCCCCAACCTACTATCTCAAGTAGATTGGGGGCTTATTCTTATGCCAATACAACATTGGCAGGTACGCCAAGATTGTGGTATATGTTTCTTGCAACATCAAAATTAATCGGGCGACGTCCATGCAGAATGTCACTTAATGCAGTTGTTGATACGCCTATGGCTTTTGCAGCCTCCTTCTGCTTATAGCCTTTTTGGCGAAAAGCAACCTTGATGGCGGCAATGAGGGAAGGTTTTACTCGCCATGGGTGTGGATCTACTTCACATTCCCAATCGTAAGCAGCTTCACTGAGAATTTTTAATTCTTCTTTTTCTACTTCGCTGAGGAAATCCATACCGCCCAATTGAGTTCCCTTTTCAAGCAGGGCCTCCATTCTCTCTTCAATCTCATTATATGTCTTTTCGTCTTTTATAGTCATAGTTATATATTTTTAATGTCCTTAATCTTATCATATTCGGCATGTGTGCCAACAAATCTTATATGTAGAAATCCTTGGAAAAACACAACGATAGTTACAAGTCTGAATTTATTACCAGATATATTGAAGACGTATCTATCATTTCCGACATAATCAGCAGAAGGAAATGCTTGTTTTAATTCCGCATGGCTTTTCCAGTCAGTCTTTTCAACATATTCTGCCCAGCGCATTAATGCGTCTGCTGCATCAGGATGTTTCTTTGCAAAAGCTTTTAGCATTTTAAACTTTAATATCTTCATAATCCTTCAATTTTGCTGCAAAAATAATCAAAAGTTCTCAATATAGAGAATTTTTTGCAAGAAATCAAATAAATATTTGCAAACTTTAATACATTAAAGAATAGCCCCCAACCTACTATTTCAAGTAGATTGGGGGCTTATTCTATTTTACAATGTTACAGAAAAAATCTGCAATTCTTTTCTTTCTACTTAACCACAAACTTCTTTCCGCAGATGATGTAAACTCCCTTCTTGAGTACCTTGTCAAGCTTGTCAACTTCTACGTTTCTCTTAACAAGAACACCATTGAGGTTATAAACATCCACTGCCTTTTCGTCTGCAAGGATGGTTCTAATAGCTGTTACAACAGAGAAGCTACCATAAATTTCTACATCATGTGCAGGCATGGTCTCTGGAATTTCGGTCCAACCATCGAAGGTGTAACCGGTCTTCTCTGGATCATTCTCTGGAGTAATCTCTGAACCATACTCTACATCATATTCTGCATAAACTTCGCCATCCAAGATATATACAAGCTTATAAGAATTAACAGACCACAATGCTGTGAAGCTCATATCCTCTGCAGGAATTGTCTCTGGGATGTCCATATCCCAACCAGCGAAGGTGTAGCCTTCTCGAGTAGGATCAGCAGGAGTATCAAACTTAGTTCCATAATCCTGGGTAATCTCTACATTCTCTGTGCCATTGTCGGCATTGAAGGTAAGGGTGTATTGATTGATGGTCCACTGAGCCTTGAAGCTCATGCTTTCTGCTGGCATGGTTTCAGGAATCTCGTTATCCCAACCGGCGAAGGTATAACCTGTCTTGGTTGGTGCAGCAGGAGTCTCAATCTTGGTACCGTAATCCTGGGTGATTGCAGCAACATCACTACCACCATCTGAATCGAAGGTAAGAGTATATTGGTTTGCAATCCACTTTGCTGTGAAACTCATATCCTCTGCAGGAATTGTCTCTGGGATGTCCATATCCCAACCTGCGAAGGTGTAGCCTTCTCGAGTAGGATCAGCAGGGGTCTCAAACTTAGTTCCATAATCCTGGGTAATCTCTACATCCTCTGTACCATTGTCGGCATTGAAGGTAAGGGTGTATTGATTGATGGTCCACTGAGCCTTGAAGCTCATGCTTTCTGCTGGCATGGTTTCAGGAATCTCGTTATCCCAACCGGCGAAGGTATAACCTGTCTTGGTTGGTGCAGCAGGAGTCTCAATCTTGGTACCGTAATCCTGGGTGATTGCAGCAACATCACTACCACCATCTGAATCGAAGGTAAGAGTATATTGGTTTGCAATCCACTTTGCTGTGAATCTCATATTCTCTGCAGGAATTGTTTCAGGGATGTCCATATCCCAACCAGCGAAGGTGTAGCCCGTCTTGGTTGGAGCGGCAGGAGTTTCAAACTTAGTACCGAAGTCCTGAGTAATCACCGTTGCCTCTGTACCATTGTCGGCGTCGAAGGTAAGGGTATATTGATTGATAGTCCACTGAGCCTTGAAACTCATGTTCTCAGCAGGAACGGTTTCTGGGATTGCAGGTACCCAACCGGCGAAGGTGTAACCCGTCTTGGCTGGTGCAGCAGGAGTCTCAATCTTTGTACCATAGTTCTGGGTGATTGCGGCTACATCACTACCACCATCAGCATCGAAGGAGAAGGTGTATTGGTTGATAGTCCACAACGCCTTGAAGCTCTTGTTCTCAGCAGGGATGGTCTCAGGAATCTCGCTATCCCAACCAGCGAAGGTATAGCCCGTCTTGGTTGGAGCGGCAGGAGTATCAAACTTAGTTCCATAATCCTGGGTAATCTCTACATCCTCTGTGCCATTGTCGGCATTGAAGGTAAGGGTATATTGATTGATGGTCCACTGAGCCTTGAAGTTCATGTTTTCTGCAGGAACGGTCTCTGGAATTGCAGGTACCCAACCAGCGAAGGTGTAACCAGGCTTAGTTGGAGCAGTAGGAGACTCAATCTTAGTACCATAGTTCTGGGTGATTGCGGCTACATCACTACCACCATCAGCATCGAAGGAGAAGGTGTATTGGTTGATAGTCCACAACGCCTTGAAGCTCTTGTTCTCAGCAGGGATGGTCTCAGGAATCTCGCTATCCCAACCAGCGAAGGTATAGCCCGTCTTGGTTGGAGCGGCAGGAGTATCAAACTTAGTTCCATAATCCTGGGTAATCTCTACATCCTCTGTACCATTGTCCGCATCGAAGGTAAGGGTGTATTGATTGATGGTCCACTGAGCCTTGAAGCTCATATTCTCTGCAGGAACGGTCTCTGGGATTGCAGGTACCCAACCGGCGAAGGTGTAACCTGGTTTGGTTGGAGCAGCAGGAGCAGTAATTGCAGAATTATAATCCTGCGTTATACCAGCCACCTCAGAACCGCCATCCGTATCAAAGGTGAACGTATATTTGTTGATGGCAAATGTACCATTAACCGTCACGTCACTCGTTGGCATGGTAGCAGGAATTTCACCCCATCCAGAGAAAGTATATCCCACCTTTGTAGGAAAAGCCTCTGGAGTAATCGTACTTCCAAACTTTACTGGAACCTTCTTATACTCCACTCCATCTACCATATAAATAAGGTTATACTCTTTGGCATCAAAAGTAGCTGTCAAAGCCAAATCCTTATCTACAGCAAAGGTATATGGGTTCTCGGTAACATCATTCGACCACTTCACGAAGTGATAGCCTTCATTAGGAGTAGCAGTCAAAGTAGCCTTTGTTCCATTACGATAGTTACCACCACCTGTTACTGTACCCATGGTTTCATTGGCAGAAGTAGCAGTGATGTTGTAGTCTTGATAGACTGTCAAATTCACAACGAAATCGTTTTGCTCATACGAAACTGCATTGACATCAGAAAATGCCACATTGGAGAATCTTAATTTATATTCACCTGGAGTAGCTTTTTCATCTATCTTTAATTGTACACTGACAATATCGCCATCTTCTCCTTTAAAGAGCTGCATACCATCAGAAGCATAGCCCATAACCTGAAGTCCGCCTTCAACATTCTTAATCAGTGAAAGGACATGCCTAGATTTATTACGATCAACATATACTACATCATAATCCATCTCTGCATCCTCATTAAGCTTCATATTGAAACTTATGCCTTCAGGAAGCCCTAACCAAAACTGGAAGCCAGGAATACCAAAATTATTCTTCATAGCAACGGGAACCGATACTATGTCGCCAGGTTTTCCTTGTAATTCTTTAGTTACATAAATGCTAGCTTCATTAGCTGCAAAACTGGTTATATAACTAAATATCGCTATAAAAAACAATAAAAATCTTTTCATAAGCTCTATTTTTTAGAATCAGCTATTATGGTAGATATCATCACAACATCAGCAATATTTATCTTACCATCTAAATTAGCATCTGCAGCTAAGCTATTATACTTCGAGTCCGCAACGCCAGCAGTTAGCTGACTTGCTGCGACAACATCAGCAATATCTATTACTCCATCCTCATTCACATCACCCAAGGTATAAGATGGTTTTTCCAGCGTCACAGGACTACTTGGTTTTCCAATCATGCCTTGCGATGAAAAAGCAATGACTTGCGATGGTTTAATAACACTCGTTCTTCCGGTGCTTTTATCGTAAAGCTTGAATATCAGCTTTTCACCACTCGCCTGATTGCTCCTGACACGAAGATATACCCAGGTGTAAGAATCCTTGGTCTGCACATCACCCACTCCTCGACATTCATTGCCCACAAAGGCACCAATCTCGTAGTTGGAATAATCTGAAACCTCTGCTCCCTCATACACCACCTTGGCATAAACCGTCATGTCATACTTATAATCATAAGGATTCACACTCCATTGACTATCCTGCGCATGCAGGATAGTCATAGAGAATAGAACGCTGATTAAACAGCAAATTGTTCTTAGTTTATTCATTACTTGTTGTTTTAGAGTGTAAAACATCATTTAACAACACGCTTCTTCATCGTTGCCTTGCCATTCTTATCTACCGACTTGATGACATAAACGCCAGGCTGCTGAGGAGTCGTTACACGCATACCGTTGATATGGTAAATACCCTCAACAGTGCCTGATTCGCCTACAACATGATTGATACCTGTAGTTGAGCCGAAATGAAGGGCATAAGGAGCCTTAACGGTGCCAAGCATATCTGCCTGGAAGGCTACAGTTTCCTTCAAATCATACAACTCATCGGTATTCATATCCACAGCCACAAATCGGATAGCCTCGTTAGCCTCGCCATATACAGAAAGGTAGAGAATGCCGTTCTCAAACTTTCCTACACCACGGCACTCGTCGCCAGAAATGGCTGCCACGTAGTAAGAACCTCCGAATACGTCGCCGTACTCATCATGGATGCTTGCCACTACTGGCATCATGTTCGGATACTTGTGCTTGTTGACAGCCCAAGGAGCTGACTTCAATGACAAACGATGTCCATAGAGAGCCTTCACATTAGCTACAGTCGGTACTGCATTGAAGACGAACGACTTGTCGGATACTGACTTGTAGAGATAACCGATACCCGGCTCCAACATCTTCAGTTCTCCAGTCCAAGCACCCTCTGAATAGGTAGCAAAACCACCCGTCAGCGTCTCAATACAATCGCCTTCCTCAACATCCATCATAGAGAATGCATCCTCAAGCGACAGACTCAAACTAAGCGGATAACCCAACCAGTTCCAGCCCTTATGCAGATAAACTGGAGCCGCAGTAGGATTATACTGTTCACCGGTGAACGACTTCGTAGCAGCTGTCTGAACATCCATCTTCATGGTTGTTGCAGCATCCACTACCTTCAGCTGGCCCGTCCAACCCAAGTTATCATCCTTCACTGCCTCCTCTGTCTGGGTCAGGATTCGTGATGCTACATCACTGAATTCTGTAATAGGCAAAGAAGTAGAGAGGTCATGGGCATTCCAGTTCCAACCCTCAACCAGGTCGAGCTTCACATCCGACTGACGGATCTGATAGGTAAACTCGCTGGTTTCACTCTCGGCAGCAGTTACACCCACAGCCATCGCCTTGATGGTGATGCCATCGTTGATGATGATAGGACGCTCATACTTGATGCGGCTAGCCGATTCGCATGGACAAGTACCATCAGTAGTATAATAGATGGTAGCATCCTCGGTCTCGGTAGAGAGCGTGATGGTCTGACCGCGATATACAGCCGTACCACTTACGCGAGAAGCCACAGGAGCCTTCACCTCTGCGAGCAACGCAGGATCCACGACATTGACCATAGAAGTGGCCTTCATATCATTGTCAAGAAGTGTATAGTTCAATGCGGTAGCACCCAGCAACTCACCCTTGACCTTCACTACAGCCTGACCTTCAGCATCGAAGGTAACCTGAGCCAGATTGATAGAAGCAATCTGCTCTGAAGCAGAACTGATGGCAAGCTTCTTGCCGGCAGCAGCCTCAGCAGGAGTAGCAGCAATGGCAAACTGCAAAGAGTCGCCGTAAGCCACATTGAGTACAGAATCAACGAGGATTTCACGCACCTTCTTCTCCACATCGAGCTTCTGGCGGAAGTCTTCTGTCATGTTGATGCCAGCATAGCTGCTCACATTCTTGGAAACAATGACATAAGCCTCATCGTAGTAACCCAACTTATCGGTGGCCAGCTTCATCTTAGAAGCATAGTGAACGGTACTGCCCTCAACGGCAGCTTCCTCATCGAGCATAGAGATGACAGCATCCTTAATGAGCGTCTCCTCATTGTTCTTCACTACCTTCAGATAAACATTCTCAGCATTGAGCGTTTCAAGATTCATGTACTTAGAGAATGTGATTTCCACACCATCCTCGTAAGCACGGGCACCAATCACGGCAGGCTGAGTGTTCTGAACCATACCGATGTTCACATCCATCTGTGGAGGAGGAACTGGCAGCCATTCAGACTGGGTAGGCGTATAACCTTCCTTCTCGAATCTTACCTGCCACAATCCCTGTGGAACATCCCACTGGTACATACCATTCTCATCTGTGAAGAGAGGGTTCTTCTGAGCATATTCCTCAGCATTCCAGAGAACGATGTTCTCATGGAGGTCGCCATACATATCTTCTACCACTTCCTTGTAGTAGCAGGTTGCGGTAACACCCTGCAGGCGGTTGGAAGATACTGCCTCATATACATAACCTGATGGGTCATGGATAGGGTTGACGATAGGATAAGGAGGTTCATCCTCATTTACAGGAGGCGGAACAACACCTGCACACTTGAAGGTTCTCAGGAATTCATCTACCTGCATCTTCAATCCGGTAACCTGTGCATCATATACCTTGCTCACAATCCAGTTGACACCTACCTTAACCAGAGATACTGCCACGGCAGACAGAGAAGCACCCTTTGTTGCAGGTACTGCTGCCATTGCCTGGGTTGCAGACTGGATGGAAGCGATGTCAGAAGCCAAGGTCACACTGTAATAAGTAACGGCCTTCAAAGCAAACTGCTTGATGGTTTCGCGCATTTTCTCGTCCTCCAAAGAGGTTGGGCACTCTGGGATAGAGTTGTACATCTTGATGTAATCGTCGATGTCGTCGAGCCAACCGGTATAGGTCTTGAAGATATTGAAGAGTGATGTGGATGCTTCGAGCAACTTACCAACCTTGGCACTAGCCAGGAAGTTGCGTGCGCTACCCAGACTGTTCACTCTGGAAACCAGATAAGAACGCATGCTTCTTACCTGAGTATAACGCTCACCGTAAGCTGCGGTCCACTCGCCCTGAGCCTTCACATTGTTGAGTGCGGTATATTCTTTCTCGTTGGCATCCCAGGTAGAGATGGTGGTCTGATATACCTTACCTACAGCCTCATAAAGGTCTTCCGTTACCTTGCAGAAAGCAGCGATAGCCTCCTTTGCCTTCACGATGTTCTTGACCAAGCCTGCCTTGTAGGCATTCATCAAGACCTCAAACGAATCGTTGGTCTCCGGCTTCATTGCCTCAAGCACCTCAGGGTCTATCTGGGTCAGGTCGAGGGTCATCGCCAGGTTCAGGTCGAAATCAACAAAGCCAAAGAGCTTCTCAGAAGCCTTCAGATAGGAGTATTTGCCATTGGTCTTCTCCAGAGCCACATAGCCATCGCCAACCAGAGCGGCGGCGCTCAAGCCATCGGCAGAGGTGCATGTGAATCCGGTAAGATACTTGGCACTCTCCTTCAAATCCTTCATGTTCGTCTCCATCAGTCGGTCGAAGATGCCCATCAGTGGATTTGCCTGCAAGGCTGCATATTGCTCAGCCAACTTCGTAAAGTCTTCATCGGTCATTGGCTGCAGGGTTGCATCCTGCTCTGGATTCATACCGATGATGGCTGCCAACTGCTGGTTCAGCAGGGCGATGCGTGTCCAGTCTGGATTCTCGCTTTCTTCCTGCTCCTTCAACTGAGCCAGCAAGTCGCTGATGGCCTTGCTGGAAGCAGCATAGGTCTGCTGGAGTTTCACGAAGCTGGAAATCACGTCGGTCACCTCATTGAAGTCGATGACTGGGTTGACCGCTGCCAATACATTCACCTTCAAGCCGAGAGGCAGATTGTTGGTCTCAAATCTCTTCACTGCCACCCATCTGTCCAGTCGCTCATTGTAAGTAGCAGGCAGATCATACCATCTGTTTCCTTCGGTATAAACCTTGATCATCACCTTCTTCACCTTCTCAGGACTGTTGTTGCTGAGGTTGGCGGTGAAGGTGAAATTGGTAGAGTGATAGAACATATAAGAGTTCTCGCTCGCACGTTTCTTCTCCAAATCAAAGGTGAGAGAGATATTTCTTCTCAACCATCCATTGTAGAATGACATCTCCACGGTCTTTGCAACAATCTTATCCTTATTATATATACAAGGTTTGGTGTCTGTCTGTACTTCCAGACCCGCCTTGGTTACCACCTTGGCAAAGAGATCGAACTCCTGCAGGTTATAAGGATTAGGAAGAGAAGTCTCCATACTCCAATAGCCATTGGCAAGGGCACGGGTAGTACCCACTACCTCATTGTCGGCATAGAGCGTGATATCTGCTCCTCCGGCAGCCACACCAGAAACTACGATGTCTGGCGTATTGGTCTCGTCAGGAACATTGATAGAGAGGTCGCGAACGGTGTATCGGGCACTACCGATAGGCTGCTCCACCTTCTTATCCTTCAGATTGAAGGCAACCATTGCATTAGGGGCAAACTTGCCGCTAACGGTTGGGATGATACAGAAGCGAACGCGATCGGAAACCACATTGTTTTCGAGAGGGATGGTCAGTGTGCGACCGTTCAACTCATAGAAGGCTACAGATGAGCCTACCATCACTGAATTATCCACAAAGGTGGTACCCTCTGGCAAATCAACGCTCAGGCTTACGTTCTTCACGTAATCTTTATAAACGCTCTTAAAGTCAACCTTGGCAGTGAGGGTGAGGTAGTTACCAGCCACGATGCTCACCTTGTTGACCGTGAACGAAGTATTGCTTCCCGTATAGTAGAACTTGCTCTCGTCGAAGTATGGCACCACGGTGTTCTTGACAGGAGTGATGATACCGCTCCTTACACTCACCTTGTTTGCCACATAATCTTCCACATTCTCCAAACCAGCCTGTTCAAACTGGGCAAGGTTAGAGATGGAGCCGAAGAATTCGCTCTCACCCATGGTAACAAGCGTATATTCTCCATCCTTCAAATCCTTGATATCCAAGTAAGCTGAATTGTAGGAGTACTTGTTGATGAGCTGACCGTCGGCATCATAGAGGATACCCAAGACGCTGCTGTTTCCGGTAGTTGTAAAGGTGGCACGGATTCCACCGAGCTGAACCACAGGAACATTGACCGACATCTTGCCATCTGCACCAACTCTTCCACCGGTAGTTACATCCATGAACGATTCGTTCTTGCTCTTAGCCACGATGGTGAGAGAATCGTTGTCGTTCACCTCCTTCAGGAGGACGATGTTAGGATACTGCACATTAAACTGGGTGATAGCCTTGCGGGCTGTCTCATTATAGATGCTATAGCTTACGTTGGCATAGTCTGAATAGTAATCCACCACATTAGGCTGGGTGGTTTCAGCCACGCTGCCGGCATAGCTATAATGGGTAGTGATGGTGACACCCGTAATAGGCTTCAACTTCACCTCTGCCAAAGTAGCCTCTGGCTGTGAGAGCAGATCGCTTGGCAAATCGCAGGTATAGCTTACATAGTCGGAATAAGCATAGGTAAGCACCGAAGGAGCTGCAAATACCTCTATGCTATACTCACCCTTGGCATCCGTCTTGGCAGCGAACGACTTGGAATACTTTCCGTTCAAAGTCTGCGAAACGGTAACGGTTACACCGCCGATGGCCTGCAGGAGCTTGCGGTCGATGACCTTACCCTTCAGTTTCATCTTAGGCAACGCCGCCAAGTTCACCGTCAGATCGTTATCGCCTTCCACTACATCATATACCACATCGGCTGGCCAGACATACTCCATACCCAAAGTCTGAGGCAGCGTGATGGCACACTTCACCTTGGTATCGGAAACCTGACCGGTGAGCGTTGGACTCTGTGCCAGGAATGTGCCCTCTTCATCATACCAGGAGAAGGTACACTGAGAAGTTACATCCACATTGCTGCCCGCCAGGATACGAGGCTTGATGGTGCGCAACTGCTTCATCTTTGCCAGGTTGAAAGTAACGCTGGCATTATTGCCCTCCATGCTGATGGTATCGGTTTTCGCCAACACGGCACCAGAAAGGTTCTTCAATGTAGCCACATATCTTGTTTCCTTGACAAGGGTATTGAAGGTATAGTTAAGGCGGTCGGTGATGACATACTTATATTTCTGTCCCGACTTCACGTTAACCAATTCGAGCATCATGTTTCTATATCTGCCATCCTTGCAGGCATCAGGCAGATTCACCTCCAGGCTGGCAACATTGCTGCGGATAGGCATGATAACGATGGTGCCATCATCCACATAAGTCTTCCAACCTTCGGCATTCTCGTAGAGTTCCACAACAGAAGCTGGCACATAAACCACCAATCCCTTGTTCACTCCTGTGAATACATAATTATCCAATGTAGGAGGAACCATAGAGAAGCAGGTCAACTCTGTGAGAGCCGTAGCTTCATGGAAAGCCCTGTATTCTATCTGGGTAATGCCTTCCGGCAACAGCAGACGGCTCAAGCTCTTATTGCCACTATAGCAATAGCTTGGCACTCGGGTCAAGCCCGTGGTACGACTCAGGTCAACCACCGAACAGGTACTGTAGTTATTGGCGATGGAGAAATCGTTGCTGTTGATTTTTCCAGCCACAATAATCTTGGTGATGTTCGATGTGTTATGCTTCGTTACCTCGTAAATAGCCGAACTCAGATTTCCCGGATTAAAGTTATCTACGATAACCTCTCCCGTAAAGTTATCATACGCATTCGCACCCGGAGGTTGCGGATTAGAAGGATCATACTGATAGATGGCATACAACTGCGTGTTGCGTGCAGGCACCGTATAGTAGAAGCTCTGGGCAGTAGAAACCAGATTGCCCTTTGCATCCTCCCAGCGTACAAACTTAAAGTGGGTATTGGTATAAGCATAGAGATGCACAGAAGCATTCTCCTCCTGGTTCACCTCGTTGGTGTTGAACGAGCCTGCACCGGCAGGCTTGCAAGCCAAACTTACCTTATAGGTAGGTGCTCCCTGCTCTGGGAAAGAAGGGAGAGAAGGATTTTCCGGCTGATACTTATATACTGCGGTGACTGTGGCATTACGCTTAGGCATCACGTAGTTGAGAGTAGAAGATGTTGACAGCTGGTTGCCCGCATCGTCCATCCAATACTGGAATACATGATGACTGTAGTTGTATGCATACAGATAGACCGTAGTACCCACCTTATATTTACCACCCGTCGAATTGAGGCTTCCTCCCACAGGAGAAGTAGCCGCCGTCAGCTGATAATAGACGGTAGTATCCTTCTCCGGGAAGTTAGGAAGCGGCGGGTTGTCAGGGTTATAGCCCTCTGTCTGCGCGAAGGCAGACAGGGAGCTCAACCACACCATGATGATAAATAAAAATCTATTCATAACTCACTCTCATTTTATTTCTTGATAATCTTCTTACCATTCTGGATGTAAACGCCCTTCTTAGCGGCATTCATCTTGATACCATCCAGACTGTAAACCTCCTGCTTCTCGCCGGCCTCGGTAGTGATGCCGTTGATACCTGTGGTATCATCGCCACCTCCTATGCCACGAGTGATATGGAGTACGAATCGAGAGTCATCATCACCAGCCTCAGCTTCGAAAGAATAGCCCTTATCGGCTGTGATTTCTGTAGATATATTCATGAGTTTATCCTCGAGAATCACCTGTCCATCTACGGCATTTGCCAAAGCGATGGTATAGGTGCCCTTGGTTCCGCAATGTACACCGAGGTTTACGATGCCTGAACCAGTAGGGCGCTCGTTGATGGCATAGCGGCTTTCACCATTCCAAGAGTAAATCTGGGCAACGGTAGGCACGGTGCTGGCAAACTTAGCGGCATCCTTGTTCATCTCGTAGGTCATACTTGCTTCATCGTTGAGTACTACACGGGTACGGTCGGATGTATTCTCGCCAGAAAGGGTCAGGTTGAATACAGAACGCTGAACGCCTTCCTTGCCTCTGGCTCTTGCCTGGGTAGTCTCGTCAATCAGTGTGCGGGCATACTGGTTAATCTGGCGACCATCCTTCAGGAAGGTAATGTCTTTCTGATCTACAGGGCGCTGCACAAACAGAGCCTCACCTGGAGAGAGGATGTAAGCATCATCGGCAGGATTATAAGCGTAATAATTCTGCGTATAGCTATTCCATACCATGAATGGCGCATCAAACTCCATGAAACGGGTGTCGTAGAAGCTTGGATATGGATTACCAATCAGGTTCCAGCTACGGTTGTGCTCGAACTCAGACAAGTTCTCCTCCAGAGACAATGTACGGTCGCCGGAAGCAAAGAGCAACTGGCGGTTCACGGTGGTAGTCAGCGGACTGACACGGAACTTCACCAGTTCACTGGCAGTATAATCCACATCGTTATTTGGATTGTAGCAATGCATGATATAGCCCTTACCAGCCTCCAATACATCATCAGCCTTGAGGTTCACCCAAACAGAATCATTCTTACCGGCGGCACGCATTGCACCCGAATGACCACGAATAACCCAAGAGGTATTCTCGCTTTCAGGAACGATATCGCTCACCTTGACATCGAATGGGAAAGTGACAAACTGCCATCTACCTCTAAAATTATAAAGGTTAAGCGTTACATTCTCTGCTCGCATCTCACCTTTCACGATGAGAGAGGTGCCATTATACTTAGTTCTATAATCATTGACTTGATTATTATATCTGATATTCTCATCTAAGTAATACTTAGCGTATGGTGAGAAGATCATATCAAAGTCGTTGATGGCAAGTTTACTTCGACTACTAACGGTTAAGTTACCACGTTCATAATTCAAATTGCCATTCGCATCTCGAACTTCATGGTCAGACCAGGTCATGGAGATGTTAGGACGATATTCCTTGTTATCATTGTCACCCAATGAGAAATAGAAGTCCTTGTTCACCTTGATGCTCTGAGGCAGATAGTTCGAAGCCTGGAAGGTATAGAACGAATTCCAGCCATCAGCAAGCTGATACTCACCAACACTCCAAGAAGGCACATAGAGGGTTACTCCCGTCAAATCAACATTGCTCAGAGGGCAAGAACCATCCGTTGTTGGAGGAAGTACCGAACGAGCCTCAATGGTCTTTATATTGCCACACTCTCTGAAAGCATTTCCTTTACAATTTTCCAACGTACTTGGCAATACGATGTCAGTAAGATTAGAACAATTTCTAAAAGCAGTGGCATTGATACTAACAAGACCTTCGTTCAATTGTACCTTCTTCAGACTCTTACAATCCTGGAAACCAGAATTGTCAATCATACGCAAAGTACTTGGACAAACAATAGAGTCGATAGACTCGCACTCTGAGAAAGTACTAGCTCCGATATTAATCAAACCTTCTCTGAAAGTTACCTTTTTCAGATTTTTATTGCGATAAAAAGCATAACGATTAATATTCTCAACAGAGCCTGGAATATCTATCTCCCTCAAATCATTCTCAAAAAATGATTCGTTACCTATCGACGTTAAAGTTGATGGGAATTTAATCGACTGCAAACTATTACAGCAATAAAAAGCACCGTTATGAATCACCTGTAAGCCCTCTGCCAATTCTACCTTTTGCAGATTTCTACATTCCTGGAAACAATTTCCAGAAATCCCTGTTAACTTACCAGACATTTTAACACTTACCAAAGAAGTACAATTATGGAATGCATAAGAATCCAATGTTGTCAAATTTTCAGGAAGTTCAATTTCCTTGAGTCCTGTACCTCTAAAAGCAGCATAACCAATTGTCTCCAGTTTCTTAGGCAGAACTATCTTTTCAAGTCCCCATTTATTCTCAAAAGCAGAAGAAGGAATAGAAGTAACTGCCATACCAGAGATATCCAGCTCTACCAAGTTTGTCATACTCTTCAAGGTATTCCAGTCATCATTATTCAGATTACCACTTACAACGGTTAACTTGTTAACCTCCTGTAAATAAGTAGCCTTATCCAGAATAAAGTGACCTAATTCTCCCGCTGCAACATGGTCGATAGATACAAAAGTACCTTCACCACCTACCAGAACACAATTGTTCCAAGGACTAGCCAAGCGATAAGCATGGAGACTACCATCAGGAACATAAACCTTTCGCTTATCTGTACCACTAAAGCTACCTACCATAGGAGGAACTACGGCTTTCATCTTGAGGGTCTTCAAATTGTTCGACTCACAGAAAATGTCTGTGCCCATTGTAGTCACATTCTCTGGAATCTCAAGATATTGCATATTTGGGAAATACCCTAAGGCACAATTACCAATATATCTGAGCGTCTTTGGCAAACTGATGCTTACAAGTTTTTCCTGACGATAATAATTATAACCATTATAACGGTTACCCGATTCGATACCAACCACAGCATAAGTCTTGCCATCTTTTCTGATGGTAGAAGGTATCACCAAAGAGGTAATATCGGTACTCTTATTAAATCCTACGAACTTAGCCAAACCATTGGTTTCATCCAAACAATAACGCAATTCATCAATGGTATATACATCATTGGTAAATGCCCAATTTTCCATAGCAATCTGACTAGAATGCTGAACGGCGAGACTGGTTTCCAGGGCATCATAAGCACGCCAATAATCTGCACTCTTCGATGTGTTTACATCAATGGCCTTACCCAATTTCACTGCCTCGGCAATATCAACGTATGCACCATCTGTCAACACAGAGTCTGCTATCACCAAATCTGACTGGATGATTGGATAAACCTCCAGAGCCTTGTTGATACCCAAATAGGCGTTCTGCAACTGAACCTGTGCAGCACTGTCGTTTGGATTCGCATCTGCTGCCTTTTTCGCAGTCTCCAACTCCTGCTTCATACCAGGATAAGGAGTCAAGTCCTCCAAGAATGCTTCCACCATATCATTAATAGGTGAAACCATGATATTGCTGATAATACCACAATCATCATAGCTATTTTGGCTTCCATCCTTAGAATACTGAGCCGTCAGGGTATAGTTGCCAGCCTTTTCCACCTTATAAGAAAAAGACTCAGACACCTGACCACTTACACGCACCAACTGATTGTCATTCAGTGAAATCGTAAGCCAATCGCAATTAGATTCACTGCTGACAGAATAATCAAAGGAAATAGTTGAACCCTCACGGCAATAAAGCTGCCAGCTTTTCTTGCTCACGGAACTATTCTCATGATTGCTGGAAGTCCAACTGTTTACTATATGCAACTGATTAAAGCTAACGGTATCGCCCTGGGCTACAGTAGCAGTACTACCAGTAACATTCGTTCCTGTCACAGAAGTGATTTCCGGAGATAAAGGTACTGGAGAATTGCTAGCCAGAGAAGCTTGAGGCAAGAGCAAAATACCGAGCAAAGCCAAGTAGCCTACATGCTTTGCGCATGCAGCCAATGGACTGTTTGAAACTGAGCCCACCGGGGCTGAAAGTCGTCCGTGTAACGGAGAACCTTCTACTCTCGTAACGGAATGCATAGAAGTACTATGCTTAGTTGTAGATATTCCCATAATCGTTCCGGGTTAAGTTGTTATTAAAATATTTTAGTTCTTATTTATTCAACACTTTTAGAAAAGTCTTCCGCAAATATAAGAAATATTTAGTTAAGTTGTTCTTTTTCAGTATAATAATTAAAGTTTATTAGCAGTTCGACAAGAAAAAAACGATTCTATTCGCCAAAAATGCCATTTTCTTGATTTTTTCTATTACCTTTGCAACATGATTTTCAAGCAAGCAATATGAATACTCTCAAGCAAAATAATACAAATAACATGATACTGCATTCCATCCCTCTTACCCACCTTTCATCGGGCATCGACATCCCCGAGCGCATGAACAATCCGCTCGATTATCAGCCTCATCCTCTTTGCATCGCCGTATGCAAGGAGTTGCAAACCTATCTATCTGAGCGTGAAGACTGGCGAGAGGAGATAGATAAAGGAAAAATGTTTGGCGTACTCATCGTTGAGAATGCCCAACCGGAACCTGGTGCCTCAAAAATAAGCTATCTTGCTGCCTATAGCGGACAGATAGGTGGAAGAAGCGACTGGGATGACTTTGTGCCAGCCGTATTCGACTATCTGCAGCCCGACGGATATTTCAAGACCCACGAGGCTGAAATATCCGGCATTAACCAGAGCATCAGGAAATTGGAAGCCAACACCCACATGAAGGAAGCCAAAGGTCTCATCCTACAACTGCAGGAAGAGCGGAAGCATACTATCGCTGCCTATCAGGAAAAGATAAAGGAGGCGAAAGCAAAACGTGATGCCCGACGGGAAGCAGGAAATCTCAATCCGGAGGAAGAGGCTGAAATGGTGAAGGAAAGCCAGTTTATGAAGGCAGAACTGCGCCGACTCAAGAAATCGCTTTCCGAAAAGACCAGCCTTGAAACGGAATACGAAGCCTATCAGGCGGATATTCTTAGCCTGAAGCAACTGCGCAAGACATTATCTGATACCTTGCAGCAATGGCTGTTTTCGCAGTTCCACATGCAGAATCATGAAGGTGAGAGCAAAGACCTGCTGGAGATTTTCAGAGATGCAGCCCTCAGGGATTATCCGCAAGCCACTATTGCAACGAGCAGAATAGCAGCTCTGAAGATGGTGCCGCCTGCCGGAAGTGGCGAATGCTGCGAACCGAAACTGCTGCAATATGCTTACCTGCATGGTTACAAGCCTCTGCAAATGGCTATGTTCTGGTGGGGTGAAAGTCCGAAGGAGGAGATTCGCCACCATCTGCAGTTCTATCCTGCCTGCAATGGCAAATGTAAGCCGATATTGCATTGGATGCTGCCGGATTCGGTATTTCATTCTAAAATTGCCGAAAAACAGGCATTGGAGACCTTATATGAAGATGACCAACTGGCTGTTATCTACAAACCTTCGGGATTGCTGTCGGTGCCGGGCAAGGATTCATCCCAGCCATCCGTCTATTCCATCATGCGGAAGAAATATCCAGCGGCAACCAGTCCGCTGATTGTGCATCGCCTCGATATGGCAACAAGCGGTCTGATGATTATCGCCAAGACGGAATTTGCCTATCATCGTCTGCAAAAGGAGTTTTTGAACCATCAGGTTCAGAAGAAATACATCGCCATCATTGGATGTAAAGACCCGGAAGCCTGCGATAAAATCTGGGAAAAAGCAAAGAAGGAAGAGCAAGAAGAGCAAGAAGAGCAAGAAGAGCAAAAAGAGCAAGGAGCATCTTCTAGCACCGCAGGAAAGCAGAAGATTTCCCTTCCTTTGATGCCCGATTACCTGGACCGTCCTCGCCAGATAGTTCATCATGAGCAAGGCAAGGAAGCCATCACGGAATATGAGGTTCTGGAGCGCATCGATGCCACCCATCTCCGTCTGGCTCTCTATCCTAAAACAGGCAGAACCCACCAGCTGCGTGTGCATTGTGCTCATCACGAAGGCTTGAATGCCCCCATCCTCGGCGACCCGCTCTACGGCATAGAAAAGGCAAGCCGTCTTCATCTGCATGCCGAAGAAATTACCTTCGAACATCCTCTGTCAGGAAAAGAAATAACAATAAAAAGAAAGGCTGATTTCTAACCGAAATCAGCCTTTTCTCATATTTTTACGGATAGAAATCCGCAGGAATATCAATATTTACACAAAGAACATGATGATGACCTGGGCGATAATCACTCGGATAAACATACCCAATGGATACACCGTGGCATAACTGATGCTAGGTGTATCGCCATCCAAAGTTTCGTTGGCATAAGTCAGCGCCATCGGATTCGCCATGCTTCCACAGAGAATACCGCAGATGCTTCCGAAATCATATTTCTTGGTCTTCAGGATGATGAAGCCTACGATAACCACCGGAACCACAGTGATGAGGAAGCCGATGCCTACCCACATCAAACCCTCGGGACGAACCACCGTCTCGAAAAACTGTCCACCAGCCGACAAGCCCAAGCAGCCGAGATACAGGGCAAGTCCCAATTCACGCAGCATCAGTCCCGCACTTCGGGTCATATAAGAGATAAACTGCACACGAGGACCAAGGGCACCAATCAGAATACCCATCACGATAGGACCACCGGCAATACCCAGACGCACA
>ERZ1032078.223-NODE-223-length-21845-cov-7.992061_pt1 | contig 21845 bp, 13 predicted proteins | sample MGYA00517101_ERZ1032078 | MGnify/ENA primary metagenome ERZ1032078 (study PRJEB33719, sample SAMN04261301) | wastewater metagenome | biome: rural village; feature: human; material: feces | host: Homo sapiens | place: El Salvador | collected 2013-01-14 ... | reverse complement strand
CGAACTCCATCAAATATTTTTAACTTTTTTCGGATTTTAAAGTGTCAAACTACCGAAAAGACAAAATAAATTAGTAACTGAATAAAAAAATATATATCTTTGCAAAGTTTATGGGTGTAATACCCATTAATTGAACTATTAGTCATGACTGATCTTGTTAAAAATCTTCTCGAGTATCTCGCATCGACTTCTCGAGAACAGCAGCTTAAAGACTGGGAGTCATTATCTTCCTATGGAGAATTTGGTCCAGACGTCTTTGAGTATTTGGATTATGTCCATGAAAGAATTCCCGAAATTCAATTGTCAAACAGACTTAATAATCCAGAGTTCTCTCTGGATTATTCTTTTTAATACAACACTCAATTAGATTCACAATGGAATTAGCTCGCTTTTCTCTACTTAATTATCACTTTGATAAGGTTTCGATGGACTTGCGTAATCTAAGCGCAAAATCTTCATTTAATATTGAGTTCGAACCGTCAGGCGTTTTCGACAAAGACAAGTCTCAGTACTTGTTGACTTTTAAGTTTACAGCAAAAGACGACGGAACTGGACGAGAAGTCGTATCCGTGAATTGTGTCGCCTTGTATATGTTCAAAGGCGTCAATAGCATTGAAGAGATTCCGGCTTTTTTCTATAACAATGCAATCGCCATTTTGTTTCCTTATATTAGAGCTTTTGTTAGTACAGTTACTCTTCAAGCCAACATTAAACCTATCCTTCTCCCTACATTGAACCTTTCCGACTTACAAGATAGGCTCAAAGAGAATACGAGAAACGTGTAAGGTCTATGCGTAAGGAGTTGTATCAAACAGTAGAGGATAGAGATAACCCAGACTATGTATTGGAGAATGGCCCGTTTAAATGCATAAGTAATGCTTGGCTTGGAGATGGGTATTATTTCTGGGACACTTTTATTGAGTACGCCCATTGGTGGGGAGAACAAGGCTACAATGGGCGCTATATTGTTACGAAGTACCTAATCGATTTCAATCAAGAGGAGATCTTTGATCTTCTCGACCCGCCATATATTCGCCAACTTGAAGATTATTCGGAGATAATGAGGGACCGTTTCGGCATATCAAATTTGACTGTCCCAAGAATCATCAAGCATATGCAACAATTTGCGGGTTTTGATTACAAAGGCGTGCGGGCAGAAAGTCGAGGATGTGTCTCTCATACGGAAGAGAACCAGTCGTTCTTTAAACGTTTGTTTTTCATTGGGAAATCAAAAGCATACTTAGCACTTAGACCTCCTGTTCAAATCTGCCTTTTCTCAAAAGAATTGCTATTATCTGGCTCTGAAGAAATAGTATTTCCCGAGATGTATATCGAGACCATTTAGGTCTTTGCGGACGAGATAGACCATATTTCATGGCTATCTCGTTTTGCTACTATCGCGTTAATAGTCGCTGTAAATCTGCGATGTTTTCTTATTCGAAGCAAGTCGATTTATGGACTAATAATAGTAACGATAGTAGACAAAGAATGGTATTGAGACCGATATCCAGTCACGGTATCGAGCAAGATGTACCGCATATGAATCTGGTAGGCATCAAGGTCAAGTCCCCAGATGGTCCGGTAGTCCTGGATGAGGAAAACGATGTCGGAAACCGGCCCGCAAGGGACAGACACGGAGAGGACGTTCCGCATCTTGCCGGGATTCCGTCCATAGCCTGGAGTCTCGAACTGGATCTTGCCCAGTACCCGGTACCTGGAATACTCTTCAGTCCCATACAGCGTGAGCCGGGTCTGCAGCAAAATGTCATTATCGCCAACAGCGCCACTTCCGCCAAAGTCCAGGTTGAAGATCGGGAAGGGGAAGAAGGCCTGCGGCTCCGGAACGTGCTCGTGACCCAGCAGTGCAAATCCGTGATACGCCGACACGAAGAGATTGTAACCGCTGATGTGATTCCGGTTGTCGAACGGTGGTCGGTGAGCTACGACATTCTTGGAGAGACTCCTCCAGACCATCTGCGTGGCATGGTCGAGTCCCTGCCAGGCTCTAATAGCCCTGCGGTGCAGATCCAGACGCACCATTTGTTCGCTGGTACCCTTGAACTCAGTGTATGCCTTTGACCGGAAATAGCAGATGCCATTGCGGTGATAGTAGGTGATGTCACCCACGGACGACCAGCAGTCTGAGAATTGTATGTTGGGATAGAAGCGAGGCATCGCGCTACAAGTCTTAATCACATAGGTACCTCAAAGCACCTTGCCCAGAGGTTACCCAAATGTAACACGAATATCCACACGAAAAAGAGCAGCGGCGGCGGAAGCCGCTGTCTGCTTCTTGTTGCATATTTATATACCACTTCGTATCCCTCCGGGCGGGGTAGGACGCACAAGGTCGCACTGACTTTTGAGCGTAAGACCCCGGTTGGCCTATGGTGCTGTCCAGTCTCTTAGACGCCGACGCACCGGCGGTCGAACAATGATGCAAGACTCTTTCGGCGTCTAAGAGTCTGGCAGTGCCATAGGGCGCGGAACGAAGTGGAGCGTGGGCGGGGAGGCGGTCTGGTGTGTGGGGGCGGCTGGGCTCTGGAACGGAGCATCGGCAAGACCGCTTGCGGGCTTGACGGCGGAGAGGAAGAGACCGGACCTGAAGGGGAGACAGACGGCCTCACCGCCCTGAGCCGGAACGGCTCACTACTCGAATCGGGGCACTACGTTCGAGGCGAAGCCAGGCATTGTCGCTCCGGCGCAGTCTGTGGCGGGTGTAGCGAAGCGGAATCCCGACACTGTCTGCGCCAGCAGCCGGAACGGCTGCCTCCTGGACGCCCTCCACACTTCCGGCGGGGTTTACCCCGGCGGAGGTGTGGAGGAATAGCGGCCAGGTATAACCAAGCCGTAGGCTTACCGCGGAGGGGAGGGACGGGACTCTTCTGACGGAGCCTGCGGAGGAAGAGGAGTCACGGCCTGGAACGACCCAGCAGCGGATGCTGCGTAAGGCGGCAGGATGATCGCATACCACCATCGTTGAAGGCGAGAGATGCCCGTCGCAAAGCACTGACGGTCTTCGGGGCGGCACTTTCCGGCCTCGCATACCACAGATGCCTCATAGATGCAAGTGGCGGATGCAGTGGTGCGCAGCGCCTGTGGCGCAAGCACGACTGCAGGAGCGGGCCTGGAGAATTGATGTCGGTGAATCGAAGCACCCGGAAAGTGCGGAGTGAGCGACGGAGGGGAGGGGTGGTCCCCTCCCTGAGCGAACTCCTTTCCTGTCGCCGCCTCGCCCGGGAGTTCGGAGGTAGGACTCTCGCAACTCACTGATGGAGCGTACTTAACACAATCCCGATGGGATTATGTTAATGTACGCGGATTCGGGGCACCGACGGTCGCGCTGGCACTACGGCTCCCGGGCGATTATGGCCCCTGGGGGCGGTGGGGGACAAACCAGCAAGAGTCTGTGGCCGGCTTGTCCGGTCACAGTCTCTTGACCGCTTTTCCTTTATTGGGCGGGGAGGGAGCGAAGCGACCGGGCGGGGACAAACCAGCCGAAGGCTGACCGCTTCATTGCACGGGCTTTCGAATACTGATTCCGCTCAATCTTGTTGCTGCCCTTCGCATACTGACCGGCGAAGCCGGGGCGCGGAACGACCGCAAGTCTCTGACCGGAGCGCCCGGCGCGGAGGGAAGAGTCTTGCAGTGGAGCTGCCATAAGTGGAGTTCGTAGGGGCGCATCGTGCCCCGGAGGACGGAACCAAAGCGAGTGAGCGTAGCTTTAGCGCAGCGAACTGGCTTTGACCGCTTTCAATATCGGCCTGAATTCAGAATTACAACAACCCAATATCAATATGGACTCCTTCTTAAGTATCAGCTAATATGTGAGAATCATTCAGTAGGTCTCCGGTATAAAACTAAATCTCCCAATGCTGGCGAATAAAGGATAGAATCTTATCTCTTCGGTCCTTAATCTGTGCTTGTCCCCATAGGGCTGCATCACCGTATTCTGCTTTCAATCTCACTAAAGTGTTGCGTATTTCTTTGTTTGAATAATACTCTCCGTCGAAGAGATGTATGTTATCAAGTGGATTATAGTTCCTTTTTTCTGAATTGTCTCCCCATAACATCAGTGCAAGATTACCGATATTGTTCAGCCACTCATCCTTGAACTCTTGGGTATACTCGATAAACTCAGGGTTCTGGGGCGTGATATGATCGAGGGTGTTCTCCTTGTTCTTTGACTGGTATTTGTTCTTGTATTCAATAGGAGACACACTCCTTGCTCTTGCAGGCGAAGTTGCCCTTAGATAATTCTCATATTTCCACAAAACATACTTGATGGTGTTCTTGTAGTGGTATGTTCCATTGAAATATGCCAGGCAACTGCCGTTGAAATCCCACCACCATTGGAAACCGGTCACGCACTTCTCATTCAACAGCGATTCCAGTTGCTTAAGGTCACCCTGATAGTTGCGGGCTATTGATGGCAAAGAATTTGTCCGATAATCTGCGTTAGTAAACTCCAACTTAAATAGAATCTTCTCTACTATTGCTGCAATACCCTGAATAGCCGATTCGTCTTCTGCGTGGTAATGGAATAGTTTCAGCAGCAGTGGCATCGAATCATATTGGTCAAGTATCATGACATCGGCAATAGGGCAGTCAATATCAGAAAGAGCTTCGATTCTAACTACGTTCTTATAGCTATCTTTCAATGCGTTGACGAAATCGAAAATCCATTCCTCTTTGTCATCAGGAGGGACAGTTGACAAAGACGAATTGACACGTTCGATAGGTGTTCCATCTTTACCGATGAATGCTGTCAAATGATGGTTGAGAACAGTATCCTCATTCATCGAGATATTCTCTGTGAAACGATAGATGTCAGAAAAGATGCCTTCCACAGCACGAATTTGATCTTCCGGGATTGAAGAATCAGAAACCACATAAAGCTTGTGCATCAAGTATGCTTTCAGTTTCTCCAGATTAGTTAGGTCTTTCCCTCTATCGTTTTGGAATGCGAAGATTTGAGTCGCCTGCATTTTCGCATCTGGCCCATCGAGGGGGAAAGTAGTTATGACTGCTTCATCGACTATCTTCTTCCATGCAAGGATCTCTTCAGTGCCGGCTTCTGCCAGTTCTTTCTCAAAGAACTCTCTTGCTGCCAGCATTCTCTTTGATGATGCGGAGTCCGCATGGGTATTCTCCTTATTCTCAAAGATGTTACGAATTAAGAATTGATTGTCATAGTCCACAGTGGCGAACTTATAGTTCCTGTCATACTTGATATAGCACTCAATATCACGTTCAAATTTGATTCTATCGCCATAGGAATCCACTATAGGGGATACGGCATCCCTCTTTTGTAATTCGCGGATAGCGCATGACATGAATATGATAATTGTAGTCAGTCGTTGCTGGCCGTCAATTACATAGTAATGCTTATTGGATGAGCCATCCTTTTCAAATAAGAAGTGTCCAAAGAAATACTTCTTATTGGGGTTTTGTTCCTTTAGGTCTGCTAAGAACTGGCGCACCTGCTTCCTATCTTTATCAACCTCCCAGGAGTAGGCTCTTTGATAAGAAGGAATCGAGAACCGAATCCCTTCAACGTGAAATAACTCTCGAACTGTTGTTTGGCTTTCCATATGATTATTAGTTGCTTAATTACAATGTTATGTTCATTATGCCAAAACCGCCACCTGGCGGAGTCGGCAAACCTGACGATTAAGGCACAATGCCTTTCATGCTGAATATGAAACTATCCTCTTGTTCCGAGGCGAGACGGAGGCCCATTTCGTCGCATAGGCTGTCGAGAGAGATGTCATCGTCATAGATGTCCTGGCCATAACCGGTCAGCATGAAGAAATGGTCTTTGGTCAAGGTGTATGGCGTGTCTCTGGTGGCTTGCCGCCCGATGGCATATAATACTGCTCGAACATCGGACTTGATATGATTCTTTAGGCTTTCTTCTGCGTCCGCCCAGTAATTGCGTCCTTCTTCAGTCAGGCTCCAATGGAAAGCACTGGCAATGAGATTTGCCGGTGATTTCAGGCCATCGAGGAATTCGTTAACAGGCACCTCTGATGAAGACTTGAAGTTCTTCTTCCACGCATTCCACCAGCCTTGAAGGCGAGCCCATTCCAAAACCCTAAACATCCCTCTTTGGCGGTAGAAGTCGTCCATCGTTGTATTGGTTGGCGATGACGATATTGTGACTGGAGTTTTAGTAGAGGACGTACCTGTCAATGAGATCGGCTTGGAGGCTCCAACATCATCGTGCGCGGTTACGATTTCTTTGCGCCAACGGTTATAAGTGGAGACGGTCATACCAGCACCCAGCGGGGTTGAATATGACTGCGGATTAGTGACGTGACGTTTGTTAAACTCCTCTATGATTGCCTCCGGAGCAACGCCAGCAAGGACCTGGGCCTTAAACCACTGATAACCTTCGCTGGTATCTTTTCCACTTATCAAGGTTGTCCTTGGCTTTACCGCCTGGCCTTACGTCGTACCCGAGTTCTTTTGCCCAATGACTCAAAATGGCCTTTGTGATTGGCCTGCCTTGTTTACTCCGATACTCTTTATGGCCTGATGCTTCGAGCTGCTCGAATTCGTCGATTATCTGGTCATATGACCAGCCCTCAGAAAGACGCTGCCTAACGAGCCGGAAAGCGGGTAATACGTCGTTTTTGCTCTTCTGTACGGGGGCCGACGAAGAGGCTGGGAGCGTCGTACTATGTGCAACTTGAGTCTTCTTGACGGGGACGAACTTGGTCGTGTAAGGTTGCTGCGAGGTTTCTTCTCTTTCTACCGGTACTGTGGACGTGGAATCCATCTCAATGCCCGACCGGAACCGTTCAAGCACCTCATATGTTAATCCGCTGCCTCTCGAAACACTGTATACTTCTGGAATTGTGCTGTGAAGCACGCGGAAGTCATCCATTATTTCCTTGTTCGTCGCTCCGAGCAGAATCTTATCACGAATGAAGCGGAAGGCCTCTGCATAAGGATGTTCCAGAGCCACTCTTTCTCTCGCGTAGAGTATGTCGTTGAGTTTCGTCATTGCAGATTATCTATCTTTTTGCCAAAACCGCCAGTGGCGGAAGTGGCGGATTGGCGTTATAGGAACCAGAGGGTTTTGCAACCAAACTCGGGATTCGGTATTTCTTCGTAGCGGAAGTAGGGTAGGAACTCTGTCAGGAGTGATGGGTACTTGATGGTGATGGGAATGTTCTGCTGGTCAACGGACTTCCAGTACATGCGCGAGAGCTGGAAGATCTGTTTCAGCAGGTCCTCGATTGTTGCTTCGTCATCAAGAACGTCGGCATTGCGGCAGTCGAACCGAACCTTGATGGGGAAGTGGTATGGAATCTTTGCTTCAGAGTGGCTTTTCGTCTTCTTCGCTACCATATCATCCCAAGCCTTCTGATTGGTTTTCGAGTTGTTGTACAGGAGCCAGGATTTCTCGCTGACCTTAAAGTATGTACCGGCAAGGGGCATCAGGTCGCCACAGTCACGCTTGACGCCGAGGATGTCCTTTGATTCGTTCTTGCCGATAGTGACAACGATAACTGGTATTTCTTCAACACCAAAGTTGGTCAGCATATCAAAGATTGGTTCCCAGTCTCGTTTGCTCATCTCCTTGTAGAAGTGGATGATGATGCGACGGGGAAGGACGCCGCCCATATTCTCAAGGAAGCCTTCAAGGGCCTTTTTGATCTTGGCTACAAGGTCGTCACGGTCTTTTTCCTGTATACAGGAGAACTCCTTCATAATGCCTGTTCCGTCGAAGCAAAAAGCGCTGCCAAGGTACCGTTTGTCTTTCTTCCTTGAGTAGAATGCGCCCACGCCAATGATCAGATCCTCGGGCGTTTCAGTCTTAATCTTCCAGGGAATACCGCCGATTTTGCCCAGGATTGCAGCATGGATATTAGTGAAGGAATAGGCGAGACCATCTCCATCGTTGATACGGTCTTGGAAGAACCCCTGCACGGTCACGAAATGTCGGATGCACTGTTCTTTGATACCAGCATATACTACCTGCCGGTATTGGCTACTCCAGCTCTCCTTGCTGATAGGGCTGACGTAGAAGGCCAGGTAAGTGAAATGAGGATCTATTGTCTTTTGCATCAGTTTGGCTTCGACTTCTGAAATCGCAGTATCCAAACTTGTAAACTCCACGTCTCCATCGGTATCATACGTGAAGGTATGCTTTATGGCTCTTGCGAGCGAGCGTATCTTGGTATAGTTTACCGTCTTCCCAAATTGATTGACAAAGGAAGCGTCTATCGCTCCATTCTGCAGGGCATTGAGCAGGAAATCTCTTGCCGCTTCTCCGGAATCCTTTTGGTAGATGAAGAAAATCTTCAGGTTCTCAATGTTGGCCTTGGCATAGGGACCGATGTTCTTGAATCCCTGAACAATATCCTGCTCTACTTTGATATTGCCATTTTTGTCGGTAAAAAGGAGGTCTGATGCCTCTTTTGGGAGCATCTTGACCTTGTCGTCAGGTAGTGTATAGAATCCGTTTCCTCGCTTAATGATAATGGAATTGTCCAGCTTCCCTCTGAAGAGATACCTCTTACAGAATCCAGATACCATCTTGTCGACTCGGGCATACTTATTATCCTGAGGGCGCTCCGTCAAAGGCAACTCAAAGTCATCTTCAAGGTCTTTGTTAACAACCGGATATGATTCAGCGGGATTGTTTTGGAACGGTGCTTCTTTATCATCATAACGATATGTATGCCCCTCATAGACCACCGACGAGAAATGTGAAGGGTCGATACTAATCAAGCTTGAAACAGACTGACTCAGCACACGCGATATGCCGTTGTAGGTAACAATCAGTTCGGGACCTTCCGTCATGTGGCCATACTGTACCTTGACCTTGAAGTCAAAATAAACCGTGAAACGAGAATCGTTCTGATCTTTTGCCGGAAGCCATACAGAAATGTCACGAACAAAGTCGCTGGAAACTATGGCATTGGGGATGGTCTCAAAAAAGCGGCGAAGAATGTGGCGTGCATAATGCAGCGAAAACGTCGGCTGCTCGGACAACTTGATAGTTGTTTTGAAATCGACCTTGTCAGGTTCGCCAAAATTGGTGTACAACCGCTCAATCTTCTTGAGACGCTTCTCATTACCCTTCAATAATGTTTCGGGGAACTCCTCTTTCATCAAAGGCTTGTAGTGCTCCTTGCCCGGACGTTTATCGGTATGAACGACCAGACTGAGTTCAAGTTCGTCTTTGGCGAAGGTGAAGGGTATGAGGTTAGTTTCGATCATCGATTGGGGGTTATTTCGTCATTCGCTCAACTATTTTGACAAGGGTCGTAAATGCGATACGCTTGTCGGTGGGTAGCTGGCCACTGTCGTACAGGGCCTTGTTCTCTTTGTACCAGAGGGCTTCTTCGGAAGTGTTCGGAGGGAGAGCCTCATTGATGGTGATGTAGGTCGCGAAACTTTCCAGACGATCCATCCACGGGACAGCGTCTTCCTTTGCAACACGTTCTTTCTTGCCCTTGTATTGCTCGTATTCTGTTTCGATTCGTTCGATTGCGGCTTGTTCATCTGGCTCGAGCAGGCCTTTACGGATGTTGGACTTGCAAACGGCCAGGAATCGGCTCAGGCGTATTTCCTCCGGGGTAACTCCGGATGTGTAAGGGAAGCGTTGGTTCTCCTGAATGAACTTCTCCAGGATGGCAACGCTATCTTTGAAGCTGCGGCGACCCTGACGTTTTTCCTGTACCTCAAATGATTCATCGAAGGTGTAATCGGAGTAGCCGATGTACATCTCTCCGTTCTTGTAGTATAGGCTGAACTTGTTGGATGACTCTGCAAGGAGATTGGATTTGATGCTGCTCTCCTTAACATTGTCGCGGAACTTTGCGACGTGTTCGCAAATATCGGAGAGGGTGGCGATTGGTTCAATCAGGCTATTGAGGTATTCTTCCACGATGTCACGGATGGTGCCACCACGTTTCTCGGTGAAATTCCATTCCGCCAGGGCATACGTGCTGCTTCGGCTAACGGCAACGATATTGCTGTTGCGAAGTGCGTTGGGGCCAATCTTGGAAGGTATCTGCTCGAGGTCGGGATAGCGCTCATTCAACTGTGCGCAGATTTCTTCAGCGGTCATCGGACGATTGAACTCTCGAAGGATGTCTTCAATGAGATTGGGGATTGTCTTTCGGGCGTTAGCCGGGAAGTATATCTGGCTGTTGATGATGTTGTCGGGATAGCCTTTCTGGAGAATTTGCCTACACTCTTTGATGATGTCGTAGAAAACTTCCTCCGTGATAGACTTCTTGATCTGGCCACGGACAAAGGTCTCAAGATCGTCACGGTATGGATAGAACCGCTTTTCGTTCAGCATGTCTTCTACCGAGACGATAAACTTATTGAAATCAAATATGTTGTGCAGTTTGGAAGGTACAAGGTATAGACGGCGTACCGCTCCAGATGTCTTAAGAAGCGACTTCCTGTAGTCCCCAATTATGTGCAGATCCGGATTGGAAATGGCAATGCAAACGGTGATGTATTCGTTGCTGAATTCGACGCCCTCCTCGGTGCGGATATGCTTGAAATCGTATTCTGACTGGACGGCATACATATACTCATCGAGGAGACCGGCACGGAATATCTTCCTCGGGTAAGAAAGAAGGTCGTCTAAGCAGTCATCGCGCAGTTGCCGAACTCTTTCGCGTGAGATGCCCAGCGATTGGGCTAATTCGTTGAGGTCCTGGACGGATTGTCCGTAAACTGTATTGAGTCCCTTTCTTGCAATCTTCAGCTTCCGCTCGTCCATCTGAGACATCAAATAATATATGGCTGTGAACAGCGGGAAGTGGCCGCAACGCTCTGTGCGGTTTACAATGTCGTCACGCTGCACATCTGTCAGATTGAGTTTGTGGAGCTGACTGTTGTACATCACCGCCGGGGCAGTCTTTGCTCCAGCGAGGAATGCGTCGATCTGCGGAAGGACGTTTAAGAATTCGTTGAGAAGAGCCTGCGATTTAGAAGGATTTAACCCGGGGAATTTTACGGCTGTATGAGGCATACCAACGACCTTCAAGTAGAAGTCAAGGACCGAGTTATTGCAGGACTCCATAAACTTCTTGTAGGAATGGTATGTCCGGATATGTTCCGTGGCCATCAGCTTCTCAATGCGTGTAGCGAAGAGGGCCGCCTTCTCACTTTCTTCAAAGACGTGCTTTGAGCCGGGATGCTGAACGATGGTGCGCATCATATCGCACAATTTCTTCACTTCCTTGGCGGATACTTCGCCTATTCCCAGTTCCTTCCGGGCCTTGGGCAGGTCCATATCCAGCACCTTCTCGTAGAAGATGCTCGCGTATTCCGTTCTGCTACGAAGAACGCTGAGGAGGATGGCCGAGGCTGGATACTCCTTCGTTACGATATTGTCGTAGATATAGTTCAAGAAGGGGACATTTCCGGGCTGAGTAGTGTCAAATCCTTCTGGTTCAGATAGCGCTTCTACCTCATTCTGTATTTCAACTGAGGACTCCGGCTCCGTGGTACTAACCGGTTCGGCAATGGGCTCCGGAGTGACTATTTCCGGTTCTGCTTCGACGACCACCGGCTCAGAAACATTATCTTCCGTGTATTGCTTAAGATAGTCGTCAACAGAAGCCTTGAAGGATAGTATCTTCTCGTACATCAAACGAGATGGCTCCAATCCAATTCCGTCGAATTTTGGAGCTAAGGGGGCAGTGATCAGTGTCCGGTAATAGAGGATTCTCACCGAGCGTGAGCATTTATCCCGCCAATACTTATTGAAGACGTTGGTAAAGCGAGTGTCAACAGACCCCATATCCTTAAAGAGTGGATCTGTAAGAGTAGACAGCTCGTCCTGGTGCAGGTATACATAGTAGGCGAGTTCGTCGTTGACAACCTTCTTGTATGCATTCAGGAACGGCTCCGTATAGAGCGCAATCATCTTTCCTTTACGGTATGCCTTACCCAGTAGCTCGTCACTGGATGTCAAGAGCATAGAGAAGAATACACTGTCGCTCGGGCATGACTTACGTTCTCCGGCGAGAAAACCGGAGGCCTTGTAATTCGAAAACCTGATTAGGGTCGTGTATACGTCGTTACGAAAACTGTATTCCTCTGCTCTTTCCATAACTCTATAACTTTACGCGAATGTCGGGCATCGGCTTCGAAAAGGAACTCTCGTTATCGATGTTTGCGCACTGCTGACGGACCTGGTCACGACGATGGATTGCAGGCTGTAAGCAGAATCTATCGAACTCTGCCTTGTCGATTTGGTCTGCGCTGGTCAGATGCGGGAAAAGGAGTTTGCAGTATGCGGTAGCAATACGCTTGACAGCGTTCAAATGGCGCGTATCGGCCTTTGCGGGCACCTGGATGGCATTGTTTACCAGCTCGGCGTATTCCGGGGCAACACGGAGTTTATGCATCACCTCAGAGAAGAATTCCACGTTGATGGTCCAGTCGCGCAGAATCATATCGTTGTTCATACGCGGGAGGAGCCAGCCCTCGATGAAGCCGTGGAAACGGTCGAGGAGAGCAGATTCGTGGAAGACGCCAGGGAGTTCATCAAAGTAGCGGTCACTGCGAGGGAAGCCCTCGGAGGTCAGCTCGATGTTACCCAGGAGCATAAGACCGCACTCGGACATAAACTCATAGTTGTCCACGGTGGCCTTTCCGTACTCGAGGTAGCCCTTCAGGATGGCCCGCATTTCCAGCGGATCGGTAAAAGTGATACTCTGAATCTCATCGAAGGACACCAGGTCGTGGTCGTGCATAATACCAGGAGTGCGCCGTGCTTTGTCGAAGAAGAGTTTGGCGCGAGAGACGGCACCGCCACTGACCAGCCAGGAGTACTTGCTGAGATTGCCGAAGACGTATGACTTACCGGTTCCCTTAGGAGCCAACTCGACCATATTGAGACGGGGCTCGATGAAGGGGAGGAGACGGGAAATAAACTCAAGCTTCTGCGTCATGCTGACGAAGGATGCAGGATTATACTCCATCGCCGAAATGATAACGTCAATCCATTCTTCGGTCGAGAACTCTGTGCGGAACTTGCGATACAGGTTCAAATCAAGCTTCTGGAGAGGCTTGAATGGCTTGAAATCGACGAGTTCTACGTGGCCGGGGCCATCTTCATCCGGCGGCATATAAACCACCTTCAGAAGGCCCCATTTCTCGCCATCAATCAGGTCGGCAGGGTATTTCTCCACAAGGTACGGCGGGATGAGCGTCTCGTTCTGCTTGATGCCCATGTCGGGAATCTGGAACTGTACCTTATTGGCGATAAGGTTCGTAGTAACGATGAATCGGGTCAGCAACGTAAGCGTCTCTCCGTTGCGCAGACGTGCCTTTACAGCGTTGTTGTTGCTGGGTATATGCTCGTCAAGATAACGGGCAAGGTCCTGCTTGCGAAGCGTTCCATCCGGCTTGGCGTATTGCGAGATCAGGAAGTCCTTCACAAAGGAGGGGAGGTTCCGACCCAGGAAGACGTCGTAATTCTGGGGGGTCTTCAGTATGGCCGCAGAGCCGAATACTGTTCTGATTTTTTGTCCTAATTCGCTCATGTGCTAAAAGTCTAAGAAGTCATTCCCACCGAAACCGGTGCCGATAACCTTGATTGTTGCATTGAATGATGTTCCACCAGGTATGGTGAATTCGGCCTTGTATTCTCCCTCGTCCAGGCCATTGACAAGAGCACTCCATTTACTGCCAGCACGGATCATCTTGAAGTCCTGACCATTGATGTGAAGCCTGACTGTCGATGGCTGCGGCATCACATTGACAGTGATGGTCGGGTTGGAAACTTCGATTTCCTTGGTGAGCAGCGTGTAATTGTAGCGGACAAGATTCTGTTTCTTGTTCGTGATGATGATATACGGAACCAGCACCTCTTCGGGCGTACAACCACCGTGTACCTCGTGGACCGGCTTGCGACCCAATGAAGCGTGGGTAAGGGCGACTTTGTAACGTTCTCCATCGTTCTCGTTGGTGTGAACGACATAATCGGCATCATGGTATAGTTTACCATCTGCTGCGACTTTGATGTAGCGTCCATCGTGCTCCACCTTCGCATCATATTTCAAAGAATCGAGCTTGCGAGAAAGGCAGCTCAAGCCGTGGTCAGAAACAATGACAATGGTGTGCTCACCGTAAGCATTGCTGGTGATAATGTCCATTATCTTCGACTGAAGGACCTGGAGTTCCTTAACCAACGTTGCGTTCTTCTTATAGCCAGCGCTGTCGTGGGCCAGAGCATCCAACTCGCCGAATTTGATGACATCGTCGAAGCGGTTCTGAGCGGTCGCCGAAGGAATCGTGCAGCGCGTGACCTCGGAATGAAGAACCCGATAGTTGACACCACAATCTTCAATCAATGAAAGGATGTAGGGGAGGAACTCGTACCCCAGGGCGTCTATCCAATATATCTTATCGGGCCGGCATTCATCGGAAGACATATGCTGAGCGAGGCGGTTGTGTGATTCCTCAAACGAGTGATACCATCCGTAGAAGGAATCTCCGTCGTGGTTCTTTTCGCTAATGAAGGCCTTGATACCCTCTGTGTATTCATCAACGAGCTTAGCATTGCGGTACTCCTTCAAGTACTCGATGTGCCAGTTGTCCTCGGCTTTGACCGTGGTGTTGGGGTCGGAAAGATACATTCCCAGGGCAGGATACTTCTTGGCCGCCTTCTCCAGCGTAAGACCCGTGCGATCCTTGTCGGCATACCAAGCGGTGATGAGTACCTTCTCGAAATCGAAAGCCCCCGTGCAGAGTGCTATCGCAAGCTGGGTGTTGTTTTGCTCAATCTCTGCAATACGATTCTTAATATAGTCCTTTGTCTCCGGAGCAACAAACTCGCAGATGACATTCAGGGAATTCTTAATGAGGTGTTCACGCTCGGCAGCGTAACCCATCTGTGTCGAAGGCTCGCTGAAGTAGAAAATACGTTCAGCGACCTTCGTAGGAAGCTCGCGAAGCATTCCATACTCGGAAACCTCATTGAAACAAACTTTAAGGTAAGGGTAATTCTCGGCTGCATCGCAGGATAGGAAGTAATTCTTCATCAACCAACGATCATACTCCGTCGTTTCCGTCTGTACCCACTGTATGAAGATGTCTCTCGGCTCCAGATGGACAAAGTTAAAACGGCTGCATACGAACGAATTGAAGCCGAAGGCAGCTGGACCAGTCTTGAGAATGTCCTTTAGCAGCTGGGACCAGTACTTCTCCTCATGCTTTTCGTAAGGGAAGGGGATGGTGATTCCCAAGAACGACTCGATGTATTCGTGCGCGTTCTCAACATATTTGAAGGTGAAAATGTTGTCAGGAACAGAATACTTATTGCGGCGATAGATCGGCCCGGATGAACAAATGATCTGCGTCTGCGGGGCTTGATTCTTCCAGAACCGAAGCCATTCATAGACAGTGTTCAGACATACGATTTTGCTCTTTTGCCCGAAGGAGTTGGTGGCATTCTTAATTTGAGTCAGGAACACTTCGGTCTTGTGCTCTTCTTCCAAATATGCCCAAACGGGTGCGCTTTCCTCGATGCGGGCAAAACCGTTCAAAAAGCTGCTGAAGCGGTTCTGCAGACCAATTAAAGGGATATATATGCGCTTGTGAGGATGATCAATGTCCTCTGTGAGCATTATCTCGTTGAAGAAACCCTTAAAATCCGTATCGCTATAAAATCGAACCAATTCAGAAAACGGCGTGACAAGAGTGTTTTCTGTACATGCCTTTATGGCTGTCTTAAGGTCATCCGTGGTAATCCAACCATCGGGTTCATCTTGCTTCAGCAAATCCTCCAGATTCAATGCTTGTACACCCAGAACGCCAAGGTCCAGAGCAAAGCGCGTGAATACGTTGAAGTTGTTGAGCATGATGAAGCGGACGGGGTAGCGGCAACGGAGGGGGTCACCATCCTCCATGTCCCGCTTAATCTCCGTCAGCAGGTCATCATAGGACTCAAACTGAATGATTTTCTCTGTTGCATCCATAGCTTACGATAGATAGTTGGAAATGAATTCGGCCACTTCCGGGTTATTATCGATGATGTCAAGGACAACTTTCTGCCAGAGAACGCCGGGCATATTGGCTTCTTTGACAAGTGTCTTGGCCTTCTTAACTGCATCCGGGCTGACAGGCTTTGGCGCAGCAGGTGCAGAAGGCGTAAAGAACGGCGAAGCAGGCGTGTTGGCAGGCTGTGTCGAAGTTCCGGAAGGAGATGACGGAGACGGCTGCGGTGCAGGAGCCGGATTCATTTGATCCCGCTTCATAATGTAGAAGTTGAGCACGCATTCACGCACATCGGATTCCTTGCGGAAAGCAACCTCGGACTGAAGGTGCGAAATCTCTTCAAGCATCTCGTCCCACCAGTCTCGCTGAATCTTCACGGTCTTGATGGAGCTGATGAAGTTCATAAAACCGTTTTCGTAGTTCTTCGGGCTCGAGACTAACTGGGCTATGTCGACCTTCTCGCTGTTGACAAGGCGATAGAGATTCTTAATTTTGGCAATATCGGGATTTTGATCCGCCTCCAGCACTTCGATAAGAAGTTTGATGATCTCTGCTCGCTTTTCATTGATATTGTCGCAGTAGGTGAGTACCCAAAGCGGGTAACGGGACTTCTGCATACAGAACTCGTTGATACCCCAGCGGACGTTGCTAAGGCTCTTTACCTCCGGAATATCCTTGATAAACTGCAGCTGGAAGACCTCGTACAGTAACTGCGTCAGTTCGCTCTCCTCTTTGGAACCGAAACGGAGCATCAGTTTGTTGTTGGACTCAGAATGACCGTCGTTCCACATTACGAAGAGGTCCTTGATCATATCGGCCAGCTTCTCGTCCGAAATCGGCTGTGAAATGGTCGTGACAAATAGGTCTGCCTTGTGCTTGCGCATTGCATAGGAGAAGGCTACCCAGTTGGCGCGGCTGGGGAAGAATCCGAACGGAGGGCGCATCAGTGGAGCAAACACCTCGGAGAGCGAGAACTTGTCCACATATTTTTTCTTGGCGGCCTCGATGCACTCGTCAACCTCGTTGCATACCTGGGCAATCCACGAGCCATTAGCAATGGCAGCAGGGGTCAGACGGCATTCTTCATCAATGAGGTGATTGTCGTTTTCCTCGAAGATGTATTTTGCCGGCATATCAGAGCCACTGAACTTGGTAAGTTTGTCGCGGGTCTGAGACTGGAGCATCTGGAGTACCAGGGCAGGGAAGTTCTTGTTAGCGAGGAATGTGTTAGTTATACCTCGGTATGCCTTGACCGACTCCATACCCTTGGTGAATACCCTGTGGCTGAATTTCTTATTGATAAGCGAGTATATGTTTCCGATGATGCCCTCGCTGGTCTGCTCTCCATTGAAATAAAGAGTGAAAGAACCATTGATAAGGCGATTGCCCCACTTATTCACCAACTGTTTGGCAGCCAGGTCACTCTCCTTTTCAATGGACTCCTGATAATGGCTCTTGGCGACATTATGGCTCGCGAGCAGACTGATAAACTTCGATCGTGATTCGTTGGTAAACACCTCCGTCGGGATGATATGGATGGAGTTCAGGAATTCGGAGGAGAAGTCCTTTACTCGATTCTCGACAGCCCGGCGTTCTTCTTCTGTCACAGCCAGGTAAATGGCAACATGGAGCGTATTCGGCTTTTCATAGGTGTATTTGTTCAGACGGCTACGCAGCACCGGCTCCGGGTCGGAGCAAGAGAAGAGCTGTGGCTCGCACTTGCGAATCAGGTAGTCTCCGACCACGAACAATTTGGTGAGATTCGCCTTAACTGCAAAGTTATAGTTGAGGAAATCAAGAGCCGACTTGAACTGAGCCGTCACTTTTTCCTCTTCCTTTCGCAGTTCTGCCGGGTTGAGGGAGCTGACAGAAATCTTAAACTCGCCAAAGACATCGCGGGCAATGATCTGGTTGGTGTCCAGGAAGCGCAGGATGTCATCCATCTTGGGTTCCAGGCGGTCATCGGCGAACAGTCCACGGATACTCTTCTCGTTAGGAGAGATGCGGGCAATAACATCAGTGCTCTTGGTTGCGAATTGAGTGGACAGGGTATTGAGCAGGAGGATTCCTTTATATACGCGCACGTAGTCGTCTCCGGCTTCCTCTACCCGGTGGATATGATTCTGGAAGTTAGAGGTGAACGCACCACACTGGGGATTAGCGAGGAAACTCTCGAAGAAGAAGTCCCAGAGCCATTCCGCCGTAAGCAATGAGCGCTGCTCATACACATACTCGTCAGCAATGAATTTGCGGAAACCTTTCTTCTCGTCGTTCATAAAGTTGACAACAGAGCGGTTGGCAGAGCCAACATAATCTGACAGCTTGGAACATAGGAATGCACTGTACGGATGCATCGGGAAGAGGTTAGAGATGCCTGAACGTTCTTCTTCAACGCCGCCCTCGCAAAGATAATCGATGAGTTCATTGAGACGGACGGTACGGTTGTAACGAAGCTGGTCGTAGCCCACCTTGTCGGACTTGATCTCGAACGTATGGCGCATCACACGATAGGTGGAAACTTCGTCCATCATATAGCGAATGGTGTCGAAGCGATCATTCATCGTGCGGACATCGTCTTTCTTGCTGCCGCTGGCCACCTGGTCTTCCACGCGGTGAGAAATCAGGAACAGGAAGAGGTTGCAGCTCTGTGCCTTCTCGGCGATGTTCTGCAAGACGTTGATACGATCACTGCCGATGGCTTCCATGATGGAGGTAAACTCATCCCAGAAGATAATGAGACCGTCAGCAATCCCTTCGTCTTCGATGGCCTTTTCAACCTCGGCAAGCCACTCGCTGACGCTCTTAGATGTGAGGGTGACGCCCACGGTGTTGTAGAGCGCTTCCTCCAACTCCATATAGGTCTGGATGTCATTGGCTTCAAGACGGGCGATTACTCTCTCCGGTGTAGGGGCGATGTCGTGCAGTTCATCGTGCTTATTGATGGCGTCCTGGGTGTAACTGTTGTGGTCCTTAACATACTGAATGGCACTTTCAAAATCAGACTTCACTACGATATTACCATGACCGGCTGCGACCAGGGCGTTCTTAACTTCGCGCTGTAAGGAAAGGGAGAAGCGACGCAGGTCGTAAGCGCCCTCGACACCCTTGATGACCACAGAGAAGAAATGTTTGTTCTTGCGGTAATTGACAAGCTGATTGCGCAGACTGGCATCCTCGATCTTCTTGGTGTAGAATTCGATGTCGCCAAAACTGTCACAAAGCAAATGACGGATAACGGAACTGGCGTGAGATTTACCGGTCCCGAAGGTGCCCTGAACCCAAATGCTCTTACGTTTTGATTTGTCGGCTGAAGAGACTGCCGTAAGCGTACGCTGGAGCAGGTCGCAAAACTGGTGTGTGGGTATGAAGGATGCCCAGAGATTGTTGCTGGAATCTGCGGTAATATCATATACCGGCAGGTAATCCTGCATTTGGATATAGTCTGAATAACGTGCCATAGTTTCGTGTATCTGGGTGGTTAAAGCATCATCTTAATTATGTCAGCGGAAGAAATGTCTTCGCGCAGATTAATGTTGTCGAGACCCAAGTTAAGTTGAACATTCAAAACATGGTTCCGCTCTTCCTGGAGAGTGCGAAGGATACGCTCGAACACAGGACGGTCTATACCGAACTGGCGATAAATACCTTCATCTTGACCTTCCGAGAAAAACTCGGATACTGTGAGGGAGCGACGATCCTTCCGCTCTGCATAGAGGTACAATGAATATGCGACTGCCGCAATGGAAATATCGTTGTATGTCTTCCGCATTACCGCTAATTTACCACTTTCCTTAGCCAAAACGATAAGCAGCGGATCACGACTCAATGAACTCTCTTTGAAGGTGTTAATGAGCGAATTAAGAGGGTTGCTTAACGTGCGGCCTTTGAGGTCAGGATAGGAATCTTGCAGGATAACATCCATTTCCGCCCTCGAATACATGCGCTCAAATCCAATAGCAGAATGGAACCAGTGGCAAATCTCAGAATTAGCGCATAGATTAATGAAGATGATCTCCCAAACCAGCTTTGGATTCGATGGGTAAAGGGACATCAACTTCATACCAATTTCGGAGATTTCCTTGGTCTCTTCTTTGAGGATCTTCGCCTCCCGGAGCCAGTTGGTAAACGGAGGTATCTGGTAATCCATATTAAGGCCGTGCTCTTCGTTATCGAAGAAGGTCTCATAACTGTCGAAATACTTGCGAAGCCAGTTCTCGCGTAAGCCCATACCATCGTTGTAACGATTGATGCCGGATTTGGTCTGTTTCATATTGCTGGAGTTATTATTTGTCGGATTGTCGCCGTATGATGCGCTAACGGACGCAGCAGTAATGCATCCCTTTTCATTGAAGTCAAGACACTTGTAACAATGAATGCATTTGTTTTTGTCCACGGAAGCGATAGGAGTAACCGCCAGGGCGCCAGTCGGACACTCGACCTCGCACACCTCGCAATGGACACAATAAGTAGTTTTGAAAAGTATCTTCTTTAAGCGGCTGATGAGAATAACGTCACATCCAGTATCGCCAAATTCAAAGGAGAGGGAGTCGTCTTTGAAATATTGGATTTTGAATGTATATACGACCTTGTTGTATTTCAGCTTACCATCAATGACACTTTCATTTTGGGTATATGTATAAGGTCCAAGAATCTTCAGCCAGGTCAAAAGGCTTTCTTTCGGATTGTGCAGAATGGCCTTGAAAGTCGGATTGATTGAAACAATATTGATAGTGGACTTAGTCTTCAAATCACGTCCGCCTGCTCTCATCTTCCAGCGCCCTGTCTTAATGTAGTTTTGGACACCTTCAACATTGTTAGAATGAAGGCTGCTCTCAATCCATGATATGAATGGTTTAATAGTTTCGGGATAGAGTTTCCCGCACAAATCTTCACTCCAACCAGATGAGTAAGGGCAGAGTATACATCCCACTCGGGATAACCCTTTTCTATATGACTTATTGAATGGGAGGCCGTAGAGAAGAATGTATAGATAAATCTCAGTAGCGTTCCAGTCCAGAATGGGGCTAACGTTAATCATATTGTTATGCTTAACGTTTTTTCCAATCCTCGAACGACCAGATCGGCTAACACTCTCTTCTGCCCGGACGCCATCAAACAGAAGAACGTGAGGCTGTTTTTTACCGCCGTTAATCTCCTTGAGTTTCTTCGCAAGGGGAGCAGATTTCATCACGCTACAGCACCAACGGTGGATGCGGCTTGGAGAGCCGAGGTTGTCCCAATAATACATAATGGGCTGCTCGTTCCTGGCAACATAGAAGGCCAGTTTCGGGTATCGTTCTGTGTAGTATTTTTTAGTCTCTTCGTAGAGCTCAAGTGACGTGGGGAGTTCATACCCCGTGTCGGAATAAATGACAGAAAAATCCGTGTTGGGGACAACGCGAGCAACTAAATCAAGAAGAACTTGGGAATCTTTCCCGCCAGAGAAAGAAACCACAAACTGATCTATCTTGCTTGTAAGAACGGCTCCTTTCCCTTGAGCATTAGCCTCGCTTTCTGGCATAATATCAAAGCTATCGCATGACTCTTTTACGACGACTTGTTTCTCTCCCGTCTTTTTCTCCAAGCGGGCTGCCAGGGCTTGGAAGTCAATGTCGGGATTCGTCTCCGACGCCTTCGTGATACCCTTATAGCGGCGATAAATGCTATTGATAAACTCCATTGCTTCATGCTCTATCAAGAACATGGAGTCGTCATTCGCCACGCGGAGGGCTTCAATATCAATAGGAGTAAGGACAATGTTTTTCCCTTCAGGAGTGATAATGATTTCCGGATCATCATATAGGTGGTTCTTCCGCAATTTAGTTGAAAGACGGAGTTTGTACTGTTAGCAAAGG
>ERZ1032078.209-NODE-209-length-22560-cov-6.122506_pt1 | contig 22560 bp, 16 predicted proteins | sample MGYA00517101_ERZ1032078 | MGnify/ENA primary metagenome ERZ1032078 (study PRJEB33719, sample SAMN04261301) | wastewater metagenome | biome: rural village; feature: human; material: feces | host: Homo sapiens | place: El Salvador | collected 2013-01-14 ... | reverse complement strand
AAGACAAAAAAGGCGGAAAGCACCGAAAGGGCACACTGACAGACGATAGGATTCGGCTCCCGTCAACTTATCTCAATGTTCCCAAATAGCCTTCTAATATCAGACTTGCGGCGACGGCGTCGACGGTTTTGCGGTGCTTTTTTTCTCTTTTGCCGTTGGCGTGCAAAATGGCGTGCGCCTCGATGCTTGAGCGGCGCTCATCCCACATGACAAGCTCGATATCCGTCTTGCTGCGCAGAAGCTCGGCAAAGTCACGGCATTTCTCCGCTCTCGGACCCTCGCTGCCATCCATGTTCTTGGGTAGTCCCAGCACAAGGCGGCGCACATTGCGCTTTTGCGCCTCCTGCGCTATCACATCGGCGACACGCTCGGGGTTCCATTCGTTCAGCGTCCACGCCTCGCCGACGAGAATATTCATTTCATCCGAAACGGCAAGCCCCGTGCGGGCGTCGCCGTAGTCAATTCCCATTATCCTCATGCTTCACCTCAAACCAAAGCAGGCTCTTATATCGCCGCAGATGTACAGCGAGCCGCAGGCGCAGACCATGCCCTCAAGCTCGTCTGCAATGTCCATTGCCGTGCGCACGCCCTCCTGTATCGAGGAGCAAACCTGCACCTCCTTGCCGGTGTCGGCAAAGAGCTCTGCAAGCTCGGCTGCGGGCAGCGCCCTCGGCGTGTCGGGCGTGACGGTGACGAATGCATCAAACAGGGGGGCAAGAGTTTGCACAATACCCTTATAGTCCTTGTCACGCAGAACACCCATTAAAAGCACACGCTTGTCATCGGGAAAATACTCCAAAATGCTTGCCCTGAGCGCCTGCGCACACTGCGGATTGTGCCCGCCGTCAACGACGAACCACGGCTCGGAGTGTACTATCTCAAAGCGTGCCGGCCAGCTCACGGCGTACAGCCCCGCCTCGACCGCCTCGTGCTCTATCTGCCAGCCCTGTCTGCGCAGGACGCCTATCGTCTCCAGCACCGTTGCGGCGTTTTTGAGCTGATGCTCTCCCAGAAGCGGGATGGCGTAGGCCTCGCCGCCGTAGGAAAACACCTGACCGTCACGGCTGTCAAACTCGGGGTGGATGTCGTCGAAATCGGGCACGGTCAGCTCGGCGTTGCGCTCGGCGCACACATCCCTCACGACCTCCATGACCTCGCCGTACTGCTGGTACATGACGACGGGGCTGCCCTCTTTTATGATGCCCGCCTTCTCGTAGGCTATCTCCTCGAGCGTGCCGCCCAAGACGGCGGTATGGTCAAGGCCGATGTTCGCAATGACGCAGCAGTCGGGGCAGGCAATGACATTTGTTGCATCGAGCCTGCCGCCCATGCCGACCTCAAGCACGACAATGTCGCACTTTCTGCGGCAAAACCACATAAATGCCACGGCGGTCATCATCTCGAACTCAGTAGGGTGGTCATCCATTGCGTCGGCGTGCGTTTTCATCTCCGCAACGAGCTCGGCGACCTCGTTATCCTCGATGGGCTTGCCGTTTATCTGCATGCGCTCGTTAAAGCGATTTACATACGGCGAAGTGTAAAGCCCCACGGTGAGCCCCGCTTTTTTGAGCACCGATGCCAGCATTGCCGAAATGCTGCCCTTGCCGTTTGTTCCGGCGACATGCACATACCTAAGCTCCGCCTGCGGGTTACCGAGACGGCGCAGAAGCTCCGTTACCCGTTCAAGCCCCGGCTTCGAGGTGCGCCACGAAACGCCGTTTATATATTCAAGTGCCTGTTTGTAATCCATTATCATTCTCCAAATGCTTGATAGCAGCATGATACCACTATCCGCAATTATTAGCAAGTTGAAAAGCCGGTGCAAAGCACCGGCTTTAGATTTTAATTTTTACGCTTCCGCTTTCTCCTCGGCGGCGGCACGCTTGGCGGCCTCCTCCTCTTCGAGCTTGCGGTAGGCAACCTTGCCTACAAGCGTCTTGGGAAGCTCGGCTCTGAACTCGATGTCATACGGCATCGCATACTTTGCGATGTTCTTGCGGCAGTAGGCCAAAATGGCCTCCTTGGTGTCGTCATTTGCCGGAATGCCGGGCTTGAGCATGACAAAGGCCTTGACCTTCTGCATCTTGTACGGATCGGGAACGCCGATGACACAGCTCATGTGGACAAACTCGTGCGCGTCGATGATGTTCTCAAGCTGGCCGGGGTAGACATTGTAGCCGGAGGTGATTATCATACGCTTTGCACGGCCGCGGAAGTATATAAAGCCCTCATCGTCCATCGTGCCGAGGTCGCCCGTATATATCCAAGTCAGACCGTCATCGTGCTTGCGCAGGGTCTGCGCCGTCTCCTCGGGGTGACCGACATATTCCATCATGACCGTGGGGCCTGCGATGAGTATCTCGCCCTCGGTGCCGTAGGGTACTTCCTTGTTGGTGCCGGGTTCGACTATCTTATAATAAGTGTCGGGGAAGGGCAGACCGATGCTGCCTTCCTTGGCCATGTGCGGCGGGGTGAGGCAGGATGCCGTGACACACTCGGTCGTGCCGAAGCCCTCACGGATCTGTATCTTGGCGTTGTGGTCGTACAGGAACTTGTCAAACTTCTTTTTAAGCTCTATCGACAGACTGTCGCCGCCGGAGAACACACCCTTGAGCGAGCTGAGGTCGGCATTTTCCATCGACGGCAGGCGCAGCAGCGCTTCGTAAAGCGTGGGAACGCCGGCGATGAAGTTGCACTTATACTTAACTATCTGCTTTGCGTAGGTCTCGGCGGTGAACCTCGGGATGAGGATGCAGCGGCCGCCCTGAGAGAGCATCGTGTGCACGCAGACACCCAGACCGAAGCCGTGGAACAGCGGCATTGCGGCGAGCATCTTGTCGCCGACACGGAACATGGGGTTTGCGGCGATGACCTGCTGGCCGAGAGCGTTGAAGTTCTTGTTGGAAAGCAGGATGCCCTTTGTCGTACCGGTCGTGCCGCCGGAATAGAGAATGACTGCGGGATCCGAGCCCTTGCGCTCGACCTTGTAGTTGTAGAAGCAGTGGCAGCTCAGGTGCAGGAAGTCCTTCCAGCGGATGACGGGAGCGTCATCGGGGATCTTCTTGACCTTGCGGCCCTCGGTGAGCATGTAGCCCGCCTTGACGGGCTTTGAAAGCTCGTCCTTGATGCTTGCGATAATAATGTTGACGACCTTGGTGTTGTGGCGGATGTTCTCAAACTTGTTGTAAAACTGGTCGAGGGTTATCGCCGTGACGGACTCCGAGGCATTGAGATAGAACTCTATCTCCTTTTCCGCCGACAGGGGGTGGATCATGTTGCAGATGCCGCCGACGAGGTTGACGGCGTAGAACATCTGGATGGCCTGCGGGCAGTTGGGCATTGCGATGGTGACCCTGTCGCCCTCACGCACACCGATGGTCTTGAGCGCCTTGGCGCACTGCTCGATCTCTTTGACGAGCGTTTTATAGGTCGTTGACCTTCCCATGAAGTCGAATGCGACGTTGTTGGGGTGCTTTTCAGCTATTGCGGCCACGGCCTCGAACATCGAGCCTTCAAAATAGTCGAGGTGGAAGGGAACCTCACCGAGGTGATCCTTCCAAGGTGTCTTGGCTGTTATATTTTCCATACACTCTATCCTTTTTGCACAAAAATTCACATAAGGATATAATATACCCCTGAACAAACTTTGTCAATTTATATATTTCCATAGTGAAAAACGGCAGATCAACAAATCTGCCGTTTTGTTAGGATTATTTCAAATTTTCCATGTAATACGCTATCATATAGCCCTTTTCGGACTTGTAAGCGTTGAAAATTTTGTCTGCGTATTCCTCGGGGTAGTGCTCCTTTTTGAGCTGAGAGCGCACTTCCTCAATGACATCCTGCACGGCATCATCGCACTTCTTCTCAAGATTAAAGAACTGCTGGCGGTTGCCGTAGGTGTACATGAGAAGGTTCGGACGGTCGCCCTCGGGCAGAGCGTCGTACTCGGCCTTGATATCGGCGAGCATCATTTCACAGCGGTCGGAGTAATACTGCTTCGTTACGGCAAGCTCCGCTGCCGCAAGCGAGCGGCGGTATTCACGGCTGCCCGGCTCGAACGAATCGCCGACGAGCTCTTTGGCGACCTCTTTTATCGTGGCTTTTTCGTTCAGAATATCCTCGGCGCAGTTATCCAGCACTTCGGTGTTCCAGCCGGAAATGTCCGCCTCCAGAAGCTCGTTTGCCTCGTCACGGTAATCGTCCACGACCTGCATTATCTGCTCGGGGGTCGAGTCCTTGGCAATGAAATACGCCCTGAACAGGTCGTACTGCGACCAGAAGAATATGCCGCCGAGGGTAAACATCAGCAAAAGCAGGTATATCATCACTTCACCGAATATCTTGCCCTTGGTCTTTGCCATCTTATTCGTCGGGTTTTTCTCGGTGGCCTTGAGAGACTCCGTTTCGGGAAGCTTGCCGGTGTTGAGATATTCTGCGTATGCGTCGCAAACGGCCTTGGGGTCGCCGAACATGACCATTCTGCCCCTGTCGAGCCACAGCACCTTGTTGCACTGGTCACGCACCGTCTGCATCGAGTGGGAGACCATGAGTGCCGTTGTATCGCCGTTTGCGATGATATTCTGCATGGTTTTCTGGCTTTTCTTACGGAAGTCGCCGTCGCCGACGGCGAATATCTCGTCAAGGATTATCATGTCGGGCTCGACCATGCTCGCAATGGAGAATGCGATACGGGACTTCATGCCCGACGACAGCGTGCGGAAGGGGCTGTCCTCAAACTCACGCATATCGGCAAAGTCGATTATCTCGTCATATTTGCCGTCGATAAATTCCTTGGAGTAGCCTAAGAGCGCACCGCGCAGGTAGACATTTTCCTTGACGGTCATGTCCTGGTCAAAGCCTGCGCCGAGCTCAAGCAGGGCGCACAGCTTGCCCTCTTTTTCTATCGTGCCGGAGGCGGGGCAGAGCGTGCCGCTTATGGCCTTCATCATCGTCGATTTACCTGCACCGTTTTTACCGATAACGCCGAGCATATCGCCCTTTTCGAGGCTGAACGACACATTTTTGAGCGCCCAGAACTCGTTATTCCTCTTTTCCTTGCCCATGAGCCGCCGGAAGATATCCGCAGTCGCTCGTGAATCACGCTTGCGGTATCTGACGGAGACATTGTCAAGTATAAGAACCTTGTTATCTTTCATTGCGCACCTCCTTAAACATACAGTGCGATCTTGTCGCGGCTGATGTAGTAGGTGTAGCCGCCGATGACCATGCAAAGAAGCGTCATGACGAGCAGAATTATGTGGTACGATACCGAGGGCACGGTGGAGTGGATGATGAGCTGCCTGAAGTAATCGATGCACATGTACAGGGGATTGCAGGTTAAAAGCCTGCGCAGAAGCCCCGGCAGGATGGAGGCATCGTAGAAGATAGCCGACGAATACATGATTATGCGGCAGATGACCGGCCACAGGTAGCTTATATCACGGAAGAAAATATACAGTGAGCTCAGGAGCATGCATATGCCGAAGTTGATGAAGAACAGGCATATGATGGGGTAAATGAGCATGAAGAAGTTCAGCTTAAAGGTGATGCCGTCGATGGCAACAAAAATGAAAAACACCGCGAGCGACACGAGAAAATCGATGAAGTTTGCAACGCTGTGCGAGAACAGAAAATACAGCTTCGGCACGGGCACCTTGCTGTAAATGGGTGCGTTTATATACAGAACGCTCATGGAGTTGCGGGTGATATTGCTGAAGTAGTTAAACAGCAGCAGACCCGAAAACAGATAAATGGTGTAGTGCGGCAGGTTCAATCCGAAAAATGCGCCGAACACTATATCCATCGTGATAAGCAGGAAAAGCGGGGCAAGTGCACTCCACAGAATGCCCAGCGTCGTGCGCTTATACTTCTTGATAAAGTCTCGCCTTATAAGCTCTGCGAGCAGAAAGCGATTTGTCGTTTTTTCCGTCATATGAACAATTCTCCTTGAGAATTCATAATGTCAATTTGCCATTATAGCATATAACCGTGTATATTTCTACACAAATTTTTATCGCAGGGTTTATCATTGCCCTGCGATAAATTCGTTATAGTCGTCGGGGGAGTTGAAATCCCTCGTGAAGCTGTCGGTTATAAGATACCCACGGCCTATCTCACGGCTTTCAAGCGGCAGTCCGGCGTACAGGTGATACACCTGCCAGCCCTTGCACTCTGTTATCCTGCCGTCAAGATACATGCTGCGGATTGCTTCGTACAGCGACTTAAACAGCGCACCGTCTTTTATCAAAACGGCGCAGATGCTCTTTTGGCTGCCGATAAACAGCAGTCGCTCCGCTCCGGTGTTTTGGACGATGGTTTTTATCGCTTCCTCGGAGTAGTACACATCGCCGTAGAGAAAGCACATATTATCGCCGATAAGCTCTGCCGTGAAGCGGTCGATCTCAAGCACATTGTTCTTCGGCTCGTAACGTTCGGCGCCGTCGATGTGAAGCTGCGTGTTATGCGAGGTGATGATGACCTCGGAGGCGGCGTCATACTCATGCAGGAGCCGCACCGTGCGCTCAAGCAGCGTCTCGCCGCCGATGCGGATGTTGTGCTTTGTCAGCCCCATGTAGTTGTTCCAACGGCTGCCCTTGCCGTCTGCCATAATAACATATTTCATTTGATCACACCGTGCTCACGATAAAACTGACCGAGCCTGCCGTTGCGCTGCGGCCCCCAAAGCTGAATAATGTTCACGCCCGAGGAGGTGTTGGCCTCAATGACCGTGAAGCCCTCCGCCGTGGGCAGAATGTCCCATGCGATGATATCTAAATACGGAAACTCGTTTGACACACGCACGACATCGGCCTTGATGTTCTCCCAATTCGGGATGACCGTACCCTTTATCTGCGCACGGGTGTCGGGGTGGGCCTCGTAGACCGTGAGATTATGCAGAGTGCGGGCTTCGCTCATCATGCCGGTCTCGATATCGACATTTGCGATAAGGCCGCCCTTGCTGCCGTTATCAACGGCGCCTGTCCACGATGCGCCGATGCGCTGCACGGCAAAGCACAGCTCAAGCTTGTTCGTGTCGTTATTGCGCAGGACTATCATGCGCAGGGTGTTTGCCGAGTTGGGGTAGATGGTGTTAAGGTAATCGGCCTGATGAGCGTATGCGCACACGAACCACTCCTTACCCTTTTTAAGGCAGGCGATGAGCTCATCCTCGCTTGACGGCTGGTTGTTGAGCATAATGCCCTTGCCGTTAAATTTTACTATGTGGATATCGTTGCCCTTTCCTGCGCACACGGGCTTTACGACAAAGGCCTTGACCTCGTGCAGCAGGGGAATAAGGTCTGCATAGTCGTTTATGGTCCTGCCGTTCATGCCGACAAGGCGCTTGCCGTGCTTTATCGCATAGATCTCCGGCGAGGGGCAGTATCGCTCAACCATCTGGCCGAAAACGACCTTGTTGTTTAAAAGCGAGCTGTACGGCTCATTTATATTGCGGGACTTGTGCCAGTCAAACTCGGAAAGGTACTCCTTTGTGCCCCTGTGCGGCAGGTCGTACATTGCGACCTGATCGGGCATAAAGCCGCCATGGATGCAGTATTTGATGCGCTTAAAGAAGCCTACGCCGAAGTGGTCGGGCGCAAACAAAATTCTGACTATCCACAGTGCGATAAGTTCAATTTTGCTCAGAAATGCGTTCAGAGATCGCCTCATGTTTATCCCTCCTCATACAGTCGATTATCAAAGCGGCTATCTTGTCGGTGGCTCGGCCGCTCTGCTCGGGGAGATATTTTTCGCAGAAACGCTTGTAGTTATCGTAGTCGTACACGCCGCTTGCGATGCTGGAGAAGAGCTTTTTAGGCTCATAGAAAACGCTGTCGGGAAATTCGTCGGACAGCAGGACATTCAGCCCGTTGCGGCTCAGGTAATCCTCAAGGTCAAACAGGTAAAAATACACCGGCTTGTGCAGTATCGCAGCTTCGATGGTTATTGCCGAGTAGTCGGTTATGACGCAGTCGCACACAGACAGCACGGTGCTTGTCGGCACATCGTCGCAGGTCTCCGCACTGCCGAGGCTATCCTCATTTAAGCGCTGGTTGGGGTGGCGCTTTATGATAAGCATCTGCTCGCCGTTAAAGTCAAAGGCATCGACAATGGCCTTGGGGTCTAATATCTCACCCTTGCGGAAGGTGGGGGCGTAGAGGATGATCTTCTTGCCCTCAAGCTCGGGATAGGCCTCAAAAAACTGCTTACGGCATTTTTCGGTGTTTTCCCGCAGCATGTCCATTCTCGGCAGACCGACATTGTACAAAACCTTTTCCTCCACGCCGAACGAGGCACAGTAGAATGGGTTAAATGCCTTGCCGCCTGCGATGATGACATCGTAGTTGCGGTGCATGCGCATCTCGTGTGCGATCATGCTGCTGCGGCCGAGACCCTTGTCGAGCGACTGATAGCCGGATTTTTTTATCTTGCCCATGGCATGCCATATCTGCACGACGGCGAGTGAATCCTTGTGCTTTAAGATCGACACCGCCGGCCAGTACGAGTCCAAAACGCACACCCGGGCAGTCGCCAGATGGCCCATGCTCCGCAGCGTCTGCACGGCAAACACGAGCATATTGCCAAGCCCCTTGTCGGCACGCTTTGTTATCATGACGGTTTTGATATCGGGCTTCATTTCCCGCAGGCGAGCCTCCAGAAAAACGAAGTCCTCCGTCGGGGTATTCGACTGGCGGCTTAAAAACAGCACTTTGTTGTTATTTGTCGGAAACAGCTTCATAAAAAAGTATATGAAGTTCAGTATCCAGCGCAATAATATGACAGCTATCCGCATGTTTCTCCTTTGTAATGCAAATGCGCATTACACTATTATACTATTAAATGCTCCGTCATGCAAGCTTGCATCCGGCCTTCTTGAGCTGCACCTTGCGTTCGAAGTAGGCGTGGACATCGTTATTGTAGGTCGGGTAGCGGTGCAGGTCTTGATGTGTGTTTATCTCAAGTATCTTAAAGCCGTCCGGCGTGATGACCACATCGAAGCCCAGATACTCAAGACACGAGGCGTAGCGGCACATGTCGGTGATGACCCTGCGCACCTCCTGCCAATGGGGGAACACGCCTTCTATCTTAACACCGGTATCCGGATGCTCGGGGCACGGGGTGATGATGTGCTTTTTGATGACCTCGGCATCGTGGAAGCGGCCGGTGACCTCGTCTGCGTAGGCAAAAATGCCGCCGGAGCCGATATTGTCGGTAAAGCCGGTCTTTTTCGTGCCGATGCGGAAATACACATTCTCAATGACGGGGTCAAAACCCGTGCGGTTTATGACCATGACACGCACCGTGCAGGCAACATTGCTGTATATCCTGCGCAGCTCGTCGTGCATGACGATGTACTCGGAAATGTTGTAATAGCGCTTGAGACTGCGCAAAAATGCAAGCATTTGCTCCTCGCTGCGCTCTTGCTCGTTCACGAGATACGCCCCGTCACGGTACTCAAGCTTGTAAAAGCCCACCCCGTGCGAGCCCTCCGTCTGCTTGAGGGCGAGAATGCCCTTTTCACGCAGCAGCCGCAGCACATCCTCAAAGGTGGCAGCGTAGCCCTCGGGCGTGTCCTGCATCGTGAGCAGCGTCACCTTGCCGTCACGGCGCACGAGATTGTAGTAATACTTCGGAAGGTACGCCGAAAAATCGTCGAACATATACCGCAGCGACACCTTGTCCCACACCCACTTGAAGTAGCGGCTGTTGAGCGGTCTGAGCCACTTGTAGTCGTAGTCGGACAGACACTCACGGTAGTTTTCGTCCGTCAGATTATACTGCTTTATGCGGAAGGACAAAAAGCCCCGCTCATGCGCCCAGCACTTCTCGGCAGCGGTGGTGAGCTTGTCCTTATTATCTGCCCGGAGCGCACGCTTCCAGTTGCGGTACATGAAGTCGACAAAGCCGTGACGGCGGGCAAGCAGCTCCCACATTTTGCGGTAGCACAGTATTGCCGCCTGCTTTGCGGTGACGAAGCTGCGGCGATGCGCAAGCTTGCGCTTTATAAATGCCGCCGTCTTGGCGTTGAAGCTTTTAAGCCCAGCAAGATCCTTGCCGGTGTCGACCTGCATGATGTAAAATCCGTTGTCCGTGAGCCTTAAAAGATAGCTCATGTATTCGAGATCGGTAAACTCGGAAGAAATTTTTAAGATTTCGGCAACAATATCATTGAAGTTGTCAATCTTTCCACCGTTGTAGCTGCCGTCGGCATTGACCACGGCAAGCTCACGGTTATCCGTGTACCAGTTGCGCTCGGTGCTGCCGTCGCTGCCCGTGAGCACGGCGTACAGAAGCTCGGGCGTGCCGCAGTTTAGCGTTGCGATGCGCAGGGAGAAGTCAAACTTGCTCTCGATATGCCGGCACACAACGGTGTCCTCGGGGAGCTCTGCAAGGTCTTGCAAAAGCTCGGCCTCCGTGACCTTGCGCCCGGCAATATAGAAGCTCTCGCCGTCAAAGCGGTAGAGCGTTTCACGGGCGCAGAAGCTGTTCTCCGACGGGCGCACCGTGACGCAGCCCTTTCGGCGGATAAGCTCGGCAATGCCCGTTTCACTGCGTTCAAGCGCTTCCGCCTCGCCGTAGGGGAGGATGAACCGCTCGCCGTCCTTGGTGAGCAGCACATAGTATATCTCGGGCGTGCGCTCCCTGTGGCGGCTGAGCGCATAACGGGTCGAGAGCCTGTCGGCAAAAAGCTGATAGGTCTTTTCACCCGAGGGCAGCAGCGACTTGTCTATCCTTGCGTCGAACGGCAAAAGCGACAAAATGTCCTTATGCGACACGCCGATCGAGTTCGGCAGAGCGTATTTTTTAATGCTTTTAAGGTAAAACCACTCCTCGGCGTACTCGGGGTCAAAGCCGCGGAACGAGAGAGCGAAGCAGCCGAAGGGGTGCTTTTTAATGGTAGAAGACATGAATTATCCTCCGATAACTCTGAAAAAACTTGTTTTACTGCATTATACTACATGCGTTATTTTTGTCAATCATGGGGTAAATAAATAATATGCTGTTGAAATCCGAGACAAGATGTAATATAATGATTAAACTATTATAAGTACAATAGTTTAATGTGGGTATGTATGGGCATTTGTCCGTGCGTGCTTAGAAATCAGAAAGAGGGATATAAAAGCGATGGGTATAGTTAGCCGGATAAAAAGAGAGGTTTTTATCCGTCCCTGGCTCAAACAGGGCTATTCAAGAAAGCTTGCCAATGCTTATTATAAAAAGGTGCAGTGGGATAACAAGCTCGATAACGGCATCAGTATGCAGGATAAGAAGTGGGCGCATGACCACAAGTACCTTTCCACGAGCATAGAAAAGTACGATCTTAAGAACAACCTCGACAAGTACATAAGCGATGTCGATTACCTGTTCCTGCAGCCGTTCAACAACAGCTTTACAAAGTGGATGAAGGATCTTGTCACCACAAATCATGTGCTGGTGGATTATCCCGAGCATCTGCCGAAGCTGTACTTCAATATCATTGACAGGGAGCATAAAAAGATATTCCTGCCCATTGATACGGTAAACCGTGCCTACGGCGAAAATTACGACGATTTTATAAAGCTTCTCGACGAGCGGGGCAAGCTCTGCCTGCGTCCGGCATCCAGCTCCGGCAACAGAAGCACTTATATGATAGAGCGCATTGGCGACAACCGCTACAAGCTGTTTGCCGATGAGATTGACAAAGCCCGCATGACCATGTTCGGCTACGGCTATGACAAGCAGATGCTCCTGTGCGACGAGTACCCTGCCGAGCTTCCCGAGGGCTTCGAGCCGAACCCCTGCAAGAAGTCCGAGTACGACAAGGAAAGTCTGTATGAGCTTATAAACACACTCAAATACAGCTATGTCATCGCAGAGCCGTACAAGCTGCGTGAGGGCATAGGCGGTACGGTGAAGCTCTACATCGCAAGCAAAGAGCTCAAGACCACCGAGCTTTTGGATGCTTACTTCCTGCCCCACGGCGCCGAAACTCCCGAGCACCTGCGCATTTCCGCAGCAGGCGAGGTCGAGGGCAGGGACATCACCATCCCGAACTGGGACGGCATTATTGCCGACACCTTGAAGATAGCTAAGTTCGTCAGCGAGATAGAATATTTCACAGCCTACATCCTCATCACCGAGGACGGCTTCGTCATCGACCGCTTCAGCACGAGCCCCGTGCTGCCCACGGTCGCCCATAGCGAGAAGCTCAACAACTACCTGCTCGACCGCCTTGCCAAAAAGCGCAGCAGCGTCAAGACCACGAGGAGCAGCAGGTGGAAGGCGTTCAGAGACAAGCGCTTCAACCGCTTTGTAAAGCACTTCTGCCGCCCGGGCATCCGTCCGTATATGCAGAAGCTGTGGATGCGCTCCGTGTGGGATGATTTCCTCCACACCAAGTCAACCACCCTCGGCCAGAAGATATGGTGCTGGCGTCACGGTTTCCAGTCGTTCAGGATCCAGCAGTACGGTCTTACGAAGGAAAACTATAAAAACTTCCTGTCGGATTATCAGTACCACTGGCTCAACAGGATAAACAACAACTATCAGATCTGGATAAACGACAAGACCACGACCCGCTATGTCATGGAGCCGTACAAGCAGTTCCTCGCAAAGTATTATTACGACATCATCAAGATGCAGGGCAAGACCTGCATAAAGGCGCTGCAGGATATCCCCGAGGGCTTCGATGCTTCCTTTGACGGCATCTTCAAGCTCCTGCGTCAGGAAAAGCTCCTTGCGCTCAAGCCCTCCGCCGGTACCCACGGCGATGGCTTCTACCGCATGGAGTACGCCGATGGCAAGTACCTCATAAACGGCAAGGAAATGACCGAGGACGAGATAATTGCGATGATATCGGGCTTTAAGTCCATCTATGTCATAACCGAGTACCTGTTCATGCACCATGAGCTCAAGAAAATATACCCCAACTCCGTCAACACCATCCGTGTTGCGGTCGTGAACCAGTCCGCTTACGAGCCGAAGATAATGCAGACCTACATGCGCATCGGCTCGTCCAGGTCCGGCTTTACCGACAATGTCGGCTACGGCGGCATCTGCGCAAAGATAGACACCGCCACCGGCAGATACTACTGCCCCGAGCAGCTGCGTGACCATAAATTCACTCCCTGCCCTGTGCACCCGGACACCGGTGTCAAGATGGAGGGCATCGTTCCCAACTGGGACTACATGTGCAAGGGCGTTGTGAATATATGCAAGTTCATGCCCGAGCTTGAGTATCTGGGCTTCGATATCGCCATCACCGACGACGGCTTTAAGATAATCGAGATAAACATCCATCAGGATCTGCACAAGGTCGCCGAGCACACGCCGGAGTTCAGGCAGTTCTATCAGGATAAGATGAAGCTCAAGGCTGAGTATTACGGTATGAAAAAGTGGTAATTCTCAATTTAATATATGAAAGGATAGAAAAATGAAAGTTGCAATTTTGGGCGCAGGCAATGCCGGATGCGCAGTAGGTACCGACCTTTCCATCAAAGGCCACGAGGTCACGCTCATTAAGACCTCCAACTCCCTGCATGACGATAACTATAACTACATGGTCGAGCACAACGGCGAGATGACCCTCGTCGAGGTCGACGGCACCGTCCGCCACGGTAAGCTGAGCCGTGTTACCCGTGATGTCTCCCTTATCTCCGAGGCCGAGGTCGTCATCATCTACATTCAGACCAAGTTCCACGAGTCTCTCATCAAGAGAGTTGCGTCCTACTTCAAGGACGGCCAGATAGTCATAATAAACCCGGGCTATTTCTCCACCGCTTACATGCTCAAGTACTGCGGCGACAAGAAGCTGAGCATCGTTGAGGCTACAAGCTCCTTCATCGACTGCCGCATTTCCGAGCCCGGCACCATCAAGGTCGGCTTCAGAAATGTCCGCAATCCTCTGGGCGTATATCCTCCGCAGGATCTTGAGATGGTCAAGGCAAAGCTTGAAAGCTTCGACTTCCACTATCACTACTGGTCTACCGTTGAGGTCGCTCTGCATAACCCCAACCTCATCGTCCACACCGTCGGCGCAATCATGTCCATCCCGAGAATTGAAAAGACCAAGGGCGAGTACTGCATGTACCACGAGGTCTTTACCCCCAGCGTGTGGAAGATACTCGAGAAGCTCGATGCAGAGAAGATGGATGTTCTCGAGCACCTCGGCTATCCCCGCCTGTCCTATGTCGATGCCGCAAAGTTCAGAAACAGCCTCGACGAGAATTTGGACGCAAAGGAGAGCTTCTTCCAGTACGCCTCCATGCCCACCAGAGCAAAGGGACCCATCGTTGTCGATTCCAGATATATTTCCGAGGATGTACCGCAGGGTCTTGTGATGCTCGAGTCTATCGGCCAGCATCTCGGCGTTGCAACTCCCGTGTGCACCGCTCTTATCGAGATCGCAACCGCCGCTCTCGGCCGTGATATGCGTGCAGAGGGCAGAACGCTCGAGACTCTCGGCTCCGAGAATGTGAGAACCATCCTCGATGCAATGAAAAAGCGCTGAAAAGCACAGTTAATGCACCCCCATGGGGGTGCATTTTTTGCTGGCATTTCTGCCGAACAAGTAGTATAATATAGCACATGACAGATAATTACGGAAGAAAAATTGAATATCTGCGCATATCGGTCACCGATGCCTGCAATCTGCGGTGCAGCTACTGCATGCCCGAGGGCGAGCCGAAGGGCTGCCCGTGCAGGCAGACGATGAAGCCGGACGAGATAGTCGAGATAGCGTCCGCCGCAGCCGAGCTTGGAGTTAAAAAGCTGCGCATAACGGGCGGCGAGCCGCTGGTGCTTGACGGACTGCCCGAGCTTGTAGAAAAGCTTGCGGCGATAGATGGCATTGAGGATATGAGCCTTACGACGAATGCGACCCTGCTTGCGCCGCTGGCAGACAGGCTCTATCAGGCGGGCATCCACAGGATAAATATAAGCCTTGATACGCTCGACCCCGTTAAATACACGCAAATGACCCGTGGCGGCAAGCTTTCCGACGCTCTCGAGGGCATAAGGGCGGCAATGCGTGCGGGGATGGATCCCGTGAAGCTCAACACCGTGCTTATAGGCGGCTTTAACGATGATGAGATAGAAACGCTCTGCGAGCTCACGGTGCACTATCCCGTTGAGCTGCGCTTTATCGAGCTCATGCCCATCGGCGACACAGCGCCGTTTGGCAAGGAAGCGTATCTGCCGAACAGCGTGGTTCTCGATAAGATGCCGCAGCTTGTGCCGATCCCGAGCGAGAGCCATTCCGTTGCCCGGCTGTACACGCTTCCCAACGCAAAGGGCAGGGTGGGGCTAATTAGCCCCTTGAGCAATCACTTTTGCGCTGAGTGCAACCGCTTGCGCCTGACGGCCGACGGCTGCTTAAAGCCGTGCCTGCATTCGGCGGATGAAATTAGCGTGCGCCATCTGCACGGCGAGGAGCTCAAGACGGCGATACTCGATGCCGTTTCACGCAAGCCGCAGATGCATGTGGCGCTGTCGGCGACCGAGCACAGCTGCTCGCAGAGAAATATGTACCGCATAGGAGGATAACATGGCTAAGGTAGCTGCAATTTGCATAAGCGAGGTCAGGGGCATCCAGAAGCACGAGATACCTGAGGCGTTTCTGCGTGCCGACTACGGCATCGAGGGCGATGCTCACGCCGGAAACTGGCACAGGCAGGTGAGCCTGCTGAGTGTCGAGAGCGTCGAGACCCTGCAAAAAAAGATAGACTTTGAGCTCAAGCACGGTGCGTTCGCCGAGAATATACTCGTCGAGGGCATGGCGGTGCACAAGCTGCCGGTAGGCACCAAGCTGCGTATTGGCGAGGCCGAGTGCGAGGTCACGCAGATAGGCAAGGAGTGCCACTCCGACTGCGCCATCCGCAAGGCCGCAGGCGACTGCGTCATGCCGAGAGAGGGCATCTTCGTAAAGGTCATCACCTCCGGCAAGGTCAAAACCGGCGACGAGATAGAGATAATCGAATGAAAAATCCGAGGTTCGTTTGAACCTCGGATTTTATTTTATTTTGCTTTTATTGCGATCGCTTCGCCGTATCTGACAACGGCCTCCTTGCCCTGCGCCGTTGCGGCAAACAGGTCGTCGGGGATATCGAGCACGCCGCTTTTGAACAGCAGAACGATGGTCGAGCCGCCGAAAAGGAACATACCCTTTTCGCAGCCGCGATGTATCACGCCGGCCTCGTGGTGGTTGTTTATCTTGCCGACCAAGCATGCACCGACCTCGATCTGCGTCACCGTACCGAAGTTTTCCGTCTCAAGCATGCAGTACTCACGGGTGTTTTGCTTGAACACCGGGTGCTTGTGAACGACGATTGGCTGCACGGGATGATAGCGCCCCTTGATGTGATAGTTGCGGCTTTTAAAGCCGTTGTCTATATAACAGTAGCGGTGATAATTTTCAACGCCGAGCCGTAAAACAAGGCATATGCCGCTTAAGTACTCCGCCGCTATCTCGTCGCCGCCGACAAGATCCTCGACATTATAAAAGCTGTCCTTTATCGCAAACTCCGAGTCTGCGCTTATCCTATACGCCGACAGATATCCGTCGCAGGGGGAGATGAGCATTTCAGGGTCGGGGTCGATGGGGCGGGCACCGGCCTTTAGGCGGCGGGTGAAAAAGTCGTTAAAGCTCTTGTACTCTGTCTCGACACAGTCGCTCATGTCGATATGATTGTGCCGGATAAAGCCGTCAATGCGCTTTACCGAGCTTTTCGTATCCATATATGCGCCAACGACGGCAGTCAGCAGCGGATTTGTGATTATCGAGCGGGTGGGCTTGCCAATCTTCATATAGCAATATTTAAGACCGATGGTCATAGCAGTTTTAGTCATTGCGTTCCAGTCCTGTTTTAGGTTTCATGCGAATGAAATTCGCAAACATCAAAATACCGCAGAAGATGAGGTTACAGTAAAACGACAGTCCACGGCTTAATAGCTCCACGCTCACGGGGTCGGCAACAAGATGCTCGAAGCCGTTCAGAAAAATGTAGTCGACGATGCCGACCGCACCCGGGACGGGCGCAGCGTTAGAGCCGAGCACGGCAAAGGTCTGCGCCGCAAAGGCTTCAAATGCCCTTGAGGGCGCACCGCCCACACCGATAAACACGCACACGGCGACCATGATGACGGAAAGCCGCTGCATGAGATTGTGGAAAAACACCTTCAGAAGCAGCACGGTCTTGTGCCGCAGCAAAATGCCGCACTCCTTGTACTGCTTTATCATGCTCAGTAGCTTTTCGTGGTGCTCGTCGTAGTTGTGGAATATCTTCATCCGGCACAGCAGCTTCAGGCAGAAGCGACATACGGCAAGCACTAACTTTTCGTTAAAAATGCACATTACAAACAGCACGATGAAAAGCACTTGCACGACAGCACCGATTATTATAAAGATAAGCGCACCTGTGTCAAGCTTGAACAGCATCTCGGGATAGACGATAAAGCACACGGTGCTGATGAGCATTATGGACACCGTGTACATCACGAGGTTTAATAAAAGCGCTATCGCCGATACCGCAGCCGAAACGCCGTGATTCATCATCATGAGCAGCGCAGCCGGCTGTCCGCCTGCGGCCGAGGGGGTCAGCGCCGAGAAGTAGATATCCGTTGCCGAATATAAAATGGCTTTGCCGGTCGTTATCGGCTCGCCGAGGAAATCGCAGGTACACTTAAGCCCCATGCCCTCAAAGAACACGAAACCGAAGGCGCATACGGCGGCAAAAAGTATCCACACGGGCGATGCGTTGGATATAAGATGCATAAAGCCCTTGAAGCTGAAGCCCTTGCTGCACGAGGTGATGATAAGCACGGTGCAGACCGTGAGGACGATGAGCAGCAAAAGCCACAATAGGTTTTTAGTTGATTTTTTCATACACGATACACTTTTCTATCCGACATTTTTCTATCATATCATACATTGCCGCAAATGTGAAGAAAAAAACGATATACTAACTGTGTGGCTCAAGACCGCACGGTTAGTATATGCACAATGCCCTATATTGTCAAGTCCTTGCGAGAATTTATTTGCTTGACAAATATTGCAGGCGGGTAATATAATTTTTCTACTACGCTAATTTATATAAGTATAAATGAAAGGTGGATCTGCCATGAAAAATTTAAGCGAGATGTTCGGCTCCATGGTTTTTAACGATTCCGTGATGCAGGCTCGGCTGCCGAAAGAGGTTTATGAGCAGGTCCGACAGTGCATAAAGCTCGGCGCACGGTTAGACGGCAAGACCGCCGATGTTGTCGCCAATGCGATGAAGGATTGGTCGATAGAAAAGGGCGTTACGCATTTTACCCACTGGTTCCAGCCTATGACCGGCATCACCGCCGAAAAGCACGACAGCTTTTTAAATCCCGTCGGCGACGGCAGAGTGATAATGGAGTTCTCCGGCAAGGAGCTCATTCAGGGCGAGCCGGATGCGTCCAGCTTCCCGACCGGCGGCCTGCGTGCGACCTTTGAGGCGAGGGGCTACACCGCTTGGGACCCGACCTCGTATGCGTTTATAAAGGACGGCGTTTTGTGCATCCCCACGGCGTTTTGCTCCTACGGCGGCGAGGCGCTGGATAAAAAGACCCCGCTTCTGCGAAGCATGCAGGCGATAAATCATCAGTGTCTGCGTGTGCTGCGCCTGTTCGGCAATGATGATGTCACGGCGGTCAAGACCACCGTCGGCCCGGAGCAGGAGTATTTTCTTGTCGACAAGTCCGTGTACGAAAAGCGCAAGGATCTCATGTACACCGGCCGCACGCTGTTCGGCGCAAAGCCGCCCAAGGCTCAGGAGCTGGGCGACCACTATTTCGGCACGATAAAGCCCCGTGTCTCGGCGTTCATGCAGGAGCTTGACGAGGAGCTGTGGAAACTCGGTGTTCCGGCGAAAACCGAGCATAACGAGGCCGCTCCGGCTCAGCACGAGCTTGCACCGGTGTTCTCCACGACCAACATCTCCGCCGACCATAACCAGATCACCATGGAGCTCATGAAAAAGCTTGCACGCAAGTACGACATGGTATGTCTGCTGCACGAAAAGCCCTTTGCCGGCGTCAACGGCTCGGGCAAGCACAATAACTGGTCGATGACGACCGACACGGGTGTTAATCTGCTTGAGCCCGGCGAAACTCCGTATGAAAATGCGCAGTTTCTGCTCATGCTGTGTGCGGTCATTCAGGCCGTCGACGATTATCAGGATATGCTGCGCATTTCCGTTACCAGTGCTTCGAACGACCTGCGTCTCGGCGCTGCCGAAGCGCCTCCGGCTATCGTCTCCATGTTTCTCGGCGAGGAGCTGGAGGAGATACTCGAGGCCATCGAAAAGGATGAGCCCTACGGCGGCAAGGAAAAGGAGCTTATAAAGGTCGGCGTGCATGCGCTGCCGAAGTTCCCGAAGGACACCACAGACCGCAACCGCACATCGCCCTTTGCCTTTACGGGCAATAAGTTTGAGTTTAGGATGCTCGGATCATCGTCGTCCATTTCCGGTGCAAATGTCGTCATCAACACCGCAGTCGCCGAGTCTCTGCGCCAGTACGCCGATGCGCTCGAGGGCTCGACCGATTTTGAAAACGATCTGCACGAGCTTATCCGCAGCGTCATAAGAAAGCACAAGCGCATCATCTTCAGCGGCAACGGCTACGGCGATGAGTGGGTCAGGGAAGCCGAAAAGCGTGGGCTTCTCAATCTCCCGACAACGCCCGACTGCGTCCCGCATTACTTGGCGATGAAGAATGTCGAGCTGTTTGCCCGCCACAGGGTGTACACCGAGATAGAGCTTGCAGCACGCTACAAGATGAAGCTTGATAACTACTGCAAGGTGCTGCACATCGAGGCGCTGACCATGCTTGACATGGCAAGGCAGGATATCCTGCCCGCCGTCAGCGCATTTGCCAAGGAGCTGTGCGACACGGCAACGGCGAAAAACGCACTCGGCGTTGAAGCCGTGTACGAGACCGAGACGGCGGCGAGGGTGAGCAAGCTCACGACCGCAGTGCTCAGCGAGGTGCGCACGCTCGAAAAGGCATCTGACGATGCCGAGGAGCTTGCCGATGTTCTCACCCGTGCCTGCGCATACAAGGACAATGTCCTCAGCGCTATGAGCGCCCTGCGAGAAAGCGTCGACGAGCTCGAAACGCTGACAGCCAGGAAATACTGGCCGTACCCCAATTACGGCGACCTGCTGTTCAGCGTAAAATAATTGAATATAGAAAAAGGAGCAGTTCATTTGAACTGCTTCTTTTTTTCGGATATCGAGGAAATAGGCGAAATAGATGCAAAGAGCAAAATCCAATACGCAGCAGGGGGAGTGTGAGGGGGACAAGGTCCCGCCTCAAATTAGATTATAGCCATCAAAAACGCCTGTTAAGGCTTTTTGACGAGCATAGCGAGATTTTTCGTGAAGCACAGCTTCACAAAAAATGTGGCGTGTTTTTTTAGCGTGCAAAAAGTCATGGACTTTTCTGCATGCTAAAAAAGGAGCAGTCAACAGACTGCTCCTTTTTGCTGTATCTATTACTTGTACATCTCGATGAGACGCTGCAGGTGCTCGTAACGAGCCTTGGCGTTCTCCTCGGATTCCTCGAACAGAGTGTCCGCTCTCTCGGGGAACTCACGGGTCAGACGGCTGTAACGAGCCTCGTTCATGAGGAAGTCACGATAGCCGCCGGCCGGAGCCTTGCTGTCGAGCGTGAACTTGCCGGTCTCGGATGCGGGATTGTAGCGGAACAGGTTCCAGTAGCCGCACTGAACGGCTCTCTTCATCTCGGCCTGGCAGTTGGTCATGCCGCCCTTGATTGAGTGCATCTCGCAGGGAGAGTATGCAATGATGAGGGACGGGCCGGGATAGGCTTCCGCTTCCTTGATTGCCTTGAGGGTCTGGATCATGTTTGCGCCCATTGCGATTTGTGCAACATACACATAACCGTAAGTCATTGCAATTTCGGCCAGGGACTTGGACTTGATCTCCTTACCTGCTGCCGCAAACTGTGCGACCTGACCGATGTTCGATGCCTTGGAAGCCTGACCGCCGGTGTTGGAGTAGACCTCGGTGTTGAACACGAAGATGTTCACATTCTCGCCGGAAGCGAGGACATGGTCAACGCCGCCGAAGCCTATATCGAATGCCCAGCCGTCGCCGCCGAATATCCAGCAGCTCTTCTTGTTGAGGTAGGACTTGTAGTCCAGAATTGCCTTGCAGGTCTCGCAGCCGCAGTCTTTTGCTTCAAGTGCAGCGATGAGAGCCTTGGAGGCTGCCTGATTTGCATCGGTGTCGTCGAAGGTATCGAGCCATGCCTGAGCCTCGGGGACCTTGTCTGCAATGGTCTCGACCTTTGCCTTGAGGTCGTCACGGATCTTCTTCTGGCCGAGGTACATGCCGAGACCGTGCTCTGCGTTATCCTCGAACAGGCTGTTTGCCCAAGCGGGACCCTTGCCTTCCTTGTTGACGGTGTACGGCGAGGTTGCGGCCGGACCGCCCCAAATGGAGGAACAGCCGGTAGCGTTGGAGATCATCATATGGTCGCCGAACAGCTGAGTTACAAGGCGGGCATAGCTCGTCTCGGCGCAGCCTGCGCACGAGCCGCTGAACTCGAGGTAAGGCTGCTTGAACTGGCTGCCGATAACGGTGTCGTTCTGAACTTCCTTCTTCTCGCTGACCTTGGAGACCATGTAATCGAACACGGGCTGCTTGTGAGCCTGGCTCTCGAGACCGACCATCTTAAGGGACTTGGTGGGGCAGATGCCGACGCAGACGCCGCAGCCCATGCAGTCCATGGGGGAGATGGCCATGGTGTACTTGTAAACGCCCTTGCCCTTGCCGGCACGGAAGTCGACTATCTGAGCATCGGCGGGAGCGGCTGCTGCTTCTTCCTCGGTCAGAGCGAAGGGACGGATGGTAGCATGCGGGCAGACGAAAGCACACTGGTTGCACTGTGCGCAGGTCTCTGCCGTCCACTCGGGAACGAATGCGGACACGCCACGCTTCTCGTATGCGGAAGCGCCGAGCTCAAAGGTGCCGTCGGCGTGGTCAACGAATGCGGAAACGGGCAGGGAGTCGCCGTCCATCTTGTCAACGGGATCGAGGATGGTCTTGACCATCTTCACGGTCTTTTCACGGCCCTCAAGCTTCTCGGTCTCGGCATGGTCAACTGCGTCAGCCCACTCGGCGGGAACATCGACCTTCACGAAAGCGGTCGCACCTGCGTCAATTGCGGCATGGTTCATGTCAACGATATCCTGACCCTTCTTGAGGTAGGAAGCGGTGGCCTTTTCCTTCATGTAACGGATCGCATCGTCCTGAGGAATGACCTTTGCCAGCGTGAAGAACGCAGACTGCAAAATGGTGTTCGTGCGCTTGCCCATGCCTATCTTCTGGGCAAGGTCGATAGCGTTTATCATGTAAAGCTGGATGTTGTTCTTTGCGATGTAGCGCTTGGAGGCAGCGTCAAGATGCTGGGAAAGCTCCTCAAAGCTCCACTGGCAGTTAATGAGGAACACGCCGCCGGGCTTGACATCACGGACGATGGGGAAGTGCTTGGTGATGTATGCCGGAACATGGCATGCAACGAAGTCTG
>ERZ1032078.203-NODE-203-length-22804-cov-10.848697_pt1 | contig 22804 bp, 16 predicted proteins | sample MGYA00517101_ERZ1032078 | MGnify/ENA primary metagenome ERZ1032078 (study PRJEB33719, sample SAMN04261301) | wastewater metagenome | biome: rural village; feature: human; material: feces | host: Homo sapiens | place: El Salvador | collected 2013-01-14 ... | reverse complement strand
ACTTTTTTCAAACTTTTTTTCGCGGGGAACGAGTAACAAGGCAAAAGTACGTTCTACACTTTTAATGGACAAATAATTAGGGCGAAAATTTTGCGTTTTGTGTTGCAGAACATAAACGCACTTGTTTGCACGCGCATATACATATTATATATATATGGGCGCACTGGGGGGGAACATTAATTATCATGTAATTTATCGTTAATTATTCAAACTGCAATTAGGCAGACAATTTGCAGTTTATTTTGTCCTTAGCAAAGTTTTGCCGCGCGAGTGGTTGTATAGTACGTTCAAGTATAGTCATAGAGTAGTTCACTCGTCCCATTCTTCACAATTCCACGCCTTGCTATTTGAGAACGACATACTTGCGTCTAACTCTGTGTCACTATTAACTCCTATCTTTACAGGAGAAGAAGCCAACATACATAGAGGTTCTACATCCATACGCAAAGAGCGAGGGGCATTATAATTCTTTTTTGCCATTCGATTTTTACTGAATTTTAATTTAAGTAGGTATTCAAAATTAGTTTATATAATCATGTTCCGAATTAGTTGATATGAATTGGTGCAGTATTTCGTTCAGAAACATAGGTTTCATCGGCCACGTAGCCCGCTACGCTCCCTCTTCAACCTATGTTTCTGAACGAAATACTGCACCAATTCATATCAACTAATTTTGAACACCTACTTAAGTAGCGGGTATTCAATACTATTTTTCAAACACCCAACTACAAGTTTTATTTACCAATCAATATTTGCTTTTTACCATTTACAATCACCACACCGCGTGCGTCATTCGGTGCACATTGACGTCCGTCAATACCATAAACCACAATGGGCTTTTGCGAATCAATGGTTGCGCCCTTGCATATCCCCGTTGTCGTAGCCGGGAAGTCCAACGACAATGCTGGCAGCGTAGCATTCCATTGCAAATATGCCTTATAGCGTCCTAACGTAGTGCCCACTTTGGCACGATAGAAAGCAGTTTGTTCGTTCATCGTGCCCAGCACGTATGCGTTGTCGTCTGAAGTTATGGTATAATCAGCCTTGTCATTAGCACGCAATAAGTTACCAGCCAAATCAGCCACCTTCATCGTACCCAAAGCCTTTTCCATATTGAATGTCTCCTTATCTGACGTTGTTGTCAACAAAACACCCTCGCCTGCAGGAATGGCCATGCCTTCGGGCACTTCAGTCAACTCTGCCGAGTTGCCTGCAACACTCTTCACATACCATGCCTTCACACCTTCAGGCACTGCTGCATTAAAGGGAGCACTGAAAGTAGCCATGCGTTCTACCCCTTGCACCTGTTCAGCAACACTTGTAGTTACCTGTACTTGTGTAGGAGTTGCTGTATATACAGTAAATCTACGACGGAAGGTTTCCGCATTCCAACGATCCAACCAAGCACCATCACGTTCAACATCCACATGCACTTCATAGGTTCCTTCGCCCAATTGTGTAAGGTCTATGGTGTTACGCGTTGCCCCTGTAAGGTCAGTCGATTCAGAATTACTGCGCGGAATTCCTACTTTGTAAGCCTTACTTGTGTAAACAGTTGCTCCCGTTGCTACATTTACCAAACGATAGCGAATTTGCGCATTGTATGTACCTTGTGTCAAATTTGCAGATCTTGCCGAAATACCCAAGGTTACCGTAGGCGACTGTGTTAAATCAAAATAATGGCTTGCAGCAGGTTCGCCCTTTTCGTCAAGCAAATTCACCGAGGTTACTGTTACTCGTCCTGTATAGCTACTCGGAAACACTTCAAGTAAGAAGTCCTCAGGAATGGCTATTTCATAAGTTGCAGGATTCTTCGTTTCGATGTTGTGGTTAAACTTCAACGACATTTTATATTTTCCTGCCTTAAGTGCATGCAACCCCGTTGTACCTGCGTATGAAGTCATAAACTTCAGCAACCATTGTGTTGTATCTTGGCGTTGTGCCACCATGTGTGTAAGATATGCCACAGGTGCTTCATAAGTTTCGCCTTCTATGTTACCCGTTCCCGTAAACACCACTTGTGCCGCACCACGTGCTTGGTAACGACTTAAATTGGCAATATTCAAACAAATGCCAGCTAACTGACTGCTATACTCATAAGCAGGGGCAAACACCTCGGGCATACCCACCACCGAAAGATGAGGTTTGTTATCTGCCAGTACAAGAGTTACCTTTCCGTCTTTCACAATCATGGGCACACTGTTTCCGTTAATCATGTAGGTCCAATTTCCCCACTCGTCTTTATCTGCATTGAGCAAACGACGCCCCAACGGACGCAAATAATAAGTTCCGTTGGCAGGACCCTCTATTTCGCTCAAGTCAACTGCCATAAAACCATAGTCGTAGTTATAGGAGGTGTAATAGGTAGTCCATGTTTGCTTGGCCATAATGCTAAACACGTGTAAGCAAGTACCATCTTGTGCAAAGAGTCCAATGCCCACTTGTCCAGTATATGATCCATTTTCATCTTGTGCCAAGTTACGCGCTCCCACTCCTTTTAATTGTGCTGGAATGCTTGATGAGGTTGTCCAACCTTCGCTCGCTTGGAACTGCAATCCTTGGTCATTGTTAATAGAGAGCACCACTGGCTTAGGACTTAGCGGCTCAATCACCCCATTGTTGGGATGCACAAATAGTGCCAATTGTTTTTCATAGTAACAACCGTCACTACCATAGCCACCACCTGCCACAGCGGCCGTGTTAATGTCAAAATAGCCATCGTCTAATCCTGCCCAGCCCCAATTTACGTGTATCAAGCCATTTTCATCATAACCATCATACACAAAGGCATGGTCACCTCCCGTCATAAACACGGGGCAACCCATAGACAGTTCATTATATATGGCTTGCACAAATTCGCCACCAGGCAAAATATCTTTTTCTAACTGACGCACAGTACAGTCATAATATTTTTGCAAGGTATTCCACACCTTTCCTTCATCGCAGATTGTGCCATTCACGCCATAGGTTGCTCTTGCCAAATATCCTAAATCATACATCAATGCGCCCACTGCCTGAGCTTGTGTTTCATTATAACCACCGTGACTATAGTCGTTAAGCATATTGTCCCAATCATATTGGTCGAGTCCTAAGGCACCTTCTCCTCTCTTGGCTGCAGCAGGACGTTGCATTGGCCACTTGTGAGCTGCAAGCACTTGTGCAGCAGCAGTGATCGCACAACCTGTGTAAGTAGGACGTCCTGAAGTACTACTTCTTGGGGTGTAATAGTTATAGGGATACTCCTGGCTCCACAGGGTGCTTACCAAGGGTTTTACATAAGCCTTGGGCGGTTTGGCATAGTTGGGTGTCACACTCACACTGTCTACTCTCACCGCCTCAACCGCACGTGTATAGCTTGCCAACAAGGCTGCAAGTGGTGTGGGCATATTTTGTGGGTCGAGTGAACCACGGTCGCTATATCCTAACACACCTCCCACACGGTCATCAGCCGATACAATTACAAAGCCTTCACCATTTTCATTATTAAACATGTGCAAAGCTGGTTCTGCCACCTGTGCTTGTTTTCCTTTGCCCATTGCTGCAAGGGAAACTGTCTCTACGCTTATGGGCGAAGACACATATTTTTGAGCCAAAGCCTTAGCCTTGTTTATGTCAACTGGACCAGCCTGAGCAGTTACTACTGCCAATGCCGAGATAATTAAAGTATATATTCTCATTGATTTAATTAAGTGCTTTGGGGGTTTAGACAACATCTTAGTAAGTAAGGTTCAAATTTAAAGAATTACTTCACTACGATTTTCTTTCCATTTACAATATAAACGCCAGGTGTTTTCATATTATTTACCTTGCGTCCCATCACATCATAAATTACAGAAGTTTTTGACGAAGCTACTTTGTTTAAGTGCTGAATACTAGTTACACTGCCGTCACCATTTTTGCTTATATTGCATACGGCAGCATTTTCCACTGCATTGGTTTTTGTGTTGAAAAGAATTGCCACCACTTGCAGTTTGTTGCGGTCTTGAATCAAGCTATATTGGCTTATATTATCGAATGTGGTAGTATGGGTTTGCACTTCATCGGCTTTCAACACACTGGGAAGGGAGTTTGCCACCCCATTGCGTATGCCTTGACTCACAATGGCTACGTGGTTAAAGGTTACCCCTTTCACATAATAATTGTAGAACACATAGTTTGCAGGGTCACGAAAGAAATCCATTTCGGGCGGTGCATCTTTATAAGTATCGCTCATGTAGTCGCTATAATTAGCTTCTTGCAACCAATTATCGTCCTTCAATCCGCTTGCGGTCAACACATAGCCTACGGCATAGGTATCCCCTTCTACGGGATTGGCACAAGGCTCTACTTCAGTGGTCACACTGATGTTGTTTTCCTTTTCGTCCCAAGTGGCTTTCACGTCTATGTTCATAAACGTCAAGTTGTTTTTCTCGCTCTCATACATACCTGAACCATCATAGCCAGCAATCTTATCTTTACGTGCACACCATACGGCAGGCAAATTGACTGCATAATCAGAAAGCATACCATTTTGATAGGCTGTGGTTGTTGCCAACTCATCACCTTTGTGAATGCTTATGGCTACCACATCATCTGGATGTTCACGGACAAGAGCTTCGGTTGCCACCATACCCACAGGACACCATTGGCACCACAAGGCGGTGTAATCTTCAATCAACACACGTTTGTGCGGCACTTTGTTTACCGTGCAACGAGTGATATAAGTAATTGGCGAAGAATATTCGTTGTAATCACCATTTACTTCTTTCACATGAAGCATTAAATCTACTTTTCCAAGCGAGGTGCCCACTGGAATAGGAATATTGATTTTACGTACTTCATTTACAGCAAGTGGCGTATCAAAGTTCAACGTAACAGGATCCGTGCACTCATGCGTATCCATGTTGCAGAGAGTATACACGATACTCTTCACTTCAGTATCACCCCAATTCATAAATTTTACAGGGGCAAACGCTTGAGAATCATTAAGTTTAACAAACACATTGCCAACTGTCATGGGGCTTACAGAGTTTTTTGCCAAACAGCCAATAGCCGCAAGCAAAAATAGCACAAATGATAGGAGGTACTTTTTGATGTTCATACTTTTAAAAGGTTGTTTGAGTAAATGATTAGTTAAGGTAGCTTTTATGTTCAAAGCAACACAAGCTACAAAGCATGGCCTTTGAGCGTGTAAAGATAGTGAATAATGCAAGGTTATGCAATCCTCCCCCATTTTTTAATCATTTTCAATGTTAGTTAACAAGAAAGCAACAGTACCTATCCCCCTCACGCTGCAAATAGAGAAATCCTACTCCCTTAAATCATCTGACTCCTGACTTCGCCAATGCGCCACCCAAATTAGATTTGGTCTTTTGATAAGTCGAAAAGTGACATGATAGTACGGTGTTTATCGGTTAGGAACAATGTTTTTGTGAAGAACGCCCCATTCTCTGGCATCCGTATCTTTATTGTCGTGATAGTTTTGGCGACATCAAGTACATGGTCAACACTCATTCCTATTTTGTTGATTTCTATAAGTCTCTCTAATTCCTTATATACTTTATAGGCGATGAAGCAGATACAAATGTGTGCTTCTATCCTTCTCTCTGTAAAATGGAACATCGGACGCATTTCCAAAGTTCCTTTTGAGATACGGAAGGCACGTCCTACCACCCATAGCCCGTGGTATTGGTCTATTACATGTTCTGCGGCAAGGTCAGTATTGGCGATATACCCTTTCAATCCATCCCATTTGCAGTCCTCGGCAATCTTCTCCTCGCTTATGCTTACATCAATATCCTTGCTAATTTCAAGGAACTTGTTGTAACCTCTGCGGTTTACCTGCTGCTTGGTGACGTGTCCGCTCTTGTAGGCTTTCCTCAGCCGTGCGATGCCTCGGGTACGATTGTAGGCATCTTTCTTTGCCCGCTTTTCGGAAAATCTGACGATAAGGCGCTCGCCATTGGATCGCTTGAGCTCATGGCTGACATTGTCCCCTTTGTCCAATGAGAGAATCCATTGCTTGACATCGCTGTTTTCGTTTCTTATACGTGCACCCAAGATGTACTTGTATCCGGCTTGTTGTAGCAGTTTCACGTTATTCTTGTTCATCAAGCCAGAATCGGCAACGACCACAAAATCATCTCCAAGCGTGAAGCGCTGCTTAAAGTCGTCTATCATCGGTATCATGATAAACCCTCGTATTGACTGCCGTTGAACAAGGAATATGATAGTGGATAGCCGCCTTCGGAAACTAGCAAGCCGAGTACGACCTGCGACTCGGCTGTCTTGCCGTCTTTTGAGAAGCCTGGCTCACGTAGTACATCTGTCCGTGCAGTTTCAAAGTACAGTGTCGTTACATCGTAAAACATCAGTCCTATTTTTCCACCGAATATCTTACGCGTATGCTCCACACTAATCTGTTGAGCTTGCTCCATCTGCGTATTGTAGAGCTTGTCCATGTAACGATAGATGTGATTGAGATTTACGTCCTCGTCATAGTAAGACTTCAGGTAGTCAACCGTTGCAAGTTTACTCTTCGGTTGCGACACTCTTGCTATCACAAGATGACGTAGAATCTCATCTGGTATGCTGTTGAAGCCAATGCTGTCGTAAACTTGTCCAAGTAGCAGTTTGTACCATTGATTATAATATATTGTCTATGTTGTTGAGTAGACGCTTAGTGTCCTCTATTTCCTTTCCGCGATGGTCGTCAAAGTCAAATTCCTGCTGACCTCCAAAAGAACGAATCCATGCAGCCGCTTTATTACACAGTGATTCTATATCTTCCTCTGACGAAGAAGATCCAAAGGACTTTATCTCCTTATATTTGCCGCTAGCTTTGCTGACAACAACCACGCTTGTGGTACCTGATCGGTTATGTTTCTTGCGTACATACATGGAACAAAGGTACACTTTTTTGCTTGCGCCACCCAAAGCCACCCATATTTTTGACGTAACTCATTGATTTTCAATACGCGCCATGTAATGGCGCAGAAAAGTGATGAAGTCAGGAAAAACAAGAAAAACGCCTCCGGCTATTTCTTTTAATCGCCTAATTTTCGTAATTTTGCATTATGGAAATACTACGCGAATATATTCTTTCTAATGAAAGGACTCCTTTCTTTAGATGTTACAGTGAAAACAGTCCTAACTTTGGCGACATTGTTTCTATTAGAGGGGTCGAATATGAAATATTGAGTTCCAAGTATGACTATGAAGTATGGCAGTCAACAGGTATATTTGTTTATACATGCCGTGTAAAACAATGTAATGTTGATTCCTTACTTCATCGAATAATGAGTCAATTATCTATGGAAAGGACTATAAGGGTTGATTCGGTAGATATAATAAATAATTCATATCCCGGTGGCGATGTTGGTGATTATATGCATGACAGCACCAACTATTACCTTGCTGTAAAGAAAATCACTCTCGATAGCAAGGAAGATGTTATACGTTTTGAAACAGAGATTAAAGAGGATAAGGTTGTTGATAGCACATTCAGCCTTAATTGTGTGCGTCTTGATAACACCACTTTCTTGTTACCTAAAGAAAAATTCAAAGCCAAACTTTATTGGACATCTACATATATAACACCAATGCAGATTTTTAATAGAGATGGAAAAGTTGATGTTCTGATTCAAATTGTTGCCCCAAAGGGTGTATCCACAGATTTGGATAAATTTATTAAAGCTGCTATCCATTATCCTGATTGATATTTCTCGTCTTTTAGGCATAAAGGGCTTTACCGTACTTTTGCACAGTACGATAAAGCCTATATTTTATGCAGACATTCAACATCAACTTCGCCGTTCCCTCCAAGTGGAGCGAACTTCCTGATAAACAGCTGCGCTATGTTTATCTTCGGTTGCGACACTCTTGCTATCACAAGATGACGTAGAATCTCATCTGGTATGCTGTTGAAGCCAATGCTGTCGTAAACTTGTCCAAGTAGCAGTTTGTACCATTGATTATAATATATTGTCTATGTTGTTGAGTAGACGCTTAGTGTCCTCTATTTCCTTTCCGCGATGGTCGTCAAAGTCAAATTCCTGCTGACCTCCAAAAGAACGAATCCATGCAGCCGCTTTATTACACAGTGATTCTATATCTTCCTCTGACGAAGAAGATCCAAAGGACTTTATCTCCTTATATTTGCCGCTAGCTTTGCTGACAACAACCACGCTTGTGGTACCTGATCGGTTATGTTTCTTGCGTACATACATGGAACAAAGGTACACTTTTTTGCTTGCGCCACCCAAAGCCACCCATATTTTTGACGTAACTCATTGATTTTCAATACGCGCCATGTAATGGCGCAGAAAAGTGATGAAGTCAGGAGAATCAGGGTTCGCTGACTTACGTTTTCTATTTGGGTATATTTGATCATCGCAATAAATTCTTATAGATACTTCTTCCTCTGAATAATCTGTACTCAACTTCATTGAGTGTTAGAGTGAAAGGCTTGAGGTCTATCTCATCTATCAAGAAGCCAACCTCTTCAATATCGTTCTTTGGTTCTGCAATGCGTCCCAACGTAACGTGCAGTCGGAAATCTGACTGCATATCAGAATTGGTACAGCAAATGTCGAATCTGATATCGTCAACCAACTTCTCAAACTCATCAGGAATATGGCTTGCTGTCAGATTCACGATGAACATTCCTGTATCTGCGATGAAAACATCAAGCGTGTCGAACGTTATTGTAACCGGACGTGCGTTATCCAGATACTTGTGCATGATGCTTTCTACCTCTGACAGGTGCTGAGTATCATTTATGAATGCCATGGTGATGTGATAGTAATTCCTCTGCCAGCGCGCAGGTATGTCCTTCAATGCTTCCCTAAGTTCACAGAACCAAGGGGCATCAAAGGAAATAGGAACCTTTATTTCGAGATAACTTTTTGTCTTCATCTGTTGTTTGATAATGCTTAAATGGCTATGAATTTTGTTTAAGCAAAATCCCAAGTACACGCTCAAAACGCTTAATGGATTCTGTGTAACTATCATATTTCCAAATCTTATTACTTGTATTATAAGGATCATTCAGCTCGTCAGCTATTTCAAGGTTATTTAAAACGATTTCTGGTATGTTCTTATCGTTTACACCTTCTAACAGGCAATAGTAATTAGTTCTATCTTCGTTTACTAACAAGCTGAGTTTTCTTTTCTCAATTGTTATGTTATAGTGGAAATACCACTCATCATCGTATTTAAGTGTAATTCCATGCTTCTTGCACATCTGAGTAATAAATTTCTTTTGGATTACACCATTAAGATTATCCAGTTGTGTTGACAACTCCTCAATCTCCTTTTGCTTGTCAGCAATAATATCAAGTTGTTCTTCTATGCTTTGGCACTTAATGCCCAATTGTTGCTTAAGAAAAGTCTGAATTTCATTCATATACTTATGATTTTCTCGAGTTTTATAAATACCTTTAAGATAGTCTACGAACTGCATTATTGCTGAGTTCAAGACGTATTGTTTTCTATATTCTAATTTAGGAAGCTTTAGACTATTATAATAAGAGCAGTCGAATAACCAGTTTGCCAGTTCTTCTCGTATCACGACAGTTCTTGGTTTATATTCCTTCTTGAAATCTATACATTTAGTACAATGAGCCTTTGGCATATAATCTTCTGCATCACACCAACATGAGCAATCGTCATTGCAGCACTTCCTGTTAGCTTTTGATGATCGCCAATCTTTGGGTAATCTCCATACGGAATCATTTAGGTAACTTAAATCCATTTTTTCCTTTGGCAGAATAACAATGAAGATTTGACTATCAGTATAACCTTCTTGCCGCATTGTTTCAATGTACCGAGCAAGTTGATTTGGTTGGAATAAGGCACCCTTAACTTTGTTCTCAATAATCAAGGCATAATTCTTATCTCTGATTAGTACATCGATATACTTATACTCGTGGTCTTTTATGATAATCGGTTTGTCAACCATACTACTATTAAGCCCTATGTCCTTTAAAAATCTGTCGAGGAACGAATCTAAATACGAATGTCTACCATTGAACGTATAGCCGAAGATGTATCGTATAATCCAACTTGTTAATGGCTCGGTTGTGTTCCACTGGGCGAGATAATTTAATTCATAAGGAGGCTTGTTGGGAGATTTATCTTCACACTCCAGTAAACCTGAAAGCATTTTCAGGTTACTATCATGAATATCAATCTGGAGTTTAGTCATCAGATTGGATAAATCAAGTATTCCTTTATAGAGCTCTATCATTGCGAGTGAATTGTTTTTTGACTATAAATTAGGGGAAGTCGTTTTTTATTAGCGTCCTCTGTGACAACCGTTCGTTAAAATTTGAGATAACGGCTAAGGGATCTCTGCCGCCTTTAGAACTTGTTTTCGCTCCCCAAAAAGGGAATGGTGCTTCGTTAGCCTCGTACATAAATCTTTTGAATTATCTAAGATTATTCTTTAACTCTATACACTTGATCTAGAGTTTTCGCCTTTTTCTTATCAGTATTGCTTATCCATGCTGACCATCCGTTGGATGAACGTCCAAGACAGAATACAGCAGCTCCACTTGGTGATGGGAAGGACTTGGCTCGTTTAACGATATAAAAATCACCTTCCTTTTCACAGCAGCACTCCTTAATCATTTTGGCTCTCAGTTCAGGATGTCTGAACTTAGGACTCTCTTTCACGGAAATTTTGCTTCCCTCTAGGACTGTCATACCACCATCATCATATATTCCTTTTGCGAGTATACCATTCTCAATAATGTAAAACATAGGTGACTTTTCTGTTACCTCTGCCTTTTCAAAGATGTTATATCCCATGAATGATACAACAAAACGGATATCCTCAAAGTATTCATCGTCAGTACTACGCTGTGACTCCGTCAATGTTGGATTTTTGGGATTCTGCTTGTTTTCATCGAGGATATACTGATTTACCTTTAAAGAAAGTTCAACAGCTTTCTTTTCGAGGTATTGTACATCAGCCTTAGTCTTGTCATGGGCTAATGAGACAAATACGAGCGCTCTTTGCCAGAAATCTTTCTTGTTGATATGGTCACGAACACGTTTATCAAAGTTCTCCGTTTCTCCAATATAAGCTTTAGGGTTGCCGGTCTCGTCCTCGCCCATAAGGATATAGAGAGCAGGGGTACGTAATTCCTTACGTTCTTCTTCGCGCAGTATTTCAATGCGAGTGCGTGGAATATTATAGGCAATCATTGTGCGATTGCTTATCACGACTGTTTGTACTCCTTTGGGAGTTCCATCAATCAAATATGTTGTTATCGTTTTACCCATATTATTCTTCAGTATCAGGTTCTGCCACCATCCAGTTGATAGACTCTTCATCATGTAAATCATATTTCAAGGTACGCTTCTCTGCATATTTACGAGCAAGCTTGTCCCAATCTATGATACCCATGGCTGGATATTTTTCTCCGAATTTAAGAATGGCTTCTTTTGCCAAGCCGAGGATAGAGATTGTTGGCTGCATTGTGACTATTTGACGAAGGTAGTTATGGATCTGAAGGTCATTCTCAATATCTTTAAGCACCTTGAACTTATTTTCTACCATTTCAAGCTCGGTGATATTCTTAAAGGTTACGTACATAAGCATGACTGTGACTACATGGATTCCTAACTGAACTTCCTTAGCATCGAGACTTTTTGCTTGATGATTCTCGTCGTTACGCAAGTTTACTAGAATGTCCACATATTGTGCAAATTTCTTGTCTATAGGCTTGTCACTATATTGAAGTTTATTCAACTGCATACAGTAAATGGCATTGCTTAGAGCAGCGTACTTTGTATGGCCTTCCTTGTCTGTAACCTCCTTGTCGGTAATGAGAAAATAGAATTTTTTCAAATACGACTCATATCCTGTCACCAGTGCCTTGAGGTATGTACGCTTCTCTGCCAACGTAAGGGTACTTGGACTGCAGTAGAGTTTGAAGAGGGCATTTAGGATATTATCACCAAGACCATTGTACTTGCTGATACTTCGTACCTTCAGCACATCAATCATCCATTCAAATGCTTCTTCAAGCGTTCTGCCCATACTAGCAAGGCCCACAAAGTCTTCACGCATTTCTGGAATAATCTTCTCCTGAAGGTTTTTGAGTGTATATGCTTTAGCCTCTTGTTCACGATAACGTTCGTAGATAGCATGCCCCATTTGCGTCATCAAGGTCTGATAGAACTCCTGATTCTCAAACAGCTTGCGGTACGAGTCGGTCTGAGTCATGTAGCATTGTTGAGCAGCCTTTCCGAAAATATCAGGGAAGATACTATCCACAAACTGGTTCTCATCATTACCAACAGCTTGTTTCTGCATTTTTTTGGTGGCTTGCTTCTGAATCAGGTCAAAGATACCCTCAACCATCACACGGTCGGCCTCGGAGAACTCACCACGGAACATGATGTTCACCTTGTCGATGATATTATCAAGCAGGTCGCGAACTTCTTCCGGCTTTTTACTTGCCCCCGGATTCTCGCCCTTTATCTTTGGCTTATCGCCACTCAAGCTGATATTTTGCATTTCGTTCGCCTTGATGGTATTGTTCACCAGGCGAACTTTCTTCTCAAGATTCACCTTTTCACGAGGATTCTTAGGCAATACACGATAAAGATAGTCGGCAAAGATGTATGTCTTCATCAACGAACGGTCGAAGGTTCTTGCTATCTGAGCCATGTAGCTGTAGAAGCGAATAAAGTTCTTTATCTTTCCTCTTACTGCAAAACGAATCTCTTCGTCCAAATCTTCAAATTTATCTACAATAGCTTTCAGGAAGTTGCTCAATGCACCCAGTTTTGATTTACTCTTCTTGTCCTTTTGTGAAGCCACATAGAGGTCGTAGAACTTCTCTTCATCCTCCGTTGTCCAAAGGTGATAAAGTTCGATGTCCTTGTGGAACTGATATACATAATTGATATCCACCGGATTAATCAATTCCGTACCTTTATAGAATGGTTCGAAGGCGGCTTTAATCTCATCGGTAGTGTTTACAAAGTCAAACACAAAAGTGTCTTTCTTCAGAGGATTGGCACGATTCAGGCGCGAAAGAGTTTGTACAGCCTTTACGTTTTTCAATTTCTTGTCAACAAACATCGTATGCAGCATGGGCTCATCGAAGCCTGTCTGATATTTGTCGGCTACAATCAGCATGTTATAGAAGTCACTGGCAAAATAGAGTGGAAGCTTATCTTCAGATATCGTCTTCTCGCCACGCTTATTGAGCTTGGGTTCGGTATATTCCACTCCTTTATATTCTACCTTACCGGAGAATGCTACCATTGGATGAATGTCTGTAATCTTCTGCTTCTGGCAATAATCTTGTATCGCAAAGAAGTAACGAACCGCATGGGCACGGCTGCAGGTCACAACCATCGCCTTGGCACGTCCTTCCATGTTCTGCAGCGTGACCTCACGGAACTTTTGAACGATGATGGCCGTTTTCTTGTCGATGGTATCCTTGTGATTATCATGAAATGCCTTCAATGCAATCGTGGCGGGGGTCTCCTCGTAGTCAGGATTGTCCTCACTCTTGCGTGCTATCTCATAGGAAATCTGAAAGGTGGTGTAATTCTTCAGTACATCCTTGATGAAGCCTTCCTCTATAGCCTGTAGCATGGAATAGTTGTGGAAAGCCTTATATCTGGGCTTCCCGTCTTCACCGACTGGCAATTCGATGCCGAAGGTTTGTAACGTCTTAGGCTTTGGAGTGGCTGTGAAGGCATAGAACGAGAGATTGCCATGCTGTCCCTGACTCAGCAGGTCAAGCATTAGGGCATCCTGTTCCTTCTCCAATTCTTCCACGGTCTTATCCTCCCATTCTGCCATTTCTTTCAGTGCCTCGTCAGTGTCAGCAAGAGCTGCCTTTAGCTTTTCGGCACTCTTACCACTCTGTGACGAGTGTGCTTCATCCACCACGATGGCATAGTTCTGACTCCCTTTTTTCTGAATTTCACGATAAATCTGTGGGAAGCGCTGAAGGGTGGTGATGACAATGCCTGTCTTTTCCGCATTGATAGCGTCCTTCAGTTTTTGGCTGGCGTTGCTGTCGTCTTCGGTGATAGTAGTGACAGTGCCCTCCACATGCTCGAAGCCAAGAATGGTGTCCTGAAGCTGACGGTTCAATATGCGACGGTCGGTCACCACAAACACGCCCTTGAAGATGTTCGCATTCGCTGTGTCGTGGAGCGAGGCCAACCGGTAGGTCAGCCAGGCGATGGAGTTCGACTTGCCCGAACCCGCAGAGTGCTGAATCAGGTAGTTGGTGCCAGCGCCCTTGCTCTCGGTGTCATGGATCAACTTTTCTACCACATCCAGTTGGTGATAACGTGGGAAGATAATCTTGGTGCTTGTGGTGGACACTTCCTTTTCCTTGCCATGCTTATCCATAATGAGCGAGATTTTGGTCTCTGTTTGGCGCATGATGAAGCGCTGGAGGATAGCCAGCAAAACATCTCTTCGTAGTACATCCTTCCAAAAATAGGAGGTGACGTATTCATCGTCCTCACGCTGAGGATTGCCGGCTCCACCCACTTCTCCTGCTCCATTGCGGCCTTGGTTGAAGGGCATGAAGTAGGTCTTTTCGCCCTTTAGCTCGGTAGCCATAATGGCCTCATAGAGGTCGCAGCCGAAGTAGGCAAGGATGCGGTTGTCAAAGTGGAAGAGTGGTTCCTTGGGATTGCGATTGGTCATCCATTGCTCCTTCGAGTCGTTGACATCTTGATTGGTAAATTGGTTCTTTAATTCGATAGCCACTACAGGTATGCCATTGAGCGAGAGGACCATGTCGATGGAGTTCTTTACATCTTTGCTATATACAAACTGGCGAGTACATTCAAGGATATTCTTGTGATACTTTTCTGTCAGTTCCGGATTGAGCGAAGACGCAGGTGCAAAGTAGCATAGCTGAATCTCAATGCCGCGATTCTTGATCCCTTTGCGCAACGTGTGAATCAGGCCATACTTCAGTATATCTCCCTGCATGGTCTTGTAGAGTTCTGCTTTGGCGTTAGCACCAAACACACGTTCAAACTTCTCCCAAGCTTTAGGCTGAGTGTCTTTGATAAAGCGAATCAAGGTATCCAAATCAAGGGCTTTCTCGCGATCGTATGTCGCCTGAGTGCCCTTGATGTAACCACCTTCGGTAAGCAGATATTGCTCGATGTCTGCTTCGAACTTCTTTTCTTTCAACTCGTCGGGTGTCATAATATATTATTGATGATGAAAGTTATCAAAATTATTCCTTTACTCTATCTCAATGACCAAGCGCTTATCTTCTTCAAAGTTCCACTGCACTTGCCATGTGCGTCCTGTAACATTGTCAAGTAATATGAAATTGTAAATATTGTCAGTGCTTTGTAAAGAGAAACGCCCAGGTGTGCCTTTGTCGTTTGCAGGTAGCTTTGACTCTCGGCTCAAATCATACGAAAATTGTTTGCCATCCTCTGTTGACCACTGCACCATCGTCATGATACCATTACATGTATTTAACTTAATGAAGTTATACATGTTTTTAGTGGCATACAACTTATAGACTGGTTCTCTGTGCATGCGGTCGAGTTTCTTCTCAATACGGCTTAACTGTTCATTCTCTTTGTTGCTATCTGTGCAACTTGTTGTCATAGCGCAGATGGCGCATAGACAACCAATAATCAATTTCTTCATACGACTTCTTTTTTACCGGTTACACATTCGTATATGATGCTCTTTTTGTAGTCCTTCAATTCTGTGATTTTTTGCTGCTTGAGGGCGATGATGGAGTCGATTAGAGAGGTTTTCTTGTCGAGGTAAGTGGCAATGGAGTGTTGCTCATTAGGTGAAGGTACGCAAATATGAAACTCTGAAAACGCAGATGCACTTAACCCTTCTCTATTACCTCCAGTTTGCAAAATATTAACTTGCATTTGTCCTGCCTCGGATTGCAAATAGTACATCAGATATTTACCGTATATAGATGATGGCCTTACGATAGAGACATGCTGGTTGACATTTGCTTCACCCAAATTTGCATCAACTAAACAACAGCGTCCAATTGAGCCACCAGTGATGTTGAATAGAATATCTCCTTCTAAAACTTTGGTGCCACTCATTTGATTATGAGTCTCTGGAGTAATATATGCAACATCATCAAGTTTAAAGCCTTCATTATATACATTTTGGCTTCTCAAAAATTTTACTCCTTCATTTACATATACATTTGCTCCTCCAGTTGGTGTAGATCCACTACCGATTTTTGATGTTACGAATCTAAGTTGTGGTAACTTCCAATGCTCAGGTATTTCCCCAATCCATTCCACTCCCGAATCTTTCATCTTCACATTCTTATCCAACCCTTTCGTCACAGCTTCCGTGATGACAGACTGCTTAAAAGCCTGTAGCTCAGAAATCATTTCCTCTTGAAGTGAAATCAAAGAGTCTATCTCGGCACATTTCTGGTCAAGGAAGGTGGCGATGCGAGATTGCTCATTTAGGGATGGGAGAGGCAATATAAAGTTAGCAAAATTAGTCGCAGAAATTTCCTTAAATGTAGTTCCTGAACCATATAGTTCATATGATTCTGTAAAAACACTCATTGCGTAGTAATAAAACAAAGAACTAACATTCTTTGGAACGCAAGCGATACAACCTTGATTCGTACATAAATTATTTGCACTTAAAACAACAAGGCCAATTGGTGCTCTTTTTGAGAATATAATAGAGTTCGGAGGAGTTATTGTTGTTCCACACGAACGTACGCCACTGTCTGATAAGTTGCGTCGGCCAAAAGATATGTATTTATCCTCTGTCTTGTAATCAGCTGGTGTAATCCAAGGAATACCTCCATCCCAATAAGAGGGATTATCAGTCTTTGGCGTAGCGCCTGAATATAAATCAAAACACTGTTTAGTCTTAACAATGCTCCAATCTTCCGGAATCTCCCCAATCCAAGCCACTCCACTATCTTTCATCTGTCTCATACCCCCACTTCCTTTCCAAGAATTAAACTCATCAACTCACTCTCTTTCTGCTCAAACTCTTTGAGGTGGGCAAAGATATCCTCGCTCTTGCGAGGAGCCACATACTTGTAGAACTCGCGGGTGAAAGGAATCTCGTAACCCACCTTGGTCTTCTTCTCGTCGATCCAAGCATCGGGCGCATAAGGCAGTACGTTCTTCTCCATGTACTCCTCGATGTCCTCCGTCCAAGGCACAATCTCCGTGTCGCGTTTCTTGCTGTCGGGCTGCACCTTTCCCTTCTTCAGGATCGGCTCGCCCGTCTCTTCGTCCACCAGCGGGCGCTCGACGGTGAGCTTAGAGTATTTGAAATAGTCATTGTCGAGCACCTTGCTCTCTACAGTGAGGTCGAGCTCTTCGTTGGTATAGGTCCAGTCCGTGAAGTCACGGTATGCCTGCATGATGAGGTCACGGCAAGCATCGGTAATCTCCACACGCTTGTTGCCAAGACTTTTGCGGCGTTTCTCCGAACACTTGTTGGCATCAATGAGCTGCACCCGTCCCGTGCGGTTGGCACTCTTGTTCTTCGACACTACCCAGATGTAGGTGGCGATGCCGGTATTATAAAAGAGGTCGTTAGGCAACTGCACGATAGCCTCCAGCCAGTCGTTCTCCAGCAGATAGCCACGTATTTCGCTTTCACCGCTACCTGCATCACCCTTAAAGAGGCTGGAGCCGTTCTGGATAATCGCCATGCGACCTTCTTCTTCCTTCAGCTTTGCCACCCCATTGAGCAGGAACAGCATCTGGCCATCACCGATGGCTGGGAGACCGGGAGCAAAACGACCTGCTTCACCGAGCTTTTGCTCATCCTCTACCGCCTTTTTGGAAGTCTTCCACTCAATGCCGAAAGGCGGGTTGGAAATGATGTAGTCGAATTTATAGCCCGAGAATTTGTCATCGCCTAGAGTGTCGCCCTGACGCATATTGTCGGCATTGCCACCCTTGATGAGGGTGTCAGCTTTGGCAATAGCGAAAGTCTGGTTGTTGAGTTCCTGACCATAACTGGTAATCTCTGCCTCCGGGTCAATCTTCAGGAATCGCTCGGTCAGACAGCCGAGCATCTGACTGGTACCCATAGCCATGTCATAGATAGATGCTGTGATGCCTTCACGCTCCAACTGCTCTTCATTGTCGCCAACCAGTAACTCGGCCATGAGGTAGATAATGTCGCGAGCGGTAAAGTGGGCTCCGGCTTGCTCGTCGTAACTCTCGGAGAACTTACGCACGAGTTCCTCGAAGATGTAACCCATGTCCACACTTGTCACCTGATCCGCACCCAAATAAGCCTTGGGGGTACAGAACTCTTTGACGACGAGATACAGCACATTGTTGTCGGCCATCTTCTGGAGCTCGCGGTCGAAATCCATGCGATGGATGATGTCAATCACATTCTCGGAGAAGTGGTTGAGGTACGACTCAAAGTTGTCCTTGATATTCTCGGGATCGTTTAGCAAGCCCTGGAAGGTGAAGGGCGAGAGATTGTAGAACTGCTGACCTGCAGCCGCCTCCAGGAATCCCTTCTTCACTACGATGCCATCCTTATCCAGCTTGGCATTAGTATCGAGAACCGCCTGCTTGGTAGGCGTCAAGGTGTCCTCAAAACGTTTGATGACACACATCGGTAGAATCACATTGCCATACTCGTGTGGCTTATAAACGCCTACCAGTTTATCTGCTATGGCCCAGATAAGATTGGCCTTTTCCTGTATATTGACCGTAGTCTTATGTTGTATATCGTTGCCCATAATGCTATTATTTAGTATATCACTTGAATCTAAGTGCTAAGTTACTCAAGTTTCGGATTTAGAGTTTGAGGCTGAGTTTATCGCATAAAAAAGGCTTTGAGTATTTCCGTATATCACGGAAAATGAGTAACTTAGATGTGATAAAAAAACAATACTCAAAACTCAAAGCCATGAGCAAAATTACAAAAATTCCGTCAGAGATTCGCAACTTTTTCAGTAAAAAACGTCGCAGTGCTGTAATGGATTCATTTACACACCTACTTGAAAGTGTTAACTTGGACTGTCGCAGTCTTGGTGGAATAAAGCGTGACAACTGTCAACTCACGAACCTCCAAGTATTCCAAATATTAGTATTGCTGCCATTCTTTGCAATAAATGGTTTCTCACATTACGAAGGGTCTGCTCTAAACCGTATGTTTGGCGGTAAAAAGGATATACTGTATTCCTACTTGTCGCAGGACAGCATTAATTGGCGGAAAGTGATATACCGCATAACTAATAGTCTTTTAATAAGTGTGATAGTACGCTATGATCACAAGAAAAGTAAAATGCCGACAGTACTGATAGCAGATGACACAGACCTTCCAAAGACAGGCTTGCACATGGAAGCTATTGGAAAGATTTTTTCGCATGTACACCAGAAGTGCATTCTCGGATACAAGGCACTCATGTTGTGCTGGAGCGATGGACGCACACAGTTTATACTTGACTTCTCACTTCATGGGGAGAATGGAAAGATTGAGGGTAAGGAACAAGGCCTTACGTCAGACCAAAGGAAACAACGTTATGAGCGTGAACGCAACAAAGAATTCCATATAGCTAAACGAAAAGACGAGTATTTCATGAGTAAGGGGAAGAAACTTTTGGATATGGTGAAGAATGCCATACGAAACAAAGTCCCCTTCGAGTATCTGTTGGTTGATAGTTGGTTCACATGTACCGAACTTGTGGATTTCGCATACCGTTGCCACAAAAAATTCCATCTGTTGGGTATGGCGAAAATGGGCAACACCAAGTACATGACAACCAATTGGGGTGAACTATCCGCCAAAGCCATTATATCTAAACTTAAAACCACGAAGAATGTGAAGTACAGCCGACACTACCACTGCCATTATGCGGAAATTGAAGTAACACTCGGGAAGCGGTCTGTAAAGTTGTTCTTCTGTAAGCGTGGTAAGAAAGAGAGTTGGAAACTGCTTCTTACAACTGATACAAAACTCAATTTTATGCGTGCCTATGAAATCTACGCAATGCGTTGGAGTATAGAAGTATTCTTCTCTGACAGCAAACGCTTGTTGGGACTTACAGATTGCTCCTTACGCGCGCGTACGTAATATTTACCCTGAGACGTTTTTTTGTTTCATGTTTCATTTTTACAACACAACGCATTGATAATCAATAGTTTCAAGAGATGAAACATTGGTATTCAATGTTTCATTCTTGATTTCAATGTTTCAGTGGTGTTTCTCCCATTGGGGTTTGATTTCTCTCCCATTGAGGTTTTAAATCGCTCCCATTGGGGTTTGATTTTTCTCCCACTGAGTTTTTTAGAAAGGGGTGTGGTAAATAAAAAATGAAACATTGAAACCAAAAATGAAACATTGAGCACCAATGTTTCATCTCTTTAAACGTCTGATTTTCAATGAGTTAAAACATAAAAATGAAACATGAAAGGAAAAACGTCGGTGGTAAAAATATGTAAGAGATTTTGGAAGGAAATACCGGTATTTAAGTATTGCAGAGGAGATCAGAAAAAAGAATATTGCTTATATAATAAGTAGGTGTTCAAGATTATTAAAATAATTTTGAACACCTACTCATAGCATTAATCAAACAAATGTGGATTAGCTTGCAGAGCCTCAACGATGGCTGCGGGGGGACGCTGATTGAGGAGTTCGTGCTTCATCCAATCCATATAGGGAGCTACGTGTTGGAAGAATTGGTGATAGCCTTGACAGAGGTAGTTGAGACCAGGTTCACCATCAGCGGTATGGGCGAAACGATTTTTAGGACATTCTCCATTGCAAGCAAAGAGATACTCACATTCGCGACACTGACGGGGCAAAGACTTTTGTTTGGCTTGACCAAATGTTTGCTGGCGAGGAGAATACATCATGTCGATGAGAGAATCCGTCTTGATATTGCCCAACTTATACTGCGGGAAGACGAAGTGGTCACACGAATAAACATCACCATTCCACTCTATCGCTCCCGCATGACCACACGTTTTGGCCAAAGTGCAAATACCTGGCTGCTGACCAACCCAATTGGCAAGGGTGGAGTCGAAGAGCTGAATATAATAGTTGCCGACATCATTGCGCACCCATTCATCGAATATAGTGCAAAGGAAGTTGCCCCACTGCTGAGGGGTTACACTAAACTCCATGATTCCGCCTTCGCCAGCCTCATCGACGGCGGCAAGGGTGCGGCCGTCGGCATGCGGTTGTATGCGTTCGACGATAGGGGTGAACTGTATGTAATGGCAGCCGATTTCTTTGAAGAAGTGATAAAAGTCGAGCGGATAGTCGGCATTGAAGTCGTTGACTACGGCTAAAGCATTCCACTCTACCCCATGCTTGTTGAGCAAACGAATGCCTCGCATTACTTGATTGAACGAGGGGCGTCCGCCACGATTGCGACGATATTCGTCATGAAACTCTTGTGGGCCGTCAATGCTTACCCCTACGAGCCACCCTTCGCTACGGAAGAACTCACACCACTCGTCGGTGAGTAAGGTGCCATTGGTCTGAATGCAGTTGTCAATGGTGCGACCTGCAGCATATTTGCGTTGCAACTCCACTACTTTTTTATAGAAAGCAAGGGGACGCATGAGCGTTTCGCCTCCATGCCAAGTGAAGAGCACTTGTGGCATGGTTTGCGCTTCGATATAGTCGTGAATAAACTTCTCGAGCAGTTCGTCGCTCATTACTTCGTTTGGCGAGTCGGCATAGAGTTTTGACTTTTCGAGATAGTAACAATACTTACAAGCTAAGTTGCAACGTGAGCCTGCTGGTTTGGCTAAGAGATATAGAGGGGAAGAAAAAGGGGTGGCTAACATATATATAAAGACATGAGACAAGATTAACTGGGGGGCAGGTCTCTGGCCTACGAATTGAGAAATCAGAAATTAAGCTCTTTTTCTCAATTTCGCAGACAAGAGGTCTGCCCCCAATTACTGCGATGTTTACTACGATTTGTCTACTTCATTATTGTGCATAGCCTAACTTGGCTAAGACTTCGTTGCTGATATCGATACTGGGTGAGGCGAAGATGATACCTGTATCTGAAGCGCGATCGAGAATAAGTTGGAAGCCACGAGCGGTGGCTATACCTTTCACGGCATTATAAATCTCGTCTTGAATGGGTTCAATAAGGCTTTGACGCTTCTTATAGAGTTCACCTTCGGGGCCAAAGTACTTCTTCTTGAGGTCGGCAGCCTCTTTTTCTTTATCAACGATAGCCTTCTCGCGTTCTTTCTTTTGTGCATCGCTTAGGAAGACGCTTTCATTTTGATAGTTCTTATACAAAGTCTGCGCCTTCGTGTTGAGAGCTTCAACCTCGGCTTGCCATGACTTAGAGGTCTGGTTTAACTGTTCGTTGGCACGTTCGTAAGCAGGAATGTTGCTGAGGATATATTCCATGTCGACAAGTGCGAACTTTTGTGCCTGTGCTCCAATGGTAGTGCAGAGCATAATCAGTGTGAAAATAATCTTTTTCATAATCTATTACTATGATTTTATTGTATTATAGGGCAAATATAAAGATTATATTTGTTACACCCAAACGTTGGTTTTATAATAAAAAATAACATAGCCGAGATCAAAAGATTTAAAGAGCCTACCAATAGGTGCAATATCCCTACTATCGGCTCTCACACACATTTGCGCCATAAAATAAAGGAAAACAAATATTGTATAGATGTATAAGGCTCCATAACGCATCGTGTGGGTAGGATCGGTTTTATAAACTGCAAATTGGGGTCTATGTTGATTCGTGTGGGTAAACTGCAATTTATCGGCCTAACGAGAATGAACATTAACGAATAATTAACAAAAAAATTAATGAAATAATTAATGTTC
>ERZ1032078.194-NODE-194-length-23093-cov-13.993446_pt1 | contig 23093 bp, 20 predicted proteins | sample MGYA00517101_ERZ1032078 | MGnify/ENA primary metagenome ERZ1032078 (study PRJEB33719, sample SAMN04261301) | wastewater metagenome | biome: rural village; feature: human; material: feces | host: Homo sapiens | place: El Salvador | collected 2013-01-14 ... | reverse complement strand
CCACAAACTCTCCTTCGAAGGCAAAACCAGTACAGTAGTCTTTACCTTCCTCTTCATTATTCACCATATACTTGAAACATCCACGCTCCACATATGCCACATATTTTGACGGCTTGCCTGCATCCTCAAATATCTCACCACGCTTCAATAAACGCACTTCTCCATGTTCCATGCAGTAATGACGCAGAAACTCCAAATCAAGTCCATCCTTATACAGATTAAACATCTTCACTTATAATTTCTTTGGGCTATATGATATAATTTCAGCATCCATATCGCCCTCTATTCTTTTGACTAATAAAACAAAAACGACAATAGAAACAATGGTTGGCAATTCTCTTGTGATGAGTTGTCAGTCATTGTCTCTATTGTCGTTATGTCGTTTTGAGTTTTGAATTTTGAGTTATGCGCTTCGCACATTTTGAATTTACCAATTACGAATTCCTAATTCAACATTGAACAATTCAAAATCGGCGTAGCCGACAATTCAACATTCAAAACTCAAAATTCAACATTGCCATAGGCAACATTCTACATCGCAGATGTAGCAGCTACCAGCCATCCGTATACGCAGCTGCATACACCGAAGAGGAGTACGCCTGCTGTGCAGAGGGCAAGAGCTGTGCGTGTAGCGCCATCGCTCTGGAATGTAGCGATTGGAGTATCTGTCTTGTTGATGTACATGCACTTCACAATCTTCAAGTAGTAGTAGAGTGACGGTACAGTGTTGACCAATGCCAGGAACACTACTGCATAGGCGATATTCGAGCCCTGCTCGGCAGCTGCCATGAACACGAAGAACTTACAGAACATACCAGCGAATGGAGGAATACCTGCCAATGAGAAGAGAGCGAGAGTGAGGAGGAACGAGAGCTTAGGGTTGGTGGTGTAGAAACCATCGAACACCGACATCTCTGTGTTGCCCTTGCCACGTGTCTCAACGACGTTGATTACGGTGAACACAGCCATGTTGGCTGCCACGTAGATGAGCACGTAGTACATCAAGGCTGTGAGGCCCATTGTCTCGTTGCCTACGGCTGCAAGCATGATGTAACCTGCCTGTGAGATAGAGCTGAATGCCATAAATCGCTTGAGCTCTGTCTGACGAAGTGCGAAGAGGTTGGCGATGGTGATGGTGAGCACAATAACGATGTACATCAAGGTCTCGTAGTATTCTACCATCGAACCGAACACCTTCAGCAAGATTGTCATCAAGGCGAAGGCAGCAGCACCCTTAGATACAACGCTCAGATAACCTGTCACGGCTGTAGGAGCGCCCTGATATGTATCAGCTGTCCAGAAGTGGAAAGGCACAAGCGAAATCTTGAAACCGAGTCCGCTGAAGAAGAACACAAGACCCATTATTGTCAAAGGTGTTGCGCTAATCTTGGCAGCCATATCGTCGAAGTAGAGTGTGCCACAAGCACCATAGAGGAACGAGATGCCATAGAGCATAACGCCGCTTGAGAATGTAGCGGTGAGTATGAACTTGGCAGCACCCTCAGCCGAAATCTTCTTATACTTGTCGAAAGCCACGAGGCAAGCCATAGGTACAGAAGCCATTTCCAGACCGAGGAAGAACATAAGGAAATGTCCTGATGAAATCATCATGTACATACCAAGCAATGTAGAGATGATGAGCTCGTAGAACTCACCCTCCTTGCGCAGCACATCCTCACGCTCAATCCATGACTGAGCCATAACAACAACAATGTACGCTCCGGCTGTAAGGATGACCTTCATCACCTGAGCAGCTGCTGTGGCTGTATAGAGTCCTGCAAATGCCTCTGCAGGCTGGGCATTGAAGCATAATACCACCTGAGCTACCAACAAAGCACATGTCAGCATGCTCAATGTAGCGTGTTTCTTCTCGCCCTTCAAGAAGAGGTCGGCGAGGAATACTATCACGAGGATTGCCATGAGGCCAGCCTCGGGTATCATATTAAAAAACTGACTATAATCCATTTTTTACTGCTGAACTGTTATTAAAGTGTTGGAATTACGCTGAGGATTGGTACTACGGCATCGCTGATAACATGGCTTGCCCAGATCGGGAACGAACCAAGACCTGCAACGCAGAAGATGAGGCAGCATACAGCGAAGCGCTCGTCCCATGTAGCGTCGGTGAGCTCCTCGAAGTGCGGGTTCTTCACCTTCTCGAAGAGGATGAAGCCCACGGTACGGAGGATGTACACAGCGGTCACAACAATTGAGGTGATAGCGATGACGGTGCAGCAACGGTGGAATGTGTCGGCATTCTCGAACGAACCGTTGAAGATGGTCATCTCGGCGATGAAGCCTGAGAAGCCCGGCAAACCGAGGTTAGCCAAACCTGCAATCACGTAGCCTACAGAGAGGAACGGCATAATCTTCATCAAACCGCCAAGCTCACGGATGTCACGTGTGTGTGTACGACCGTAGATCATACCGATGAGGGCGAAGAAGAGGGCTGTCATCAAACCGTGAGAGAGCATCTGGAGGATAGCACCCGTGCAGCTCACCTTGGTCATCATCAAGAGTGCGAAGAGCACCAGACCACAGTGAGACACTGAAGAGTAGGCGTTGATGAACTTCAAGTCGGTCTGTACGCAAGCCGAGAACGCACCGTAAACGACAGAGATGGTTGTGAGGATAAGGAATATCCAAGCCAAGTCGTTAGCTGCCTGCGGCAGGAGGAACATTGCGATGCGGAAGCAGCCGTAGCCGCCGAGCTTCATGAGCACACCTGCGTGGAGCATAGACACTGATGTCGGGGCGCAACCGTGACCGATAGGAGACCATGTGTGGAACGGGAACAACGCGCCGAGCACGCCGAAACCGATGAACACAAACGGGAACAGCACGTTCTGAACGGCTGCCGGGATGTGGTTGTTGTGTGCAATCTCAAGGATGCTCATTGTAGAAGCACCGTTGAAGAAGTAGATGCCTACCAAGCCAAGGATGATGAGCGCAGAACCGCCCATAAGCATCAGCGTAAGCTTCATGGCTGCATACTCCTTGCGACCCGAACCCCAGAAACCAATGAGAAGGTACATCGGGATGAGTGCCACCTCGTAGAACATGAACATGGTGAAGAGGTCGATCGAGATGAAGAAACCGTAAACACCTGTCGAGAGAAGAGTGAACCACATGAAGAACTCCTTGGTGAGGGGCTTGAGCTTCCATGAAGCGAATGTACCGGTGAAGACGATGATGCTCGAAAGCAGCAACATCACAACAGAGATACCGTCTACACCAACCTCATAGTTGATGTGCAAAGCCGGGAACCACGCAGTAGAGGCATGGAGAATCATCTCCTCGGTGTTGCCGCCAGCGCGCTCGCTGATGAAGTGGAGCGTGAGCCAAATGCTCATTGCCAAGAGGCAAGATGAACCGGCAACCATCACACCACGCACCTGATTGACGTTGCGTGCGATCCACAGACCGAGCAGCATCAACGCAGGGATTACTACGAATAAACTTAATATATTCATATTCTAATTATAAGCAAAGTAATAATAATGTTAAAGCTACCGTACCTGTGATGAACCAAACGGCATACTGGCGAACGTCGCCGCTCTGCCATGGGCGGATGGTCTCACCTGCCTCGTTAGCACCCCAAGCAGTGAAGTCGATAAGACCGTTGATGATCTTCTCGTCGATCCACTGTACCGGACGGCTGACGTAGCGGAACAGAATCTTGTGAGTAACAAACTGGTAAACCTCGTCCATGTAGAAGCGCTTGTAAGCCCAACGATGCAGACGCGGGAATGTAGCGTACAGCTTGTCGGCGATAGGCTGCTTCTCACCCTTGTAGATATATGTGGCAAGGGCGATAGAGAGGATAGCGATCACTGTAGAGGTGGCTGCCACCTGCGGGTCGAAGTGAACGGTGTAGGCTGTGCCTGCTGCGCTCACGATAGAGCCGAAGCTTGCCCAACTCCAGTCGCAGAAGCCGCCGAGTGTGGTGACAACACCAACACCTACGGTGACGATGCTCAGGAACACGAGCGGGAAGGTCATTGTAGCCGGAGCCTCGTGCGGTGTGTGGTGAGCGTGCAGCTCCTTGTTCTCTGTACCCCAGAAGATGCCGTAGTAGAGGCGGAACATGTAGAACGCTGTCATAGCGGCTACGCCTGTCATCCACCAGCCGCAGAGCGGTGAGTACTCGAAGCAAGCAGTGATAATCTCGTCCTTAGAGCTGAAGCCCGAGAAGAACGGGATACCTGCGATAGCGAGGCAAGAGATGAGGAATGTGATGTGTGTGATAGGCATGTACTTGCGCAGACCGCCCATTGCAGACATCTCGTTAGAGTGAACAGCGTGGATGATGCAACCTGCTCCGAGGAACAGACAAGCCTTGAACATGGCGTGTGTGAACAGGTGGAACATAGAAGCCATGTAGCCAAGCTGTGCGTGGTTGTCGAGAGCCGCACCGTGGTGACCCGGCAGACATACGCCGAGTGCTACCATCATGAACGCAATCTGAGAGATTGTAGAGAAGGCAAGCACACGCTTGATGTCGCTCTGTGCGCAAGCAACGGCTGCTGCGTAGAAGGCTGTGAAAGCGCCTACGATAACGACAACCTCAAGAGCCTGCGGAGCGTACTCGATCCATACCGGGAAGAGACGTGCAATCTGGAACACACCTGCAACAACCATGGTAGCGGCGTGGATAAGTGCAGATACCGGTGTCGGACCTTCCATTGCGTCCGGCAACCAGATGTGCAACGGGAACATTGCCGACTTACCTGCACCACCGATGAACATAAGCACGAGGGCTGTAGGCAGAATCATGCCGCCTGCAGCAAGAGCGCGAGCGCTGTCAGCAACAGTGAAGGCAGAAGCGCCTGCGCCGTAAGCAATCTCTGTTCCGGTGAACGAGAAGTTGTAGCTTCCTGTGTAGTAGCCGAAGATGAGGATACCGATGAGGAAGAACATATCGGCGAAGCGTGTCACGATGAACGCCTTCTTAGAAGCGTGAACGGCTGCGTGCAGAGTGTAGTAGAAGCCAATGAGGAGGTAAGAGCTTACACCCACGAGCTCCCAGAACATGTACATCTGGAAGATGTTTGTAGCAAGCACGAGTCCGAGCATTGACATCGTGAAGAGAGAAAGGAAAGCGTAGTAGCGCTGGAAGCCTTTCTCGCCGTGCATATAGCCGAACGAGTAGATGTGCACCATAAGGCTGACCGTAGAGATGACGATGAGCATCATCACCGAAATCGGGTCGAGCAGCACACCGAGGTCGAAGTGCAGATGGCCCAGCGGCAACCATGTAACGTTGTAGGGAACGAAGGTTGCAAAGGTGCCGTCAGCAAGACGGTCGGCTGTGAAATACTGGAACGCAGTGTAGTAGCTGAGTGCTGCCACCAAGCCCAGAGAGCAGGTGCCAATCAGTCCGGCTGTCTTGTGCGACCAGGAATACTTCTTATTCACGAATTCTGGCAGACCGATAACCAGGAAGCTGATCAGCGGCAACAGAAGAATCCATATTGAATATGTAAAATCCATAATCTAATTAATATTTCATGTTTTCAATACTGTTCACCTGATCGCTGTGGAAATTGCGGTAAACGTTAATAATAATCGCGATAGCTACGGCGCTCTCTGCTGCGCTCACGCCGATTGAGAAGAGGGTCATGAAGAAGCCCTCGAACTCGCCGGGGAAGAGCAGGCGGTTGAAAGCCGCAAAGTTCAGGTCTACTGCGTTGAGCACGAGCTCTATAGAGACGAGCATGGCTATCAGGTTGCGGCGTGTCACGAAGCCGTAAACGCCGATGAAGAACAGAAGTGCGCTAAGCACGAAATAACATTCTACTGGTACCATAATTTACTTGTCCTCCTTTTCTTTACGTGCTACAACGATTGCGCCAATGATACATGCCAGCAGGAATACTGAGATGAACTCGAAGGGCAATACATACTGATACTTTTCCGAACCGAGAAGAGCCTCGCCGATAGTCTGCATGGGCACCTCTTTGCCTTCTACAGCTACAGAGAGGAAACCGTTCTTGAGCTGTACGCCGGCTACGGTAGCCAGACCTACGAGGCAGATGAGAGCGTAAGAGAGGGCACGGCAGCCCTTAACGCGCTCTACCAGTCCCTGGAGTGTGCGCTTGCTTACGAGCTGCACGGCGAAGATGTACATCATCACCATACCGCCAGCGTAGACGCTGATCTGTGCTGCACCGAGATAGGTGTAGTCGAGCAGGAAGTAGAGGCCTGCCACTCCGAGGAGTACGAAAAGCAGGAATGTGACCGAACGCATGATGCGCTTTGTGGTCACGCACATGACAGCCGATCCGAGGATTACTGCTGCCAAGATGCAAAACATTACTATACTTGCCATATTTTCTTACTCCTTATTTTGTTTTGGTGTTAAACGTTCCGATTTCGAAGTCGGCGCCGCCGTCGATGATGTTAGGCAGCGAGCCGCCCTCGTACACTTCCTTGTCGAGGTGAAGCACGAGTGCTTCGCGGTCGAATACCGAGTTCTCGAAATCGTTTACAAACTTGATTGCGTCGAAGTTGCAGGCGTTCACGCAGAGCTCGCAGAACATGCAGTCGCCGAGGTCGTACTGATAGTCGACGAGCTGCTTTTTCTTCTTGCCTGTCTCCGGGTTCTCAACCATCTGCGACACGATCTTGATGGTGCCGTTCGGGCAAGCCTTCTCGCAGAGTGTACAAGCAGTACACTTCACGACGCCGTTCTCGTCGCGGTTCATCACCAGACGTCCGCGGTGGCGTGCTGCTACGTGCAGTGTGGTCTTGCGGTTCTCGGGATACTGCTCAGTGCTCTTCGGTGTGAAGTACTCCTTCCAGGTGGTCTTCATACCTACGGCGAGAGTCTTCACAGCAGCTCCGATTTCTCCGAAATATGATTTTTTGTTTTCTTCCATTGTTTATTATTATTAAGAATTCAGAAGTGAGAAGTTATCGTTCCCTTTGGTCACTTGTAGTTAAGCCATAACCTTTTTTCCATATCAATCAGTACATTTGGCTTAACTCCTTAACTTCTTTACTCCTTAACTTCTAATTAAAAGTGCCAACCGAATGCCACAACTACTGTCATGAGAATCAAGTTGATGAGACACAAAGGCATGAGGTATTTCCACTCGAGCTTCAGTATCTGGTCGATACGCAGACGTGGGAATGTCCAGCGTACCCACATGAGCAGCCATACAACGGCGAATGTCTTGCCGAGGAACCAAACGATACCAGGGATGAAGTTGAGGATACCGTCAACGGCCCCTACGCCGATGTTGAACGGAGCCCAACCGCCAAGGAATACTGTGGTGGCGATGCCTGAAACTACGAAGAGGTTGAGGTACTCGGCGAGATAGTAGAAGCCGAATCCCATACCCGAATACTCGGTATGATAACCGGCTGTAAGCTCCGACTCAGCCTCAGCCAAGTCGAACGGGCCACGGTTAGCCTCGGCATTACCTGCTACGAGGAACACGAGGAAGGCGATGATAGCCGGGATGTGTCCCTTGAAGATGAGCCAGCCGAAAGCGCCGGTCTGTGCTTCTACGATGCCCGATACCTGCATTGTGCCGGTGAGCACAACGGCGGTGATGAGGCAGAGTGCGAGCGACATCTCGTATGAGATGAGCTGCACGGCGCCACGCATAGCCGAAACTACCGAATACTTGTTGTTAGAGCCCCAACCTGCCATGAAGATGCCCACGATGCCGATGCTCGAGATAGCCGACATGAGGAACAGGCCTACGTTGAAGTCGAGCACCTGAGCGCCGTTGTTCCACGGGAGGAACGAGAAGGTGCCCACGGAAGCGATGATCACGAGGAACGGAGCAACATAGTAGAGCACCTTATCGGCACCGTCAACGCTAAAGATCTCCTTGATGAGCATCTTAAGCACGTCGGCGAACACCTGGAATATACCCCAAGGACCTACGCGCATCGGGCCAAGACGACACTGGAAGTAGGCGCAGACCTTACGCTCCATGAAGATCAAGATGATGGCGAGGATGGCGTAACCTGCGAGAATGCAGACACCAACCAGGATGCACTCGATCAGTATTGTCCAGAAATCTCCGAGTCCGCAGGTTACTGCGAGGAGATTGTGGAACCAGTTTGTTACTATACTAAAGTCAAACATTTTGTTTAAATTTTGATTTTTGAGTTTTGAATTTTGAATTGTTGCGGCAAGCCGCAATTTTGAATTATGAGTTGTGAGTTTTGAATTATTGAATTGCGATTTACCCTATCAATTCTAAATTCTTAACTCCTAATCGGCGAAGCCGACAATTCAACATTCAACATTCAAAATTCAACATTCCTTTTATCTGTCGATGTCCGGAATAACGAAGTCGATAGCAGCACCTGTTGTAATCAAGTCAGCAATCTTCTGTCCACGAAGCATCGGATCGAGAGCACCAGTAAGGGTCAAGCCCATCGGACGCATCTTCATACGGTAAGGACTCTTGTCGCCCTTAGAGTCGAGATAAACGCCAAACTCACCGCTGGCACCCTCTACTGAGAAGTACCACTGTCCCTCGGGCACCTTGATGATAGGCTTCTGCTTGATGTAGAAGTCGCCCTCCGGAATATTGTCGATGAGCTGTTCGATGATGTTAAGGCTCTGATAAAGCTCCTTGATGTGGCAGTAGTAACGATCCATTGAGTCGCAACCAGTCATTGTTATCTCCTCCCACTCTACCTTGTCGTAGAGGTCGTACGGATGACGCTTACGAGTATCGTTCTTCCATCCGGCTGCACGTCCGGCAGGACCTGTCACGCCGTAGTTGATACAATCCTCAAGACCCATAGGTCCAACGCCTACAAGACGATTGTGAGTGATAACGTTGTCGCCGAATACGTCGAGATACTCCTGAATCATCGGACGCAGATACTTGCAGAGCTTCTTTGTGTTCTCTACGAACTTCGGGTCGATGTCTGCCTGGCATCCGCCGATGCGGTAGTAGTTCTGGATGAGTCGTCCGCCGGTGGTCTCCTCCATCACGTTGAGCACGTGCTCGCGGTCGCGCATGCAGTAGAGGAACGCTGTGAGGGCGCCCAAGTCCTGCGCTGTACAGCCGAGGTAGAGCAAGTGGGAGTCGATACGCTGCAGCTCGTCCATGATGGTGCGGATGTAGTGTATGCGGTCGGTAAGCTCAACGCCCATACCCTCCTCGATGACGCCTACGAGAGCGTGGCGGTGCATCATGGCAGAGAGGTAGTTGAGACGGTCGGTGAGAGCGAGTGTCTGCGGGTAGGTCATGCCCTCCCACATCTTCTCGATGCCGCGGTGGATATAGCCCAGGTGCGGATAGATGCGCTTCACCTTCTCGCCGTCGAGAACGGTCTGCAAGCGGAGCACACCGTGTGTAGACGGGTGGTTAGGGCCGATGTTCACTACGAAGTCGGTGTCCTCGAAGAGGCGCTTCTTTGTAGCTACGAGGTGGCCGTCGGCGTCGAGACTGTACACAACGGTGTAGTCAGACTCGGGCTCGTCGGTAAGTGGGAACTGGTTTGCCTCGGGGCTCATGTCGAAGTCCTTGCGCAACGGATAGCCGTTGAAGTCGGTGCGGAGGAACAGACGGCGCATGTCGGGGTGGCCCAGGAACTTGATGCCTACGAAGTCGTAGACCTCGCGCTCGAGCAGCTCGGCTGCCTTCCAGAGCTCTACGACGGTAGGAATCACGTCGCTGCCGTCCACCTTCTTTGCGATGGTGCGTACAGAGCAGCGCTCGTTGTTGTCGGTGTTCTCAAGAATGTAGATACATCCCAAGCCTTCCTCGCCGAAGTCCTCGCCGATGATGGTAACAAGGTAGTCGAAATGTTTCTGGTTCTTCAGTTTCGACATCTCACTCGCGAAATTGTCGAATGAGAGTTCTATGTTTTCAAGTTTCATATCTTATACCTTATTATATTAATCAGTTAGACCTTTCTTAGCGTCGAAGTCCTCAGGAACGTTGTTCACTACGATGGTCTCGCGATTCTTCTCGCTTGCGAGAGCCTCGTTGCTGAGTCCGTGCAGACCACCCTTCGACATTGAGAGTTCCTTCTCCTCGCTGTTCATCTTGTGGTTGGCACCACCGAAGAACTTCTCTACCTTCACCTTACGCTGAAGCTGCATCATGCCATAGAGGATAGCCTCTGGACGTGGAGGACAGCCCGGAACGTAAACGTCTACCGGAACAATCTCCGAGATACCACGCACTACATTGTACGAGTTCTTGAACGGACCGCCCGAGATGGCGCAACCGCCCACAGCTACAACATACTTAGGCTCAGCCATCTCGTCGTAGAGACGCTTGAAGACAGGAGCCATCTTGTTGGTGATGGTACCGGCACACATGATAAGGTCGGCCTGACGTGGAGAGTTACGTGTTACCTCGAAGCCGAAGCGTGAGAAGTCGTAGCGGGCGCAGCCCACTGCCATGAACTCAATACCGCAGCACGAAGTACCGAATGTTAATGACCACAAAGAGTTGGAACGGCCCCAGTTGATAGCCTGGTCGAGCGAGCCAACCACTACGTTGACGCCTCCTTCATGGAGTTCGTCTACGATTTTATCAAGGCCCTCATTGTCCTTGAACTCATCGTAAGGGATACTCTTGATGACAGGTTTTCTTACTTCCATTCCAATGCTCCTTTCCGCCATGCATAAGCAAGGCCAAATACCAATACCAGCATAAAGAAGCCTACGCTCGCAAGCGCCATGGCTCCAAACTGCTTGACAACCACTGCCCAGGGGTAGAGGAAGAGTGTCTCAATGTCGAACATCAGGAAAAGGATAGCAAAGAGGTAGTAGCCCACGTGTACTGGAATCCAAGAGGTTCCACGCGTAGGAATACCACACTCAAAAGGCTGACCCTTAACCGGGTTGTACGAACGAGGACCTACGAGCTTTGCAACTACGTATGCGCCTACCACCAATACAACAGCCGTCAAGATGACTGTGATTAATAAAATAAAATCCATAAAATTATTAAAACAATTTGTTTTCTCTACGTAGAATACTTTATAAGTATCCGAATTGCAATTTTCAGTTTGCAAAGTTAGCAATAAATATTGGAATGTTGTGGATTTTTAAGAAAAAATCCTAATAAGAATGAAAGAAAATATCAACAAATTTATCAAACAAAAAAAACTCAAATATTGCCCGTAGCCACAATCTTAGGTTTATGGCTCGGGCAATGGTGGCATATTTAATAGTCGCCCAACTGGTGACGAAACGGCAGATTATCTCCTCATCACTCTTTCTCTCCCAAATGCAATTATTTTTAAATTCTCTTCCCGTTAAAACAGGTTATGCAGAGCGAGATTGCAGCCAAGATAGCTCCCACCGCACACACTCCAATCCATCCATGATGTGTCCAAGCCAATCCGGCACAATAGGTGCCAAAGGAGCCGCCTATAAAATATGTTGTCATAAAGATGGTATTGGCCCTGTTGGAAGCTTGAGGCATCTCCTGAATGCAGCCACTCTGATTGCTTAGCTGCAGACATTGCAAGCCTATGTCCACCAAGATGATAGCCACCACAAGCCCTATGAAGGTGTCGCCAAACAGATAGGCCGTAGCCCACGCCACAAGCTGCAAGCAGGCTCCATAAACGCTCATATTCCTTATGCCCAAACGGTTAACAAGCTTGCCAACACCGCTTGCCGCTATAGCCCCGGCTATGCCGCACAATCCTAAAGTTCCAACCATCTCGCTACCTGAATAGAACGGAGCCTGTGCCAACCGAAAGGCGAGGCACGCCCAAATTGCCATCATGCTGCCAAAGCTGAAGGCGGCACGTACGGCATAAATACGTATGCGCCCATTACTCTTCACAATATTAAATACGCTAGCCATCAAGCCCCCGTATGTGCCAACATAGTTGCTCTTTATCTGTGGCATAATCTTGAGCGTGATGGCCATGCACAGCACCATTACAAGAGCCGCGATGAAAAACATTTCGCGCCAGCCCAACCATTCGCCTACATAACCGCTAACCACTCTCGAGGCAAGTATGCCCGTCAGCAGCCCCGACAGAACGACGCCCATATTCCTGCTTTTATTCTCCTTCTCGGAATATTGTCCTGCTATAGGTATGAAAAACTGCGGAATTACGGAGCAGGCTCCCAATAGCAGAGAGGCTCCCCAAATCATCCACACATTGTGGGCTACGGCAATGAAGACTGCCATAATGGCTGCCACAGTCATATTCACAACGATTATGCGACGGCGCGAGTAGAGGTCGCCCATTGGGATAAGGAAGCATAAACCAAGCGCATAGCCAATTTGGGTGACAACGGTTATCAGGTTTGCCTCATGTTGGCTCACTCCTATGTCGTGACGTATCATCTCCAGAAGAGGTTGGTTGTAATAGCAATTTGCCACGGTCAATCCTGCTATAACAGCCATTGCAAGCAACAAACTGCGCTCTATGCCTTCATTTTCCTTAAGTTGTTTCATCTCTTTTTCCTTATGCCTATAATCTTACGGATTTAACCTTTCGGATTGTCCGCAATTGCAAAATTACGAAATAAAAACATATAATCAAAAAAATTTTGGGATGGACAATTTGAATCGTAGCTTTAACAATTGATGATTAAATAATTATGGATTCTTTTGGCAAAAACAAAGATATATTGTATTTTTGTCAAAAGAAAACTTTAATAGAAAGGATTTAGTATGGCATCAAAAATAAGGAAGAAGCAATAGCTGTGCTTCGTCATATGATTCAGCGAAAAAAAAGGATAGAGAAACAAGTGAAAGAAGAATTTGCCAAAGCTCGTAAAGAGGTTGAAATCAGACATTGTCACAACCTATACAACAGAATGGCGGACTCCCATCCAACGCACAATTGGCATTATATGAAACTAAGAGATAAAGATACAAAGAAATATTTGCTCACAGTATTTGTGGCTACATTTGTTGCATATATTATTCCTGCAGTGGTCTTGTACTTGGGACATTTTATGGGCATTATGCTTACGATTTGTATTTCCTTGTTTAACTTGAGTATGGCTTTGCTTGCTTGGCTTTGGGCAAAATCTGTTAGAAAGGAATTTTTGCTGAAAAGACAAATAATATTGAATAGTCTTGTGACGTTGCTTTTGATAGGCATTATTTCCTTAGTTGTAACCAATGGGGCAGCCTTATCTTTGAGCCTCATAGTGTTTGTTTGGTTGGGGATATTCAATCTCCTGCCAATTTGTATCCAGTATGCCATTTATTCTTTTATTTCCAAAAGAACCAATTCAAAGAAAGAGAGGCCTATATGAAGTATATAGAATTGTTTTGGAATAGGCTATATTATTGTATTTTTAACTGCGATAAGAAAACGCAAACTCTTTTAAACAGATTTTTTGAATGTTTGTTTTACTATTTGAAGTTTTACAGAAATCGTAAAGGGAACAACACAAGAATACCTTATAATGAAATTGTAGGAATATGTGTATCGGATTATATCATGATTGGATTTACTTGTCTGTTGATATGGACTTTGTTCAATCTCGTATCCATATTATTTCCATGTGTTTCTTTACTGCCTTTAGGCAAGACTGCGTTTATCCTTGTCTCAGTAGTACCTTGCCTCTTTGTAAATTACTTTTTCTTATGGAGAAAGGATAAATATCTTAGGTACTGGGAGGTGTTTGCTAAAGATACGCCAGAAATCAGACGAGTATGGTTTTGCATAACTGAAGCACTGGCGCCAGCATCCGGTGGCGCTCGACATCTCTGCCTTCAAGTGGGCTACGAGCAAGCAGGCTTTCGCCGGACACGTGGCGAAGCGCAACGTAGTGATGAAGCCGCTCGAATACAACGCCGACGGAACGATAAAGCCCGCAGACAACACGCCGAGTCTGGTGAAGCACTAACCGCCAGGCAACGCACCGAGACAGAACATACAAAAAAACACCAAACAAACATATCAGGACAAATGAGAAACAGATATATCCTTTCGTGCATGCTGGCTGCATCGTCGGTATTCGGCGCCTTCGCCGAGACGCACACGCTCGACATCAACACCCGTAAGGCTGGCGCAGCGGTAAGCCCCACCATGTACGGCATCTTCTTCGAGGACATCAACTATGCTGCCGACGGCGGACTGTACGGCGAGCTTGTAAAGAACCGTTCGTTCGAGTTTCCGCAGGCGCTGCTCGGATGGCAGGCGTTCGGCAACGTGGAGGTGAAGGCGGACGGACCCTTCGAGCGCTGCCCCCACTACGTAGTGCTCGGCTTCACGGGGCATAAGGAGTGCGCTACGGGTCTGCAGAACGAGGGCTACTTCGGCATCGGATTCGTCAAAGACGAGCCTTACCGCTTCACGGTATGGGCAAGAGCGCTGGACGGCGACGCTACAATCGACGTCTCGCTTGCCGACCAGAGCACGCAGGACGAAACGCAGGAGCGCGCCAAGGCGCAGATAAAGGTGAGCGGCAGCGAGTGGAAGAAGTACGAAGCTGTGCTCACGCCCGGCAAGACCGCACAGAAGGGCTGTCTGCGCGTGCTGCTCAGCGGCACACGCAGCGTGGCTCTCGAGCACGTGAGCCTTTTCCCCGTCAACACGTTCAAGAACCGCGAGAACGGCATGCGCCGCGACCTCGCTCAGGCGCTCTACGACATGCACCCCGGCGTGCTGCGCTTCCCCGGCGGCTGCATCGTCGAGGGCGAATCGCTGAAGCACCGCTACCAGTGGAAGAACACCATCGGACCCGTCGAGAACCGCCCGTTGAACAACAACCGCTGGCAGTCGACATTCCATTACCGCCTCTTCCCCGACTACTATCAGAGCTACGGACTCGGCTTCTTCGAGTATTTCCAGCTTGCCGAGGACATCGGCGCCGAGCCGCTGCCCGTGCTCAACGTGGGCATGGCGTGCCAGTTTCAGAACTGGAACAACCCGAAGGCTCATGTGCCCGTCGACTCGCTGCAGCCGTACATACAGGACTGTCTCGACCTCATCGAGTTTGCCAACGGCGACACCTGCACCACATGGGGCAGAAAGCGTGCCGAGATGGGCCACCCGGCGCCGTTCAATCTGAAGTATCTGGCTGTGGGCAACGAGCAGTGGAACACCCTCTACTACGAGCGTCTGCGCCCGTTCGTGAAAGCCATACGCACCAAGTATCCTAAGATACGCCTCATCGGCACATCGGGCCCCGACTCCGAGGGCGAGATGTTCGAAAAGGGATGGAAAGCCATGAAGGAGATGAAGGCCGATCTCGTCGACGAGCATTTCTACCGCAACGAGCAGTGGTTCCTGTCACACGGACTGCGCTACGAGGGCTACGACCGCAAGGGCCCGAAGGTGTTCGCCGGCGAGTATGCATGCCACGGAAAGGGCAAGAAGTGGAACCACTTCGAGACATCGCTCTACGAGGCTGCCTTCATGACCGACATCGAGCGCAACGCCGACATTGTGGAGATGGCTACCTACGCTCCGCTCTTCGCGCACGTAGACGGATGGCAGTGGCGCCCCGACCTGATATGGTTCGACAACACGCGCATGTTCAAGAGCACAAGCTATTATGTGCAGCAGATGTACGCCTGCAACAAGGGCACCAACGTGCTGCTGCTCACGATGAACGGCAAGCCGGTGGCAGGACAGGAGGGTCAGGACGGACTCTTCGCCAGTGCGGTCGTTGACCGACAGAAGGGCGAAATCGTCGTCAAGGTAGTCAACACGTCGGACGAGGCGCACGACCTGACGCTCAACCTCAACGGACTGCGCGGTTCGCACTCGGCAACGCTCACAACCCTGCACAGCGACGACATGGACGCCGAGAACACTCTCGACCGCCCAGACGCCGTACGCCCCGTAGAGTCGGCTGCTTTGTGCCAGAGTCGCAAGGGCGGCACGGTGCTCAGCGACAAGTTGCCGGCAAAGACGTTCAGAATGTATCGCATAAAGTGATAGGCTATATATAATAAAGTGATAGGCTGTATATAATAAGGTAATACGATTTATAATTATAAAAAGGCAGACTATCCAGTTACCGCAGCGTGGGCACTTCATTTCCGCGCTGCGGTAATATTGTTTTTGCATCGCGGTAATCGTGTTACCTGTGCGCGGTAATGCGCTTGCTTGTGGCTTTGGATACGTAAAACGTGGGTTTGGATACGTGAAAAGTAGGTTTGGATACGTAAAATGCGGCTTTTTCCGTGTTTTTGGCAGCCAAAACCCTGCCAAACTGCCACTTTTTCACTACGAACTCTGCCATTTTCAGTTACATAAATATTGCAAACGTGTCACAGAAATGCAAATTTACGACAACTACTTGACTAACATCAAAAATATAAGACAAGCAGGAAAATAATTGATATTATACTTGTGTGCGAACACAAAAGGCATTAACTTTGCATCAGTAAATAACGAACGAGGTTGCGCTGGAAGCGTGGCTGACGTTTGCCGCAAGGCAAGAAAAGAGAATAGGTAATTAGGGATAACAAAGTAAAAATTAAAGAAAGGGTAACATTATGGTTATTTTCAGTTTTATTTTTGCGATTTGTTGTGCAGCGATAGCTGAAATGGTAAAGATCAACAACAAAATCAGCCTCAAGAAGTAACCGACTGCCTTCTGGCAAGGTTATGAAAAGAGGTAAAGATGGGAAACACAGAAAAACACAGTAAGGATAACAATTAAAAAATTAAAGAAAGGATTAAGATTATGATGATTTTCGGATTTATCTTCGCAATTTGTTGTGCAGCCGTTGCAGAGGCTGTAAATGTAAACAACAAGATCAACCTCACTAAGTAAAAGTGAGCTTGCTCAGACAATAGTAATAAAACGAAATATAAGAAGCGGTTGCATGAGCCTTCGGGCGCGTGCAACCGTTTTTTGTGTCTGTAGCTTTTACCGCATCCTTATGCGAAAAGTCCCTCATAAAAATGTAGTGAAATGGCGAAAAGTTCCTCATAAAAATGTAGTGAAATGGCGGCAAGTCCCTCATAAAAGTGTAGTGATTCGGCGGAAAGTCCCTCATAAAAATGTAAAATACTTGTTTTTGTCGCTGATTGTCAGTATCTTTGCATCGTGTAAGACAAATGACAATTTGTTATGGAAAGATTTATAATGGACGATTTGGTCAGGTGGAAGAACCGTAACGACCGCAAACCGCTGATTTTGCTTGGAGCGAGGCAGGTTGGCAAGACATATATACTAAAGGAGTTCGGCAGGCGCGAATACGAGAATGTTGCATACATAAACTGCGACAACAACGCTCTTGTGCGCGACCTTTTCACTCCCGACTATAATATCGAACGCATATTGTTGACCATCGGTGCGATAACCGGCGTGAACATTCAGCCCGGCAAGACACTTATCATCATGGACGAGGTGCAGGAGCTGAAGCGGGGATTGGCGTCGCTTAAGTATTTCTGCGAGGATGCGCCGGAATATCATGTTGCGGTAGCAGGGTCGTTGCTCGGACTTACGCTTCATGATGGCGATTCGTATCCGGTAGGAAAGGTGAACACGCTCAATATGTATCCGATGACATTCGAGGAATTTCTGCTTGCGCGCAACAGGAAACAAATGGTAGGTTTGCTGCAGGCGCAGCGTTGGGACTTTGTGAAAGGATTGCGAACACTTTATATACAGCATCTGCGTGAGTATTATCTGGTGGGCGGTATGCCTGAGGCGGTAGACAAATTTGTGCAGACCAATGACGCCAACTTGGTGAGGGAAGTGCAGAACGAGATACTTGCAGCCTACGAGAAGGATATTTCAAAACACGCACCTGCCGAGCAGGTGATGCGCATCGGGCAGGTGTGGCATTCCATTCCTTCGCAACTTGCTAAGGAAAACCGCAAGTTCATATACGGAGTTGTGAAGAAAGGTGCACGTGCGAAGGATTACGAACTTGCTATACAGTGGTTGCTGGATGCAGGGCTGGTATATAAGGTGAACCGCGTAACAACGCTTGCTATGCCATTGAAAATACATGAAGAAATCTCTGCGTTCAAGCTGTTTATGCTCGATTGCGGACTGCTTGGAGCGATGAGTCTTACTCCGCCTGCCATGCTTCTTCTGCCAAGCACAGACAATAGCGGCAAGGGCGATTTCACGGAAAATTTCGTTTGCTCGCAGATGAAGTCGTTGTCAGATCTGCCAGTGTTCTATTACAGCAAGGACAACAGTCAGCTCGAACTCGACTTTGTCGTTCAGGCAGACACTGCGGTTTGTCCGGTAGAGGTGAAAGCAGAAGAAAACCTACAGTCGAAGTCGCTCAAGACGACGCTTTCCGAAAACCCCGATATGCATGGTCTGCGTTTCTCAATGAGCGATTATCGTGAAGAAGGCAGGTTGACAAATGTGCCGTTATACGGAGCAAGATCTTTCTTGAAGGCGCTTAAACAATAGCAATTGATTGTAATGATACAATAAAACCGCAGTTTCTGCGTTATAAGTATTACGATGAAACATATTCATATATATATAATAATGTGTGTGCTGGGCGTGTTCGGCTTCAGCGCATGCGACGATATCGACGATTTCACAACATCGCCGAACAACCTGCTCACGTTCTCTACCGACACGGTGCGCATTGACACCGTGTTCTCTACCGTGCCGTCGTCGACGCGCGACTTCTGGGTGAGCAACCGCTCGGGAAAAGGACTGCGCTGCACGTCGGTGCGCCTCGAAGGTGGCAACCAGAACGGATTCCGCGTGAATGTAGACGGCGTATATCTGAGTCCGGAACAGGGCTATAAGGCGAACTACATAGAGGTGCGCAACAAGGACAGCATACGCGTGTTCGTGGAAGTGACTACCGCCGTGAACCACGGTGACGCACCGAAGGAACTGAACGACCGCCTCGTGTTCACGCTCGAGAGTGGAGTGGAGCAGAAGGTGGTGCTCAACGCATGGTCGTGGGACGCCGACTTCGCACGCAACAAGACTATCACGACCGACTACACTATAACTGCCGGAAAGCCGCTCGTAGTCTACGGACCGATGACCGTAGAGGAGGGCGCCACGCTCACCATAGCGCCGGGCGCTACGCTCTTCTTCCACGACGGAGCGGGCATCGACGTGAAGGGACGACTCGTATGCAAGGGCACAGCCGAACAGCCCGTGACGCTGCGCGGCGACCGACTCGACTATATGTTCGACTATCTGCCTTACGACCGCATGAGCGGACTGTGGAACGGCGTACACTTCATGGAGAAGTCGTACGACAACCGGATGGAGTTCACCGACTTGCACAGCGCGTTCAACGGCGTGCGTGTCGACTCGTCGGACGTGGCTCGGCAGACGCTCACCATAGCCAACTCTACCATACACAACTGTCAGGGACATGCGCTGTATGTAGAGAATTCGAAGGTGACGGTAGAGAACTCGCAGCTTACGAATGCGCTCAACAACTGCTTGGGCGTGGAAGGCGGCGACGTGCTGGTGAACAACTGCACGCTGGCACAGTTCTATCCGTTCGACTCAAACCGCGCCAGTGCGCTCAGTTTCTCTGCGCTGAAGCACCCGCTGCAGCAGTTCGTCTGTCGCAACACGCTCATCACGGGCTACAGCGCCGACGAGATGATGGGCGGAAAGCCCGTGAAGGACGCTACGAGCGAGGATGCCGCAGAGCCTAACGCTTTCAACTATCAGTTTGAGAACTGTGTGATACGCACACCTGAGGTGACGAAGGAGGAAGAAAAGCCGCACTTCGTGAACGTGGTGTTCGAGGAGAAGGAGAACGCCGACTCGGTATGCACCAACCACTTCAAGAAGGTGGACGGCGACAAGCAGGACTACGACTTCCGACTTGCCAAGACATCGGTAGCTATCGACCGCGCCGACCCAGCTACGGCTACAAAGACCGACCGCAACGCCATGCCGCGCGACGAGCGACCCGACGTCGGAGCATACGAATTCAAGGAGGAGAAGACCGAAGAACCGAATCCGCAGGAATAAGTATCTTCACCATCTCACCCCATCACCCCATCACCACATCACCACAACAACATCTCACCCCATCACCATCTCATCAACAAATCTCACCCCATCACCATCTCACCATCTCACCACCTTTAAACTATGAAAGAAATTGACATTCACATCCGCGTTGAGCACTATCAGCTCGACGAACTCAACACTGCTGACCGCGAGCTTGTAGACCGTGCGCTGAAAGCAACCCACGGCGCATACGCCCCGTACAGCAACTTCTACGTAGGAGCCGCGCTGCGCCTCGCCAACGGCATCGTCGTGACTGGCGCAAACCAGGAGAACGCAGCCTTCCCCTCAAGTCTGTGCGCCGAGCGTACAGCCCTCTTCGCCGCACAGGCAAACTATCCAGACCAGCCCGTTTCGACACTCGCCATCGTAGCGCGCAACGCAAACGGACTGCTCGACGAGCCGGTAAGCCCCTGCGGAGCATGCCGCCAGGTGATACTCGGCGTAGAAGACCGCTACAAGCAGCCCATACGCGTGCTGCTATACGGCAAGAAAGGCGTCTACAGCCTGCAGTCGGCTAAAGACTTGCTGCCCTTCTCGTTCGTAGACGACAGCATGAAATAGACGTAGTAACAAAATTTATATCAATGATATAGCCTTCTTTGTTCTTTTTTTAGTAATTTTGCACACTGGATTAGAATATACGCAATTTTTTATATTAAAGAAAGAACAAAGAAATAGCAAAATAAAATTATGAGCAAACAAGTAGAAAAAATCAAGGAACTGGTCGCTAAGCGCGAACAGGCTCGTCTCGGTGGCGGCGAAAAAGCCATTGAGAAGCAGCACGCACGCGGCAAATACACAGCACGCGAGCGCATCGAGATGCTCGTCGACGAAGGCTCGTTCGAGGAGTACGACATGTTCAAGAAGCATCGTTGTACTAACTTCGGTATGGAGAAGAAGCACTACTATGGCGACGGTGTCGTAGCTGGTAGCGCTACAATAGGCGGCCGTTTGGTTTACGTATATGCTCAGGACTTCACCGTCAACGGCGGTTCGCTCTCTGAGACAATGGCGCAGAAGATTTGCAAGGTGATGGACATGGCTATGACTATGGGCGCACCGGTTATCTGCATGAACGACTCGGGCGGTGCTCGTATTCAGGAAGGCATCTGCGCTCTCGCTGGCTACGGCGAGATCTTCGAGCGCAACATCCTCGCTTCGGGCGTCATCCCGCAGATCTCTGCTATCATGGGTCCGTGCGCAGGCGGTGCGGTTTACTCGCCGGCTCTCACCGACTTCATCATCATGAAGGAGCAGACTTCATACATGTTCCTCACAGGTCCGAAGGTTGTAAAGACCGTAACGGGCGAGGACATCGACGCTGAGCACCTCGGCGGTGCATCGGTTCACGCTACAAAGAGCGGTGTGACACACTTCGCTGCAAAGACAGAGGAAGAGGCTATCGAGATGATCAAGAGCCTGCTCTCGTTCATCCCGAGCAACAACACAGAAGAGGCTCCGCGCGTAGAGTGCAACGACCCGATCAATCGCATGGAGGACTCTCTCAACGAGATTATCCCCGACGACCCGAACAAGGCTTACGATATGTACAAGGTTATCGGCGCAATCACCGATAACGGCGAGTTCTTCGAGATTCAGCCTAAGTTCGCTAAGAACATCATCATCGGTTTCGCACGCTTCAACGGTCAGAGCGTTGGTATCGTGGCCAACCAGCCGGCTGCATACGCAGGTGTTCTCGACGTTAACGCAAGCCGCAAGGCTGCACGCTTCGTACGCTTCTGCGACGCATTCAACATTCCTATCGTGTCGCTCGTCGACGTGCCGGGCTTCCTGCCGGGTACAGGTCAGGAGTACAACGCCGTTATCCAGCACGGTGCACAGCTGCTCTACGCTTACGGCGAGGCTACCGTTCCTAAGATCACAATCACTCTGCGCAAGAGCTACGGCGGTTCGCACATCGTTATGGGCTGCAAGCAGCTGCGTTCAGACCTCAACTTCGCATGGCCGTCTTCAGAGATTGCGGTTATGGGTGCAAGCGGTGCCGTTGCAATCCTCTGCGGCAAGGAAGCTAAGGCTAAGAAGGAGGCTGGCGAAGACGTTAAGGCATTCCTCGCAGAGAAGGAAGACGAGTATACAGAGAAGTTCGCCAACCCGTACGAGGCTGCTTCTTACGGCTACATCGACGACGTAATCGAACCGCGCAACACACGCTTCCGCATCTGCCGCGGTCTGGCACAGCTCGCTACAAAGCGTCAGCAGTTGCCGGCTAAGAAGCATGGTTGTATGCCGATGTAATTTGTTTTACAAGTAGACGGGTAAAACAAGTAGACAAGGTTATACAAGTAAACAGGTTACAAAGTATGGACAAGAATATATATGCTGCCATTGCCATGGCTCTATACGAGTATCAGGGCAACAACGTACACGATAAAGAACCGGGCTTCATCACCATACAGCCGCGTCAGACTATGTGGAACGCCAAGTTCTTAAGTTTAACAGCAAAACCATAAAAAGAAATGAAAGAATTTAAATATACAATCGACGGCAAAGAGTACAAGGTGCAGATTGAGGACGTAGAGGGCAACATCGCTGACGTAACAGTCAACGGTGAGGCTTTCAAGGTCGAGATGGAGCAGGAGGCTGAGCCTGAGAAGAAGAAGGTAGTGCTCGGTCAGCCGGCTGCAGAGGCAGAGGAAGGCGAGACAGCAAGCGCTGCTAATGTGAACACAGCCAACGCGCTCAAGGCTCCGCTGCCGGGCGTCGTAACCGAAATCAAGGTTGCTGTAGGCGACGAGGTGAAGGCTGGCGACGTAGTGGTAGTGCTCGAAGCTATGAAGATGGCTAACAACCTCGAGGCTGAGAAGGACGGAAAGGTTACTGCTATCTGCGTGAAGACTGGCGAGAGCGTGCTTGAGGACTCTCCGCTCGTTGTTATCGAGTAATTCGGTAAGCCGATACAGAATGTCTGACCTTTTCTGGGTTAGATATATATAATGTCAGACCTTTCTGGGTTAGATATATATAATAAGGTTGAAAACGCAATATTGTATAATATGTTGCGTTTTCAACCTTTTTTGTTTTTTTTAGCCGTTGAATAATAGATGTATATTATTGTTTTAATATGGATGTTATTGTGCATTATTGGACTGGCATTGTTAAAATACGTAAATTTATTATTGCTGTCCGCTAAAACTCCAAAGAGCATAAAAACCCTGCCCGAAGTCCTTTA
>ERZ1032078.191-NODE-191-length-23309-cov-5.851595_pt1 | contig 23309 bp, 20 predicted proteins | sample MGYA00517101_ERZ1032078 | MGnify/ENA primary metagenome ERZ1032078 (study PRJEB33719, sample SAMN04261301) | wastewater metagenome | biome: rural village; feature: human; material: feces | host: Homo sapiens | place: El Salvador | collected 2013-01-14 ... | reverse complement strand
ATCGAGCATGCCAAGCATATGGCGGATGTGCTGGGTCAGGTCGTCCACTTCCAGCTGATGGACGCGGAAGAGCCGGATTTCCCGGACGAGAGCTTTGATGTGCTGGTGACGCGCAACCTGACCTGGACGCTGCCGCATATCGAAAAGGCCTATCGGGAATGGTACCGGATTTTGAAGCCGGGCGGCGTCCTCATCAATTTCGACGCGGATTACAGCGCTGCGCTGGAGGACGAGGCGGAGCACGAGCTTCCGGAAAACCACGCCCACAAGCTGGTGCCGGAATACATGAAAGCGGAGAACGAGGCTATTACCATGGAGATCGGCGCCTATCATCAGCCACGGCCCCAGTGGGATGTGCAGCTGCTGGTGGAGGCCGGCTTCGAGCGGATCACGGTGGATATGGGCGTATACAAGCGCATCTATGCCGAGATCGACGAGTTATTCAACCCAACGCCGATCTTTACGATCGCAGCGTACAAATAAATGTTTTTTCTTTCCTTTGAATCCCACAAAAAGTGAGGCGTGACCATGAAAAACTACGCAGTCAGGCGTCTGCTGCAGCTGATCCCGATCCTGCTTGCGATCACCTTCCTGTCCTACGGCATGATGCGCATCGCAGGCAGCGATGTAATCGAACAGAAAATGGAAAACACCGGAGAAACGGTATCCCAGGAGATGATCGACGCCGCCAGAGAGGAGCTGGGTCTGGACAAGCCCTTTGTCGTCCAGTATTTCTCCTGGCTCGGCAATCTGCTCCGGGGAGACATGGGTACCTCCTATGTCTCAAATATGCCGGTCTTTTCCACCTTCGTATCAAAGCTGCCGGCCACGCTGCTGCTGACGGTCGTCTCCATTCTGCTGACGGTGGTGATCTCGATCCCGCTTGGGATCTGGGCTGCCGTCAAGCAAAACAAGGCGACTGACTATGTGATCCGTACGGCCAGCTTCATCGGAAATTCCCTGCCGAACTTCTTCGTCTCCCTGCTGCTGATGTACCTGTTTGCCATCCGACTGGGCTGGTTTCCGGTCATCTCCAAGGGCATCAGCCTCCAGAGCGTGGCGCTGCCGGCCTTTACGCTGGCCATCGCCATGTCCGCCAAGTATCTGCGGCAGGTGCGGGCGACTGTTCTTGACGAGCTGAGCAAGGACTATGTCCTTGGCGCCAAGGCCCGCGGTGTGCCCTTCTCCACCACCATGATGAAGAGCGTCATGAAGGCATCCCTTGTGACGATTATCACGCTGCTGACTCTTTCCATCGGCTCGCTGCTGGGCGGCACCGCCATTGTTGAGTCCATCTTCATGTGGGACGGCGTGGGAAAGATGGCGGTAGACGCCATCAACATGCGCGACTATCCGATTATCCAGGCCTACGTCATGTGGATGGCCATCATCTATGTGGTGGTCAACCTCATCACCGACCTGAGCTATCGCTATCTCGATCCGCGGATCAGACTGGGAGGGATTGAACAATGAGCGAAGCCGCCACGGTCCGGATTCAGAAAATCAAAAAGAACACCATCAAAGGCAGACTGATCTTCTCCCTGGTCCTGGTTGCGATCCTGCTGCTCATCACGGTCTTTGCGGACAATATCGTCCCCTACGATCCCTATGTGCAGGATTTGAGCCAATCCCGGCAGGCCCCGTCAGCGGCGCACTGGATGGGCACCGATCAATACGGACGCGATGTGTTCTCCCGCATCGTTGTCGGCGCGCAGACCAGCATCTTCTCTACGCTGGCACTGGTGGGCGTAATCTCCGTGTTCGGCACCATCGTGGGAACGCTCTGCGGCTATTACGGCGGTGCGCTCGATTCCGTCGTGATGCGTATTTCGGATGTGTGTCTGGCCTTCCCCGGCCTGGTCTTTGCCCTGGCGATCGCGGCGCTGCTTGGCGGCGGCGTTAGCAACGCAGTCATCGCGCTGGCGGTCATCAGCTGGCCAAAATACGCCCGTGTGGCGCGAAGCCAGACCCTGGCACTGGAAAACAGCCCATTCGTCTCGGCGGCGCGGCTCTCCGGCAGCACGTCCCTGCAGATGATCCTCCGGCATATCCTGCCAAATATCCTGGGTCCCATCCTGGTGACGGCCATGCTGGACATCGGCACGATGATGATGGAGCTGGCCGGACTGAGCTTCCTGGGCCTCGGTGCGCAGCCGCCCACGGCCGAGTGGGGCAACATGATGTCCGGCGGCCGGAGCATGCTGCAGACCTATCCCTGGCTGGTGCTCTCGCCCGGGTTTGCCATCTTCCTGACCGTTGTGATCTTCAACCTTCTGGGCGACACGGTGCGCGATTATATGGACCCCAAGAACTCCCGCGCCCGCTGATTTGTGATCTATTTTTTCGAATAGATAAAATGAAGAAAGGAAACAGAAAAACATGAAAAAGATTCTGGCACTGGTCCTTGCTGTGTGCATGGTCCTTGCGCTGGCTGCCTGCGGAAACGGCTCCAATGCTCCCGCTCCCTCCGACGCAAAAAAGACCTTCGTCTTTGGTGACACCACCTTCAATGCTGAGAACGAGGAACCTGACATCAATCCCCATAACGCCTATTCCGGATGGGCCTGCATCCGTTACGGTATCGGCGAAACCCTGATGAAGATCGCAGACGACGGCACCCTCCAGCCTTGGCTGGCGAAGAGCGCTGTCAACGTGAATGAGACCACCTGGGAGATCGTGATCAAGGACAACATCTGCTTCTCCAACGGCAAGAAGGTCGACGCGGCAGCCGTCAAGGCTTGCTTCGAGCACCTGGTCGAGGCCCACGAGCGCGCCGCCGACAACCTGAAGATCGCCTCCATGGAGGCCGACGGTCAGAAGCTGACCATCGTCACTTCCGAGCCCAACCCCATTCTGATGAACTACCTCTCCGAGGGCTACGGCTGCATCATCGACATGGAAGTCGGTATCCCCGAGGACGGCTGTGTGGTCGGAACCGGCCCCTATGTGGCCACCGAGGTCGTGACTGACGACCACGTGAACCTGGTCAAGAACGTCAACTACTGGGACGGCGAGGTCCATATCGACGAGATCACCGTCCGCACTATCTCCGACGGTGACACCCTGGCCCTGGCACTCCAGTCCGGCGAGATCAACGCCGCTTACGGCATGGCGTATGCCAGCTATCCTATCTTTGAGAACGACAACTACACCTTCTCCAGCATCCAGACCAGCCGCTGCTTCTGGGGTATGGTGAACCTCCATAAGGAGAACCCCGGTTATGCGATCATGAGCGATCCCGCCGTGCGTCAGGCGATCGCCATGGGCATCAACAAGCAGGGCTTCGTCGATGTGCTGCTCAACGGCTACGGCTATACGGCCACCGGCGCCTTCCCGGACAGCTTTGACTTCGGACAAGGTATCAACACGGTCTCCTATAATCCCGAGCAGGCCAAGGCCGTTCTGGAGAAGGCCGGCTGGGTCGATACCGACGGCGACGGCATCCGCGAGAAGGACGGCGTCAAACTGAGTATCCGCTGGCTGACCTACCCCAGCCGTCAGGAGCTGCCTCTGCTGGCCGAGTCCGCGCAGGCGACCCTCAAGAAGATCGGCATTGACGTGCAGATCAACAGCACCAAGGATCACAACAACATCCGCAAGGATGCCACGGCTTGGGATATCTGGGTCAGCGCCAACGTAAATGCCGGCCTGGGCGACCCCCAGAACTTCTTCGACACCTATTGTCTGGATAACTCCATCAAGAACTCCGGCGGCCACCACAGCGACAGACTGGAGGAACTGGCCGTGCAGCTGCGCGGTACCTTTGATCCTGCCAAGCGCGCCAAAATCGCGGTCGAGATGCAGCAGGAGCTTCTGGATGATAATTCCTATTTCTTCTGCTCTTTCCTGCGCATGAGCATGATCATGCAGTCCAATGTCACCGGTCTCGAGGCGCACACCTGCGACTTCTACGAGCTGACCGCCGACCTGGACATCAAGTAATCGTTTTCCCTATGCAAGGGGCGGATATCTCCGCCCCTTGCACCAAGCCTTTTGGCCACGGGCTCAGGACAGAAACGCTTCTGTTTTGAGCCGATGCTCAAGAGATCACAGAAATTGAGGTCATACTATGGCAGTATTATTGGATTATCAACACGTGGAGATTTCCTTTAACGGAAACGCTGTGGTCCACGATGTGAGCTTTCATCTCCATCCTGGCGAGATTCTTGGCCTGGTGGGGGAGTCCGGCTCTGGCAAAACCACGCTGCTCAAGGCCGCCATGGGCCTGCTGGGCAGCAGCGGCATGGTCACGAAAGGTGATATCTGGTTTGAAGGGAAAAACCTTCCGGACCTGCCACCCAAAGAGATGCGCAAGATCTGCGGAGAGAAGATCGGTATGATCTTCCAGGACTGCGGCGCGTCCATGAGCCCGATACGCACCATCGGCGAGCAGATCGTGGAGAGCCTGTCGGCCCACCACAAGGTGGATGTGCGTGATGCCAAGGCGACCGCCATGGAGCTCTTTGACAAGCTGCGCTTCAAGGACGGCGAGCGGGTCTGGAACAGCTATCCCTTTGAGCTCTCCGGCGGTATGAACCAGCGCGCGGGTATCGCCATCGCCATGCTGATGAATCCGGTTGTGCTCATGGCGGACGAACCGACCTCCGCCCTGGATGTGGCTGTGCAGCGGCAAGTCGTGGAGGAGATGCTGCATGTCCGCGAGGTGTTCGGAACTGCCATCATCATCGTGACCCATGATATCGGCGTGGTCTCCGCCATGGCGGACAGCATTCTTGTGCTGCAAGACGGCAACGTGATGGAGTACGGCAAGGCGAAGGATGTGCTGAATAATCCCCAGAACGACTATACCAAGAAACTGCTCAGCGCAGTTCCCAGATTGCGGAGGTAGTCAATGGAACCGATCCTGAGGGTCAAAGACCTTTCCAAGTCGTTTTCCCGCGCGGGGAAGAACGAATTTTTCGCTGTGGATCATGTGAGCTTTGATGTGATGCCCGGCGAGATCCTGGGCATCGTGGGCGAATCCGGTTCCGGTAAGTCCACTATTGCAAAGCTCATCACCCGGCAGATCGACGCCACCACCGGCACCATTGAGATTGACGGTCAGGATATCACCAAGCTGACCGGGCGGCAACTGATCCCGGTTTATGCCAAGATCCAGATGGTTTTCCAGACGCCGACCGGCTCCTTCGATCCCCGGCGCACGCTGGGCGACGGTATCTGCGAGAGTCTGCGGAATAAGGGTGTCTCCAAGGCCGAGCGGGAAGCCAAGGCTCGTGGCTTGCTGGAGCAGTGCGGCCTGCCGGGAGGATTCCTGGAGCGCTATCCGCACCAGGTCTCCGGCGGTCAGTGCCAGCGCGCCGCCATTGCCAGGGCGCTGATGTGCGACCCGCAGATACTCATTTTTGACGAGGCCACCTCCGCGCTGGACGTGACGGTGCAAAAGCAGATCATCGAGCTTCTGCAGCTGCTGCAGAAGGAGAAAAGCCTGGCCTATCTCTTCATCTGCCACAACCTGGCTCTGGTGCAGCAGTTCTGCGACAAGGTCATCGTCCTCTATGACGGGAAGATCGTAGAGCATGGCCTTCCCGACGAGGTCATTCTGCATCCACAGTCGGAGTACGCCAAAAGACTTGTGGATGCCATTTTCTGAGAAACGGAGCTTTTTTTCATTTTTATCCCCCAGGGGGGCTTACGCACATCAAAGTTTTCTGTTATGCTCTATACAGATCAGATGCTTTACTGACCGCCTGGATTTCTCTCAATCCGTGTGCCTCTACACCCCTCCGGCACAGGGCGGTCAAAAAAATCTCCCTTATCATATTACAGCCCTCCGAGATGGTCCCTCGGAGGGCTGTAATCGTTTAGTTGCTATGTACTGATAATGCTTGCTCATGGCGGTAGTAGGTAGAATAACTGATTCCTTGCTTCCGGCACCATTCCTTTACCGGAACACCTGAATTGCGGCACACCACAATGCGCTGCTTCCACCGTTTTTGGCTTATAGCCCGCTTCATCTGACTCACTCCCATGGCTACGACTCCTCCTTGAGACTTTTCAGGATTTCCTGATAGTTACCAAGAATTCTCGGTAATTCTTGATACCCTTATTATCTCACAGGCGCCGTTGCTTTCACAGGACGTCATTTATTATGCGCTTACGTTATCATTTATGAAATTTCCGCATAAAACGAAAGCGTGCGGAAACTTAACATCCCTTGCCCATAATTGTGGATTGTTACGGTTTGACTTAGATTTTGATGAAACATTCAAATGCTCTTTGTTTATTCGGCAAAATTCTCTTGAATTAGCAAAATGTTTTTGCTATAATTAGCGTATCGAAGGGTGGTGTTAGCTTGTTAATCGAAGAACTGATTGAATTAGCAAACAAAATATGCAAACAGAAAGCCGAAGAGCAAACAATAGAACTGAAATCCGCACAGACGGGTTGCCCTAAGAGGCTGTACGATACGCTGTCGAGTTTTTCCAACCAAGACAGTGGCGGTATCCTTGTATTCGGTATTGATGAGGATGCTGCCTTTCAGGTCGTCGGCGTATATGATCCGCAGGATCTGCAGAAGAAAATAACGGAACAGTGCTTACAGATGGAGCCTCCGGTTCGTGCCGTATTCACCCTGGCAGAATATCAGGGGAAAACGATTTGCGCTGCGGAAATCCCGGCAATCGACATTGCGGAGCGTCCTTGCTACTATCGTGGTGCAGGGCGTACCAAGGGTTCCTACATTCGTGTCGGAGATGCGGATTTGCCGATGACAGACTACGAGCTATACAGCTATAAAGCGTTCCGTAAGCATTTGCATGATGACGAGCGACCCGTTGAACGGGCGACGCTGCAACTGCTGGACACAGAAAAGATCCACAGCTATATTGAAAAAATGCGTGTAGACCGACCCGGGTTTTCCAGACTGACACAGGAGCAAGCCATGGAGATGCTGAACATTACAAGAAACGGTGTTCCAACCTTGGCAGCAGTTCTGAATTTTTGCCTTTACCCACAGGGATTCTTCCCGCAGCTTGGCATTACGGCAATTGTTGTGCCTGGCACGGAAATCGGCGATGTAGATCAGGATTCCGCACGGTTTATCGACAACAAGCGAATCAGCGGAACCATTACGGAAATGGTGGAGGAAGCACTGAATTTCTGCCGTCGGAATATGAAGGTCAAAACCATTATCAGCAAAGAAACCGGCGCCCGCACGGATAAAACGGAGTATCCCGTAGATGCCCTCCGCGAAGCAATCCTCAATGCCGTTATTCACCGCGACTATAGCATTCATACGGAGGGAACACCGGTTCAAATTGACTTTTTCACGAACCGTGTCGAAATTCACAGCCCCGGAAGCTTGTATGGCCGGATGAGCATCGAACAGCTGGGTATTGCGAAACCGGATCTTCGGAATCCTGCGCTGGCCGTCATGGCAGAAACGCTGACCGCAGCAGAACATCGTTACTCGGGAATTCCCACTATGCGTAATGCGATGAAGGAATATGGCTTACCGGAACCGAAATTTGAAAACCGCAGAAACGAGTTCGTGGTAACACTTTATAATAAAGCGGAAGTGGAGAAAGAAGCAGTAAATACCGAACCTGCCGGAGATCTGTTGGCGTTTTGTCATGAGCCGAAAACACGGCAGGAGATTGCGGCATTTTTGGGCGTGAAAACCGTGTTTTATGCGATGCAGCATTATGTTCAGCCCCTGCTCGCTGCTGAAAAGCTTGCAATGACCATACCGGAGAAGCCCAAAAGCAGAAATCAAAAGTATTATACGGTTCGATAGGCAGACTTGATGTTGTCCTTTCTGTCCTCATTGTCCCGGTGCATCAAAGCGAAACCCATAAAACAATGCACCATGCCTTCAAAACATGGTGCATTGTATCCACGAACAGTAGATTTGCCAAATCAAAAAATCCCGCAGTCCTTGCGACTGCGGGATTTTTTCTATATTCAGGGGCTTGACTTTTGAATTTTTCTGCTGTAAACTGTACCTGTCAGTCAGACTGACACATACATAGGGAGGGACAGCATTTGCCGCACGAGGAGCTGAGAGAAAAAAACATCAGGCTCGTAATCGAGAACGCCCTTGATAGTTTTTTGGAAAACGGAATAGAGAAAACCAAGGTCGCCGACATTGCACGCCGCTCCGGACTCACGGAGCGCTCGGTTTTTCGGTATTTTGAGACCAAGGCCGATCTTGTTTTGGCTGCGTCGCTGCTGTATTGGAACAGGATACTTGCGCTTATCGACCGTATGTCGCATGAAAATTCCGACGGCGGCACGACCGGTCTTGAGGACGCGGCAAACGTGCTCTTGTGCTACTCGATGCTGTATCACCTCGACCCCAAGGGCATGCGCTTCACACTCGATGCGGAGCTGACCCTACAGGCAGCAGGTAGGCTGCACGAGATAAAAAACCAGCCGCCCGAGCCGTTTGAGACCTCCGGAGGCCCCATGGCGAAGGCCATCCGCAAGGGTCTTGCCGACGGCTCGATAAGCCCCGAGGTGGACGTGAAGGAGATATACTACAACTCCTACGACGCAATTCTGGGCATAATGCAGCGCCTTTCCATAGGCGGCAGCCCCAGTGCGAGAGAGCTTGATTACGACAGCAGGATGCTCCATCTCAGCGAGATGTTCGTTAAAGCGCTCAGCGGAAATTAACAGGCGAATTTCACATCCCGAGAGATCGGGATTTGTGTATGCCCGCTTTTGTCAGTATTGCTGACACATACGGGTAAATATAAAAATCAAACAGGAAGAAGGGCCGCAATGAAAGAACTGAAGCATTTGATTTACTTTGAGAGCCTGCTGGAGGACACGAACAACGAGCTTATCCGCAAGGCAGAGTCGGAGGGGGACCTGGCGCTCGGTTACACCTGCTTTCACGCACCGGAGGTGCTCATGAACTTGGGCAATTGCTTCTCCGTCCGGCTTCGTGCACCGCACACCAACTCCATGGAGCTTGCAACCTACTACATGGCCAACAACAGCTGCGAGTTCGCCCGTGCGCTTTTGGAGCGTGCGCTTGAGGGCAGCTTCGCATTTCTCCACGCCATGATAGGCGTTGATGTCTGCGAGGCGAATAACTGCGCCATCGAGAACATGGAGATCATGCATGCGCATGGCGAGGACAAGGACAAATTCTTCTACTGCAATCTGGACATTCCTTATTCCGACGATGAGGACTGCGTCGAGCACATCCGCGAGCAGGTCTCCAGAAAGATCTTGAAGCCCCTGCGCGAAAACTACGGCATCGACACCTCGGACGACGCCATCCGCACCGCCGTGAGCGAGCACAACGAGGTCTGCCGCATCCTCACCGAGATAGGCGAGCTGCGCAAGCTGGATATCCCGCCCATCACCGGCTATGAGTACGCCGTTTTGGTCTTGGTCAGCTACACCTGCCCCAAGAGACTTATCCTTCCCTACCTGCGTGAGACGCTTGAGGAGATAAAAAACCGCAAGACCGACGCCAAGAAGGACTACCGCGTCCGAGTTGTCGTTGTCGGCTCGGAGATCGACGATCCCCAGCTCATCAAGCTCATCGAGGGCTGCGGCGCACTGGTGGTCGCCGACCGCTACTGCTACGGCTCCTTCCCCGGCAGACAGGAAATTATCCTCTCCGACACCGAGGACGCACTCACGCAGGTCTGCCGCTGGTATCTGCAAAACACGGAGTGCCCGCGTCAGAGCGCACTGCACCGTGTCAAGTACCGCAACGACCATGTTGCGCAGCTTGTTAAGGACTTTAACGCCGACGGCGCAATTTACGAGCAGATGAAGTTCTGCACCTACTGGTCGTATGAGCGCGTCATCGCAAGTCAGGTAATGCCCCGCGACTACGGCATCCATATACTCTCCATCGACCGCCCCTACATTTCCGGTCAGAGCGGACAGCTTCGCACGAGAGTGCAGGCATTCGTGGAAAGCCTTGAAATAAAGAAGCTCAGGACAGCTCAGAAGGAGGAAAACTGACATGGCATACAATCCCAAAACCGGCAAAGGCTTGGGCAGATATTACGATGCCGAGCACCGTGCTTTCCGCGCCCGTGAATGGAGAGGCTTTAAGGACACCTTTTACGATTTCTTTCGATGGCTATATCTCTACGGCTTTATGGCCGTAAAGCTGGGCTGCCACCCCATACTCATGGTCAAATCCATGCTGCGCTACCGCTGGATGGTCTCCTACCTCACTGCGGCGCATATGGTAGACCGCCACACCATGGGTCTGCGCGGCAAGGAGCTGCACTATGCCCACAACCAGTTCTTCTCCGTCCTGCACAACTCCGTCATCGGCGTTCGTGACATCATCGTGCGCGACGAAAACCTGCGCCCGAACAGCAAGCGTGCGGCAAAGCTGCGCGAGAACACCGTCATGTTCGACGAGATGACCCCGCACCTTATCATGATGGGCTTCCCCACCGTCAAGTGGATAGACATCGCCATGTTCGCCGTCGGTCTGCCGTCGGAGGTCGACCAGAACTCAAGTATGTTCTACATCGACGCCATGGAGCACCTCGGTCTGCCGGCAGATGTCTGCCCCGAGCCCGCCTCCGAGTGCGGCGTCGCCGTTGTTGACGATTATCCCCGTGTCGGCAAGTGCTACTTCACCGGCACCATGCCCTGCGACGGCGCGATCTCGCAGACGAATATCCTCACCCGCCACTTCAAGGATCTGCCCTCGTTCCAGATAACTCCCCCGCAGAGAATAAACGAGCCCGAGGTACAGACCTATGCGATCAAGAACCTCAAAAAGGGCATCGAATTCCTCGAGCAGCAGTTCGGCGTGAAGTGGGACTGGGACGCATTTTGGAAAAATGCAGAGATGTACAACGAAAGCTCCCGCTGCATGGTCGAAAAGTGGGACGTCAACTGCACCGACTATCCCCAGGTCTGCGGCGCTGCACTTGCGCTCCAGCGCGAGTATGAGTTCCAGGCAGCCGCTTGCATGGACGAGTTCATGCTCAAGACCGACCGCAAGGTCACCAAGATGATGCTCAAGGGCTACGAAAAGGACAAGGCCGCAAACGCACCCAAGCCCAAGTACCGCTGCCTCGTCTGGGCGTGCCCTGCGCACTACTACACCAACTTCACCTATTGGACTCAGCACTGCTGGGGCGTCACCTGCGTAAACGACATGGAGGCAATGCTCAGCTACCTGCCCATCAGCACCGACAACAAGGATCAGGCGCTTGCCGACCTCGTTCGCTGCTATGAGAGAATGATGATGCGCTCCCACACCAACGGCGGTTATGTAAACCTGCTCGACGAGTGCTGGAAGATGTGCGAGAAATTTAACGTCAACATCGTCATCATGTATGACCACGTTTCCTGCAAGAATGTCGGCGGTCTGCACGGTCTGTTCGAGGATCAGGCACGCGAGCGCGGCATTCACCTCATCTGGATACCCCACGATGTTATGGACCCGCGCACCGTATCCCGCCGCGAGATGCGCGAGGCGTTCAATCAGTACATGAAAACCGTCCTGTGCGAGGAGCCCCTCGACCCGACGCTGCTCGATTACGAAGACAATCTCAGCTGGTAATTAAGGAGGAAATAAAAATGGCTTGGTACTGGATAGTTCTGATAGTTCTCTTCACTCTGTTCTGTCTGCTGTTTTTGGCATACATGACCAATGCGGACATGAAGCTCATCGAAAAAATATACAACGCCCTTATTAAATACCACGACAGCAAGAACGTCGAGGAAAAGATCTGATCCGATCCTCGAAACAGCATAAAGCACCATAACGAAAAGAGCAGGCTCCGGCCTGCTCTTTTCAGCCTGTAGACAGGTCCCCATAGTAAGTGTGAAAACACTGGCTATGGGGAGTTAATTATGTTAAGAAAGCTTTATATACGCATTTCTTTCTTGTAATTGCGCTACGCAGAAAGTATACTTGTGCTAAGAGGTGATATTATGATTACAGCGCAGGAAGCGTTAGACAGGCTCATGGAGGGCAACAAAAAATATCTCGGCGCCGAGACGGGTTGCGGGGATATATCGCTTGCAAGCCGGATTCGGACATGCTCCGAGGGGCAGTCGCCGTATGCGATAATCATTGCGTGCTCGGACTCCCGTGTCATTCCCGAGAGCATCTTTTCCGCCGGTATCGGCGAGCTGTTCGTTATAAGAGTTGCGGGCAATGTGATAGACAACCACCAGCTCGGCAGCATCGAGTACGCCGCCGAACACCTCGGCTGCAAGCTCATCATGGTGCTCGGGCACGACCGCTGCGGAGCGGTCGATGCGGCGATAAACCACGACCCCGACGGCTACATCAAGTTCATCACCGATGAGATACGCATCGCCATCGGCGACGAGACCGACGACTACGCCGCCTGCTGTTTAAATGTCAAGCACAGCATCGAAATGATAGAAAGCAGCATCGAGATACGCCAAGAGGAGACCCACGGCCTCAAGGTCGTCGGAGCACTCTACCACCTGTCCGACGGCAGCGTGGAAATACTTTGATACGATACAACGCCACACCCCCTGTCGCTATCCAAAGTGACAGGGGGTTCGTGTTTAGGCGAGGATTCGATGCACAAAATCTATGGACAGATTGGAGCTTGCAGATGCTTGTTGCTGTTATATCTTGACCTTTTTGCGGTTATACTCTATAATGAAAGCGCAAGGTCGTTAAAAAAATAACTATTCTTGCAGACACTACATCTTAAACGAACATTTCATTAAGGAGGCTGTTTTATGGATCGCAAAATCAGAGTTGTTCAGTACGGTGCGGGCAAGATGAGCCGCTATCTCATGCGCTATGTTATCGAGCATGACGGCGAGCTGGTGGGCGCATTCTGCCGCAACAAAGGCCACATCGGCAAGGATGTGGCGGAGATAATCGGCGACGGCTTCCCGCATGTCGGCGTAACGGTCGAAAGCTCCGCCGATGCCGACAGGCGCATAGGCGAGCTCAAGCCCGATGTGTGCATCATCGCAACACGCAGCACCGTTGCCGAGCTTGAGGACATTTTCACCATCTGCGCAAAACACGGCGTGAACGCCATCACCACCTGCGAGGAGGCGCTGTATCCGTGGAACTCCTCGCCCGCACTCACCGCAAAGCTCGACAAGCTTGCCAAAGAGGGCGGCTGCACGCTCACGGGCGTGGGCTACTGCGACCTGTACTGGGGCACGATGGTCACGAACCTCGCCGGTTCCTCGCACAAGATCACCAAGATCGAGGGCAGCAGCTGGTATAATGTCGAGGACTACGGCGTGGCGCTTGCCGAGGGTCACGGCGCAGGACTGAGTATCGACGAGTTTAACAGGACCATCGGCTGCTACAACGACACCCCGTCGGACGAGATGAAGGAGCTTGTCGAGAGCGGCAGGTATGTCCCGTCATACATGTGGAACCAGAACGGCTGGCTTTGCAGCAAGATGGGGCTGCATGTCACCTCGCAGACGCAAAAATGCATCCCCTGCGTCGACAAGGAGGACTTAAAGTCCGAGACGCTGGGCATGGTCGTCAAGGCCGGTGATGCGACCGGTATGCGTGCCATCGTCACGACCGAGACCAAGGAGGGCATCACCCTCGTGACCGAGTGCGTGGGCAAGATATACAATCCCGAGGAGACGGACAAGAATGTGTGGACGCTGCACGGCGAGCCGGACACGACCTGCATCGTCAACGAGCCTGCAACGGTGGAGCTGACATGCGCAACGCTCGTGAACCGCATCCCGCAGCTGATAGACGCCCCCGCAGGCTATGTCACCACCGACCAATTCCCGTACAACGAGTACATGGTGCATCCGATGAACACCTATGTGAAAACGAAGTAATTTGATATAACAAAAGGCACACCGCTTGGTGTGCCTTTTTGCTTTTTACTTATTCACAAACGCTACTGCGTCGTGGCTGCCGACGGCGCAGAAGATCGAGTGCTCGACATAGGCTCGGAGGGTCGGGATGAGGGAGCGGAGGTCTGCGGCGGAGGTGTCGAGTATCTCGTGGCGCAGCTTGGCGATAAACTCGGGCGTCGTGCCACGCAAATAGCGGCGGCAGCTCAATTCACACTGTACGGCGGGGTCGAGCAGGGGGTCTGTTGTGTTCACCGTGCCGATGATGATATCGTCAAGCGGCATGTCCTCGGAGAGCATCTCACCCAGCACATCGGGCAGCGCCGCAAATGCGTCGGCGGAGCTCATGAGATTCGGGTCACGGTACGAGTAGCAGAAAATGTCGCCGTTCGAGCGGACGCTCATGCCCGTGCCGTAAGCGCCGCCCTGCACACGCACGGCGTTCCACAGGTAGCCGTAGGTCATGAGGGACGACAAAACCGGCCATGCGCCGCTGAATTTTCCGCCGAAGGTGTTGAGATTTCCGCCCAGTGCGCTGAAGCCGACATCGGCGGGTATCTCGACGGTGCAGTCGGTCTTTACGCCCTCGGGCGCAGCGGCAGCTTTGCCTATCTCGCTTTCCGGCAGAGCCTTTACAAAGCTCTCTATCGCCGAAACAGACGGCTCGCCGCCGAAGCCGACAAACAGCCTGTTTGCGGTAAAGGCACGGTGCGCAAGCCCGCAGAGCCTTTCGCCGAGCGCTTCGGCGTGCCCGGAGAAGCTCGCTGCAAGGTCTGCAAACCAGCGGGCGAAGCTCTCACCCTCAAGCGCTTCACGCAGTGCGGCCTCGGCCGAGAAGCCGGACAGCGCCTTTATCATTGCAAAGCTGTGACCGTTTCCGATGAGCGACTGCTTGATGAAATAATCGCTCTGCATAACTATTTCGCCTATCTTGTCGGTCTCGCTCCAGCAGGTGTGCAGCAGAAGCTCGCTCAGCAGCTCCATGGCCGCCTGTGCGTTTTCACGCAGGGTGCTTGCCGAAACGAGAAGATACGGCTTGCCGCTGTCAAGCTCACCCTCGTGCGAGATGATATCGACCTTTGCGGCGATGCCGCCGAGCGTGGACTTTATCTTGTTCTGAAGCTCAAGCGCCGTGAGGTTTTCCGTGCGCAGGTCGCCGAGACAGCTTGTGAGCAGGTTCAAAAGCCGAAGCTCCTCGGTCGTGAAGTCGGACACATCAAAGTACAGGTTAAGATACACGATGCCGTCCGAGTTTACCTCCACGCTCAGCGCCGGTCTGCCTGCGATATCAACGGTCGCAGTCTTTATCGGCTCAACATCACGGGGAACATCGCCAAGCTCCAGAACCGGCAGGGTCGAGAGGGCCTCCTCGTCATCCTGACTTTGCTGCCAGAGCTGCATTTTTTGGGTGGCGTTCATCATTTCCCGACGCTTTTCGTCGTTCCATGCGGCAGCTGCCGCCTCGCACCTTGCCTTTTCACGCTGAGCGTCGTCAAATAGCTTTGTTTTGGACGGCAGAGCGTAGACATAGCACTTATCGTCGGGGTCTGCGAGCATTTCGAGCATGAGCGCTTCAAAATAGCCGGTGTCGAGCTTATTGCGCAGTGCGTCAAAGACCTTGGCGTTATCGATGTGCAGCAGCGGGTCGCCGCCGTAAAGCCAGCCGTCGAGCGCCTTTATCGCAAGCTCCACGCCATACGGCTCGGTGACCTCACGGCAGTTGAAGGCAAAGCGCTCGATGCAGGCGTGCAGTGCGCTGCGGTCAAGGCCGTTTTCGGCAACACGGCGCACGGTCTCGGGCACAAAGGAGCGAATTTCGTCAAACTTATCGGCGGTGGTATTGAGCACCACGAGCGCCGCCGACGGCTGATAAATGCCGTCGTTTATCTCAAGGGCGACATCCTGCGCAAGGCCGTTTTCCAAAAACGCACGCTTGAGAGGCGCTTCGTTAGAGCCGGTGAGACAGTCTGCGATTATCTTCGCCGCATAGAGCTTTTCAATTTCGTCAAAGCGGCACAGGAGCTTACCCATGACCATGTGTGCACGCATCTCCTCGCCCTCGGTGGGCTCGAAGGAAACGGTCGCCGTGCCGGTGACGGGCCTTTGCTCAGAAAAGTCAAAGTCCGGCTCAAGGTAGTCGTAGTGAGAGAGATATTCTGCGTCTATGTACTCCAGAACGCCGTCTATATCCATGTGTCCGTCAAGGAAGAAGCGGGCGTTTGACGGGTGGTAGAAGCGCTTGTGCGTTGCGATAAACTGCTCATAGCTTAGGTCTGTTATGCTCTCGGGTCTGCCGCCGGAGGAGAAACCGTAGCAGGTGTCCGGATACATGAGCCTGTCGCAGGCATCGCCCATGATGCGCTCGACATCGGCGTATGCGCCCTTCATCTCGCTGAACACGACGCCGTTGTAGCTGACGCTGCCGTCCTCATCAAACTCGTAATGCCAGCCCTCCTGCATGAATATCTCGGGCATGGAGTAGATGCTCGGACGGAACACCGCATCGAGATACACGCTCATGAGGTTGAAAAGATCCTGCTCATTGCGGCTCGAGACCGGAAACATGGTCTTGTCGCCGAAGGTGTAGGCGTTCAAAAAGGTCTGCATGGAGCTTTGCAGAAGTGACACGAACGGCTCCTTTACGGGGAATTTGTCCGAGCCGTTTAACACGCTGTGCTCAAGAATGTGGAAAACGCCGGTGTCGTTTTCGGGAAGGGTCTTGAAGGAGACGGCAAAGGTCTTGTTGAGGTCGGCTCTGTCAAAGTACAACAGTCGGGCGCCGCACTTTTTGTGCCGCAGGGTGTAGAGCGTTGCCTTTTTCGCCTCGACATACTGCCTTTTTTCAAGCTCGAAGCCGGAGGTCACGCCGCCGAGCTCCAAGTCGCATAGTTTCGTTTTTTCGGTTATCATTTTTTCTCGCCTTTCATAACGCAGCCCTTCTGTGGTTGTGCTGCGCCCTCATTTTAGCGCATCGTCAGACAAAAAACAACAGGATTCGACCTTAGCGATATGAACAAAAATTGCGAAAACGGGGACAAAAGGGAGACCCCGCAGCATTTTGCCACGGGGTCTGTGTTTATCTTGTAAGAATTTTCACGGCGGCACGGGCAGCCGAGGCTGCGTCCGGCGTGTAGATATCTGCGCCTATCTCGTCGCAGAAGCTCTGGCTGATGGGCGCTCCGCCGACCATGATGGTCGTCGTGTCACGGATGCCGACCTGTTTTGCAAGCTCCACTATCTGCCGCATCTCCTGCATCGTCGTCGTGAGCAGTGACGAGCATGCGATAATGTCGCAGTCGTGCTCCTTGGCTGTCTCGATGAACCTCTCCGGCGGTACATCGGCCCCGAGATCGTACACCTCGATGCCGCTGCCTTCGAACATTATCTTGACGAGATTCTTGCCGATATCGTGCAGGTCGCCGAGCACCGTGCCGATGCAGGCGGAGCCAATGGAGCGGCTGCTTCCGTCCTCGCTCACCATGTGCGGCTTGAGTACGGCGGTGGCGGCGGCCATGCACCGTGCGGCGATGAGCATTTCGGGTACAAACGCACGGTTTGCCGAGAAATCCTCGCCCAATTCGTTCATGCCGACGATGAGTCCGCCCGAGAGAATGTCCTGAGCGTCCACGCCGTCATTAAGCGCCTCGTCTATGAGCGCCAGCAGCTTTTTCTGCTGACCACGCTTAATTGCGGCTGCTATCTTCGTGAGGATATCGCCCTCGGCCTCCTCGGTTTTGGTTTCGACTGCGGCAGCCGTGCTCACGCCGTCGAGCCTGCGGCGGGGGATATCGGGCAGGTCGAAATGCGGCATATGCAGCTTTGCGTTGTAGTCGTCTATCGCACGGTCGATGTACTGATCTATATGCGGGTACACGGCGCCGGGCAAGCCGTAGGTGATAGACGGAATAAAGTGCCCGCTCGGGCAGCAGTCACGCAGCGTTTTCTCGGCGTAGGCGGTTATCTCCTCGGGCGTGGCATCGGCTCTGTCGATGGCGGCGCCCATGCCGCCCATTAAAACGAGCCTGCCCCTGAGATGCTTCTGCAATGCGGGGATGTTATTCTCCGGCAGCGTGCCCTGCCAGACCTGAATACCGATCTCGGCCATATCATCGACGATGTCGGCAAGGTATGCGTCGCCGTGGTGGACGGCGATGCAGCCACGGGAGCGAATGTAGCCGTAGAAGCGGCGGTACGGCTCCTTGAAGAACTCACGCCACATATCCGGCTTCATAAAAAGTGCGGTCTTTGTGCCCCAGTCGTCGTGCGAGAAGATGACATCCGGCTGGAGATTGTCGATGAGAAGCTGCACATATTTAAGGCGGTACTGCGTGATGTACTCTATAAGCTCGTGCATCTCGTCGGGGTGCTCGTACAGCGCCGTGAGCGTGTTTTCAAAGCCCATGAGGAAGTGGCACTGCTCGAAAATGCCCGTACCCATGAAGCCCGCAACAAGCTGCTTATCGCCTGCGGCGGCTCGAGCCTTGGCTCGGCACTCCGCCCAGCCCTCGGTGCAGTTTGCGGCGATATCGGGGGCGTGGACAAATTCACGCCAGCGGGTGATATCCGGACAGACGGTGAGCCCGTCGCCGTGCAGCGGCGTTGCGCCCGGAGCATCCTCCGGGAAGCTTATGGTCGTACCCCAGCGATCCTTTGACACCGAGCCGCGCTTGCGGTTGCCTCGCAGATAGGTGTTTATCGGGTCGTACAGGCACATGTGCAGCGCCTCATACTGCTTTAATATCCTTTCGGGCTTGCCGTCGGGCTTCAGTAATTCAAGAAAAATTTCCTTTGCAGTCTGCATGTCAGTCACTCCTTAGTAGAACGCAGGATGTGTATGTCATGGTGAGCTTGCCGTAATTATACTCAAGCCCCGAGCGGCGGCAAATGTCGCTGACCCAAAGGCCGTAGGCCTCCATGGACGGAAGACGCTTTTTCGGGAAGCGGCAGGGCTTCATGGGATAGGTGCATTTTGCGCAAACGGTGCAGGTGCCGGCCGTCAGTGCAAGGCAGTCGGGGTAGAGCATCCTCGCCTGACGGGCGAAGCTCTCAAAGCTCTTCTTATGGCGGCGGGATATCTCCTGCATACCGTCATAATCAAACTCGTCGGAAAGCGTGCCTGTGGTCTGCACGAGTATGCCGCTTTTGCAGCCGGCGATATCCGTGATCGCCTGCTCGAGCGTCCCGCAGCCCGGGGGACACGCCCAGCTTGCGCCGTATCTGCCGCAGCGGTTTTGCCTGCACATGTCCCGCACGTCGGCTCTCGGCACAAACGCCTCCATATTCGCCGCAGCGTAATGCGAAAAGCCGTTTTCCACCGCAAGGGTCATCAGCCGTGTCATATCCGTTGTACCTCTTGACAAAGCAGTCGATGACTGCTTATATAATAAAGATATAACGATATTATATTAAGGAGGAAAGTCCGTGTCAAGCATCGAAGTGCGGGCAAGCGGCAAAGCGCATACCGTGCAGGTAAACGATAACGAAACGCTGCTGGCGGCTTTGCGCAAAGCGGGCTTCTCCGTTCCCGCCGCCTGCGGCGGCAGGGGCAAATGCGGCAAGTGCCGGGTGAAGCTAAACGGCGTACAGCGCCTTGCGTGCAAGGTCATCCCCACGGACGGAGACACCGTCGAGCTTCCCGAGACAGCGGCCGGTGCGATACTCACGGAAACGGTCGATATCGCCGCACCCAAGGCGGCTCAAAGCGGCATAGCCGCCGCCGTTGACCTCGGCACGACCACCGTTGCCGTGCGCATTTACGACCTTGAAAATGCGGCGGAGCTCAGAACGCTCAGCGCATGGAACGCTCAGGCGGCCTACGGCGGCGATGTCATCAGCCGCATCCGCTACACCATGGATGAGCCGGACGGCCTGCACGAGCTGTCGGTGCTCATCCGCCGCCAGACCGAGGACTTGATACTTACCGCTCTCGCCGAATGCGGCAGAGATAAAGCTGAGCTAAAGAGCGTTTTCCTTGCCGGAAACACCGTCATGCAGCACATTTTTGCGGGCTTGCCCGTGCGCTCTATCGCCACGGCGCCCTTTAAGCCCGAGACGCTTTTTGAAGCCCCCACGGGCGATACGCTTCTCGGAGCCGAGCTAAACTACGCCCCGTGCGTTGCCGGATATGTCGGCGGTGATATCACGGCGGGACTGCTTGCGTCCAAGCTGTGTTCCGCCGGGGGAAGCTCGCTGTTTTTGGATATCGGCACGAACGGAGAAATGGCGCTCGTGAGCGGGGGCAGGGTCTCCTGCTGCGCCGTCGCCTCCGGCCCTGCATTCGAGGGTGCGGGCATCGCCGTCAGCCATGTGCGCTATGACCGTGGCTTTTTGTACGATGTCATCGGCGCAGTCGAGCCTGTCGGCATCTGCGGCTCGGGGCTCATCGACCTTGCCGCCACGCTGCTGAAGCTAGGCTGCATAGACCCCGGCGGCAGACTGCTTCCGCCGGAGCTTGCGCCCGAGAAAGTGCGGCGGTACATCCGTCCGGACGGGCAGGGAAACGGCGTGTTTTACCTCACGGAAAATGTGTACCTCACCGCCGCCGATGTGCGCAGTCTCCAGCTTGCAAAGGCCGCCGTTGCGGGCGGTGTTGAGGTGCTGCTTGACCGCCACGGGATAAAGGCAGGCGACCTTTCAAGGGTCTGCCTTGCCGGCGGCTTCGGCAATTACATCGACCCCAAAAGCGCCATGGTGCTCGGCATGCTGCCGGAAATTTCGCCGGAGCGCTTGCACTGCCTCGGCAACACCTCGCTTGCCGGTGCGTCCATGGCGGCGGTCGATCCCGAGGAGCGCCGTGAGCTTCGCTCATGCGCCGAAAAATGCGAATACATCGAGCTGTCCGGCCTGCGGGAATTCACCGAGGCGTTCACGGACAACATGACTTTTGATATTACGGAGGACTAATCATGCAGATCCGCTTTCCGCTCATTCTCGACGGTGCGACCGGCACCGAGCTTCAAAAATGCGGCTACAAGGGCGATGTCAGCGCCGAGCAGTGGGTGCTCGATAATCCCGAGAGCATCGTCGGCATACAGAAAGGCTATGTCGCCGCCGGAAGCAATGTTTTGTACTCGCCGAGCTTCGGTGCAAACCGCCGCAAACTCGAAGAGCACGGCATTTTCAACAAGACCGCCGACTACAACCGCCGCTTGGCGGCGCTGTCGCAGAAGGCCGCCGACGGCAGGGCCTTCGTCGCCGGTGACATTTCCCCGACCGGCCTGTTCCTCTCCCCCTTGGGCGAGGCCTCGTTCGAGGAGCTTGTGGATATCTACACCGAGCAGGCCGCAGGTCTTGAGCAGGCGGGCGTCGATCTTTTCGTCATCGAGACGATGATGACGCTCTCCGATGCCAGAGCGGCAGTCCTTGCCGTGCGCAGTGTCAGCGATAAGCCAATTTTCGTGACCTTCACCTGCGACGAGAACGGCCGCAGTCTCTCCGGCACGGATATCACCGCCGCCCTGACCGTTTTGCAGGGCATGGGCATCGACGCATTCGGCCTGAACTGCTCGGCAGGCCCAGCCGAAATGCTGCCGCAGATAAAGCGCTTGCGTGAATTTTCCCGTGTGCCGCTTATCGTCAAGCCCAACGCAGGCATGCCCGAGATAGTTGACGGCAAGACCGTATATAACTGCCCACCCGAACGGTTCGTGGAGCTCATCCCCGAGTTTTTGGCCTCCGGCGTTGCCATCTTCGGCGGCTGCTGCGGCACGACCGCCGAGCACATCGCCGCACTGAGTAAGGCATTGGAAAATGCCGAAATAGTCGCACCCGCACCGAAGTTTACCGACCTGCTTCCGGCCTCGACCGAGAAGCTCACGGCGTATCTGCCGGTCGATGCCCGATGCGGGACAATTCTCACGGTCACGGACGAATTGGAGGACGAGCTGTCCAATGCGCTCGACACCGACGATGCCATGGTCGCCGTGCGCCTTGACACATGGGATGAGGTCGAGCTTTTCGCCGACTGCCAGTACATGATATCCAAGCCCCTGTGCATCGTGTGCGACGCCGCCGATATCCTCGAAGCGGCGCTGCGTGCCTATCAGGGCCGTGCCCTGTATGAGGGAGCCCTCCCCGACTCCGCCCTCGCCCCGCTGGTGAGCAAATACGGCGTGATAATTTAAATGGAAAGCTCCACCCGAGAGGGCGGAGCTTTTTGCTGCAAATTTGCGGAAAAATTGATGTATACTATTGAAAATGCAATTCCTCTGTGCTAGAATGTGGCCGAAATGACCGAGACGGTCATATTTTTCGGAGCACAGGTTAGCGAAAGCTAACTTGCTGCGATAGCATCAAGGAGTGATGTTTGTCATGAACGAAAAAATTGAACTTACCGGCGTGCCGGAGACGATGCTGCAAACGCTTTACGCCCGTGCCAAGGAGAGCCGCACACGGGGTGCGGTGACCGACAAAAAGGCCGAGGAGATAATTGAAAAATTAGACTACGACTTTTCGCTTGCCGACAGCGATATTGCCATGAGCAGCGGCGTTATCGCCCGCACCATCGTGCTGGATAAAATGGTGAGCGGCTGGCTCACGGAGCACCCCGATGCAGTCGTCGTGAACATCGCCTGCGGCTTAGACACCCGCTGCTACCGCATGGAGGGCTACAAGCACTGGTACAACCTCGACCTGCCGGAGACCATCGCCGTGCGGGCAAAGCTGCTGCCCGAGGACGGTGCGATATCGCAGATAGCCATGTCGGCAATGGACGATTGGGGCAGTGTGATAAAGGAAAACGCCCCGACGCTCGTCATCATCGAGGGGCTTACGATGTATCTAACGCAGGAGGATGTGCAGCGCATATTCGAGGTCATTGCCGCACGCTTCGAGGCGGCGACTGTGTTTGTCGAGACGATGAACCCCGTGATGGTCAGGAGCGTCAAGGAAAAGTCCATCGACCAAAGCGGCGCAAGATTTAATTGGGGCGTGAAAAACGGTCAGGCGCTGGCCGGGCTCCTACCGGACTTCCGCTTTGTCTGCGAGCACGGGCTCATCGAGGGCATGGCTCAGTTCGTGCCGATATACAAGCTTTTAGACAAGCTGCCCACGGTGCGCAGCATCTCAAATAAAATTATCGTTTTGGAAAGGTGAGAGCCATGTCGTTTTTTGAAAACACACGCAGGCCGGAGGGGTTCGGCGGCAAGCTCATGGTGAAAACATGGATAAAGGATGCGCAGATAAAGGATGTCGGCGCATACTTTGCCGTTGCCGACGCAAAGGCCGAGCTCAGCCCGTGGGACGAGCGCCTTTCGGTCTCAAGCCGTGGCTACATGCTCGGGTACAACGACCTCACCGACCCCTCGGTCAGCGGCTTTTTCCGCTTTTTGTCCCGTGTCGGCGATAACTCGATGAACATGCAGATAGTGAAGCTGAAATTCGGCAAATGATAGAAAAGAGCTGATGAGCAAGCGCTAATCAGCTCTTTTTCAGCGTGTCAAAAAAGTCTTGTGACTTTTTTGCGCGCTTCAAAACACGCCACATTTTTTGTGAAGCTTTGCTTCACGAAAAATCTCGCT